>Ga0126342_10020140_pt1 | contig 11246 bp, 12 predicted proteins | sample Cyp1metagenome_FD_92528 | JGI IMG/M metagenome (GOLD analysis project Ga0126342, IMG submission 92528) | Coral microbial communities from Lord Howe Island, Old Settlement Bay, Australia - Cyphastrea 1 metagenome | ecosystem: Host-associated > Invertebrates > Cnidaria > Coral ...
ATACTATATATACTATATATACTATATATACTATATATACTATATATACTATATATACTATATATACTATATATACTATATATACATATATACCTATATACGTATATTCACCCACCCAGCTCCCACATCCACAGGGGGGAGGGGGGAACCATGACCATGGGGGGGAGGGGGGGGGTCCCGGAAGCTGGAACATATATAATATATAACATATAATATACCTACCTACCTACCTACCTACATGCATGCATGCATGCATACTTACCTACATTACATTACATTACGTTACGTTACGTTACGTTACATTACATTACATTACATTACATACCATACATACAGACAGACAGGCAGGCAGGCAGACAGACAGACAGACATATATACATACACATATCCAGCTATTTTATAACCTGATCTGCACCCCCCACGTACTTGTACGAGTACCTGCCATACCGGATGGTAACGAGTTAGTTGGATGCGCTTTACACTTTTCCCCTCGGCGAGGAGTTTCCACCCATTTCCACCGCATCCAGAACCATAGTAATATCCATCAATGGTGGATTAGATAGGATAGGGGTTAATATCCAACTATCTATAAGTTGGGATTGACCCCAAAAACTAATAGTTAGTCAATCCCAACTAATAGGGGGTTAGAATCCCATAGTTATATCAATAGCCTCCCGGCCTGCCCCATGTCATGCCATTTGGGCCCTGGTGTAAGCATCCCAAGTTTTGCTAAACGCGTGTTGCTTGGAATCTACTTTGCTGCTTAAATGCACCCAAAGTTGGTAAAATTACGTTTTGAAAAGGTTGGAATCTTCAAATTTCTTGGCTAAAATCCCCTGCCGTGATTAAACCCCCAGTTTTTCTGCTTCAATTCACATAGAAATCACTGTGGCCGGGGCTCATCATTCTACATCCTTAGGCGTCGCGGCTGTAAGGACTGATGCCGTCGACAGTGGGGACTCATCGAAGAATCGGGGCTATTCACCAACAAAAATGGGGATTTAAATGGTGATTTAACAGGATATACAACAGTGGGGATATAATGATCTGTTCGACTTTGAATTGGCCTGAAAATAGGATACTGTATCCGCCCATATGAATGGCGGATTTGGGGGTGCCCATTTTTTTTAGACAAACCCAGATGGGGTTCAAAAATGAGGTACCTACTTAGACCTACAAAATTGGTATGTTTAGCAATTCAAGCACCCAATTTTTGGGGCAAATGATTTTAGACTCGTCCCGAAGAGGGAGTGTAACCAAAGTTTGAATTAAGTGACCTGACCCATCTTGACCACCAAATCGGAGCACAAACAAAATGGGGGCCAAGACAGGATAGGGGCGCTGACCAAAGCGCCAATGTATTGCTAGACATTGCTAGAACCCGCTAAATACAAACCGCCAGTTCTTTGGTTTGAACCAAAACTTGAGGAGCCTTCGGTAGGTTTTCGGTAAACAGCTAACCTTTTCCAGTTGTAGCCATTTGAGCCCGACTTCGTCATAAACAATAATGGTAACTCAGAATTCAGTTGGATATTAATTTGGGAATGCTTGCAGACGCTGCCAGGACGGGAAATTGTGTGTGCGTTGCCACCTTTGTCATTGGCGCAAACCCTGCAAGGCGCCTGTGACTGATGTGGGGACCTGTCGGATATCAACGGAAACTGGATGAATAGTAGCTGAAACCATCAGGATGTCAACCGAATATGATAATTTCAACCAAAATCAGTCGTTATGAAGACCAGGGGCTCCATGGCACAGTATGAACAATGAGTAGCTCCAATCCATGATAGCCCGCGGAAAGCCAACTTCCATGATTTGGCATATTCCATGATAGCCCGCGGAAAGCCAACTTCCATGAATTGGCATATTCCTATGGCTTGAACTTGGCCTGTGCGGTATTTGACGCTTCGCGTTTCGAAGCATTCCTTGACAACTTTGGTGCCTGAAAATGACACACACAACTCACAGGGGACTATGAGAATCAACCAGTGGAGTCGGGGTTGGGTCACCTGCCAGGGGGATGACATCAAGAATGTCATCTACAGACTATGAGGCACACCGGTGGAGAACCAATGGGATCCCAATGGCTGCCTGGAAAACAGCAGGCTGTGATCAGACAGGATGGACCTTGCTGACAGACCTGGGAAGAACTGCTGAGGGGTCAATCATCTCTGCCGCTGTTGGTCGATGTTAGCTGTATCCCAGTAGTTGTTAGCGGTCCAAAGAGCAATTTTTTTTGGGTCCACTCCCCCATCAACCAATGACTAGTCTGCGGTTTGGGTGGTTCGGATTCCTTCGGCTATTTTTGTTGGGAGTAAGTTGCCTCAGATTGCGGACTTTGGGGATTCCAAATCACAGGCAATCAATGGGATGTGCCTCGGCTGTTCGCACCAGCCAGGTGCCTTCCAAGAGGCTATTTCCATTCAATTCAACCATAGAATGGATGAACACGGAACACGGCCCATTTACAAGATGATTTACCCTCTGGTAAGCTAACATAGCTATGGAAAAGCACCATCTTACTAGCAAAATCAACTATAAATGGCCATTTTCAATAGCAAACTGTTAGTTTACCAGAGGGTACCTCTTGAAGACGGTGATTTTCCAGTTCGCAAACTGTGAAGAATGACCATTTCGGGTCCCATTTTCGATCTCGGGCTCGAAAATGTCTCCTATGAAGTCGGCTCCTCCAAGTATGGGGGAAGCATCATTTTGTAAGTTTCGACATGAAAGAAATAACGTGAAATAACTATGTATTTGCCCTGAAAGTTGCATCAGTATGGTCATGGTGTTTACACCTTACTAACCATCCGCCAATCGGTGAACCTCCCAGAGTTCCGTGTTTTTGTAGAAACCAAGTGAATGACACCGGATCCATAAATTCCTGGATTAGATGCAAAAAAATGTGTCTGCAAACTGCAAGTAATGGATAGTAATGGCATCCCAATTGGCGACCTCCTGAACAAGTTGGTGAATTCTGGGGGATTTCAAGATCATTTCACTGGCTGCCATTTCCATTCCAACAATCTTTTTTCGTGCTAGGATTTCGAACGATAGTTTTCCTTGTTTCGCAGCCAGACATGAATATGGTTTGATATTCCACTTCTTCAATAAATCAATATCTTAAAGCATGTATATGAATATTTTTATTTTTCCACATGAATATGGTTTAACGGTTTGATTCAGTAAATCAACTGATATTCCACATGAATATCTGGTTGGTGGTTTGGAACATTTTTTATTTTTCCATATATTGGGAATAATCCTCCCAACTGACTAATAATTATGGTTTGAAGCCATGTACTGATTCCACTGATCCAATAGATTAGTCGCAGCTCGGCGACTCGGCAGATTTCTTCCTGCTGCCCGACATCCTGCGGAACATCCTGTGGTGCATGGATGACGTGGGTGGCCAAGCCCTGTAAGTTCTGCCGCGGTACTTTGGAGAAGTGAAATGAAAAGTGCCCAGAATACCTATCAATACTGTAGGTTCTATAATTGGGTTTATAGATGTTTATAGTATATTATATATATTATATATATATAATATATATATATATATATGTATAATAGTATATATTATATAACGGAACTGGGGACCACCAACATGCTCAAAGATGTTGCATTTGTGAGCCGTGTCGGTGCAATGTTGCTTCTTAGTGATGGGGTATACAACCAATTGGGATTAGTCTGGGGTATGCTGCCAATTATGATATCAATAACTATGGGATGATAAGATTTGATTATCATGGAAACTGTCTATGGGAATTTGGCAACCTGAGCCAAAGACAGCTACCTATTATATACTAATATATACATACCACCGAATTCTATGATGATATCATGGGTTACACTAGCACTAGCTTCTTATATTGGTATTCTTTTTGGCCCACCAGTCACCAGCTATAACAGGGTGATACCAGAACGGGCATTGGACACAGCCTTGAATGGTCAAGTGGGCCAATCATGTGAAAAAACAATGCCATTTGCAGCATCCCCCAGTCATCACCATCTTTATGGGTGGTATAAACCATCAAAAATGGGGTGGGTTATGACAGTGTTTTACCCTCATAAAATGTCAAACACTACCCCGAAGAGCATGATTTCTATGTTGCTTCCGGCGGCCCTCGACCATTAGCAGGTCAATTGTGTTGATAGGACTTTCTGCTAGGACGTTGCCTGAAGGTGGCACAATGCTTTACCAAGTTCAAAAGAAGGGCATGTCAGACTTTTCACAGATGAGCTGCTCATTAGAGTTTGCAAGGGGGGAATGCCCAGTCCGAACTGGCCAAACACACGGGCAAATAATTACATAAACCATCAGGTGCTATGGGTTTCGAATTTCATGATATTTGTTGGAGGTATAGAAAAAATAATTAAAGTACCGGCAAGCATCGAACACGTACCAACACATCCATTGATCCATATTGACCCCCTAAATCTTACCAAAAAACATGGCCATTTTGGAATGGGTTTGATGATCTTTGATGATCTCAACTTGGCCCCAAGAAAAAAACCACGGCGGAGCGTGATGAGCGTGGCGAGCGATCCGCCTTGCGCGGACTGCGCCTTGCTGTGCCGGAGTGGGCAAAGATGATGGGCTTGCTGGATGTTTGGAGATGAACCGAGAGCAAAAACTCTAGACATGGGGGGGTTCTGAGATCCATTTTAGTCACCATGGCATCCAATGACCTGGATGTGTTTTTTTTTTTTTAAATAGGGTAGCCTATTGGCGACAGCATGTTGTCCTGGTTTCATTGGGGCTTGGTTGAAACCAAAGCCTCCAAACCAGAATTCCCCGCAGTATTTCATTGGGGATAAGGGTGCCATGCTTCATGGCTATGGGTCGAGAGCCCCGGGTACCCGGATGGTATCCGGATGGTCATAGTGTTTATTCCCTGAGTCATATGGAGGTTTCCTGAAATGGGGGTACCCCTAAATCATCCATTTTAGTAGGATTTTCCATTACAAACCAACAATTTTTGGGGACCCCCCATTTATGGAAAACACCATATGGCAAGAATAGGTTTTGACCCATCCCCACCCCAGATACCTGGAATGATCCCAATGAACTCATTGATATGTTCGGGGCTTCATCGAAGAACTGAAGTGCTGGCTGCATCTTCCAATTCCACAGATATTTTTTTCAGTCACTCTGATTAAGATTGGATTACCCTCTGGTAAACTAACATAGCTATGGAAAATCACCATTTTTAATGGGAAAACTCAGCATAAATGGCCATTTTCAATAGCTATGTTAAATTAAGATTGGATTAGTCACCATTAAGATCAATTCAGTCATTAATCCATTGGATTATCCAGGAAAATCTTTGATATTTAACCATGACCAAAATCCTCAAAAATCGATTCGAAAAAATCCATGGTGAAAAAAGGCGTTTTTCTGAAGCCATTGGATTATCCTGTGGGGCTTCGACTCCAAACCTTTGACAACCAGTCACTGTACTCAGTGGCTGACTTTCTCCCGCCTTTCCACTGGATTGGTGGAGAATTTGCAGAAAACACACCATGAAAATATGCAAAACATTGAGAAACACACTAAAATCTTCCTGTAGATTTTCTCTGAATTCATCCCACTGAAAGGATTCGAAGAATTTCGACTCCAGCTGGCTGCTGCCCAAGACTTTTTGCGACCTGAACTCCGCAGCTGGAAATGCGTAAATCTCTCGTGGAAGTTTTTCAGACCCAGGATGGTTTAAGGACAGAACTGGAAGCCAATGATTTTTCTCATAAATGATGGACAATTCATCCAATGGATGGTTACCCTCTGGTCATTTGTTACATTGCTATTGAACATGACCATTTATAGATATTTATAGTGGATTTACCCATTGATAGCATGGTGGATCTTTCCATAGTTATGTAAACGCGTTACCAGAGGGTATAATTTATCACATTTTTCATAGTTATCCAGGATGTTTTTTTAGTATGGCGTATGGATCACCAGGCTGTGAGAAATCACACTTTTCGAGGCGGAGCAGCCATGTTGAACGAGGCTTTAATTTGGGTGCCATTTGGGGCACTTGAAAATGGGAAAACCATTGGAATTTCTCGGCCACCCAATTTGCAGAATCCATAAAAATCTGATGAATCTGATGACTAGGGATCCGAAAGGAGACGCTAGTACCATCATTACCATCCCCTTTTCAGTGCACCAGAACTCATTTCTGAGTGTCGAGTGTCTGGAAAAACAGCTTCCACGAGGATCGGAGAAACGGGTCACGGATAACGATGCGGTGCCATGTCGCTTGCCGACGTGGTGCTGAGAATCAGCTGGTCCCCGAGATGTTTAGATTGAACCGGAAAGAAATGATGGTTTCTCGAAACAAACAACCATTGAGGTTAGGGATTCTCCCAGCCATAGGGAGACCACCATTTATTTCTGGAACAAATTGAGGTACTGCCATGTGGCCATTGAAAAAGGTCGCAGGTGCCGCGAAGTCGATGGCGGCCCAACGGCGGTTGTTGGGCATGTTACAAAGCTCACAATCCCATAGTTTCGCATCATTTTTGAATTCGGCCATCATTTTTTGGCTACTCATTTTAGGGCAAAGCCAAATTGGTGTGGCTGAACATGATCAAATTTCAGATTTTGTGATCCAACGAAACAAATGGATGATTTCATCATGGATGGTTAAAACCCTTAAAAGGGGGTCAAAAAAATCGATGGTTGAATACAGTTGCATCCCATAGAAAAGTTACCATGATTGTCTTCATGTTCCAAAGATGGATGCGTTACCACTGGTTCTTACTGTGAGGATTTGCTGATGGATCAGTAGCGACTCCACAAATCTGGATATTTTACCTACCAAAAAAATGGGATGATGATCCAACATGTGGTAAACCCAATGTCATGTTTACCATCTCCAAAATTGCCATTTTCATGGGGGTGATTCTGGGGTGTTTTTCAACCACCCCCAGTCATGGTAGGTTTATGGCATTGGTTTCTGTGATTCTCAACTCCGGTGAGCCGCGCAGGTAAACCATCACATGACCTTTTTGAAAGGTGGTGAGGTATTGACAAGTATTGTAATTTGGAGAGAAAAGGGATTACAAGATCAAATTTTCATGGGCTCAAATTTCAATTTCATTGAACTCACTTTTTGCGAGGCTTCCAAAGGATAGTTTTGATTGTTTCTGCTGAACTACCCACGTGCTGAAAATCAAAGACGTATTTAGAAAGACATGGAGGTTTCCTACAATAGGGGTACCCCCAAATCATCCATTTCTAGATGGGATTTTCCATGAAATAAACCATCCAGCGAATGGGGTACCCCCATTCCAGGAAACCTCCATATCCAAGTCTTGCGGAAAAAAATGTGGCTTTCAGGGGCCGTTGGAACCGACGTTGAAACCCCGCCTTTCCGACTGCAGTGTTTCGGAGTCCCCGTCCGGGTGCGATGCACCACTTCTTGGGAACTGATGGGGGAACCCAGATTTCAAAAACCTCCAAAAGCCGGGTTGGTTGATGATTGTAGGGAGTTTTCGCTCTGTGCAAGCAAAAGCATACTTTTATATACTACTTTTATAACATGTGTATATATATATATATAATACACTGTCTGAACTATTTCTTAATCATGGGGGAGGTGTTTACTGGCATTGGTCAATGTACGAATAGGTAACACCTCCCGGCCTCCCAACCAAAGATACCAAACAGAAGGTGTAACCCCCAAATCCAAACCAAGAAACCGGGTGACCTGGTGAAAATGGGGGTAGATTGTTGTGGATAATCCCAAGTGACTTGGGCACATGGGCTGAGAACAATGGCGAAACCAAAGGCTATACCAGATACACACCCAAATTCTCACACCCTCCAGTCGAGCTTTCGATGCGATCTTGGATTCAGGGTATCCTTTGACCTGACGACCCCAAGCATAGTGACATGACCACGGCCTCATTTCCTTGGAAGTTCCCCCAGGTATTGGGTCTGCCGAAGCGTGAGCTCAGTCTGGAGATCTTCATTCGGGTTCAACGATAGAATGAGACCCATGGGATTGTGAGGGCTAACTTCTCAGACGAACTCATGGATTATGAACATCTTATGAGTTGGATGTTTAACATCAGATAAGATGTCATAAGATGTCATAATTTTCATGGCTCATTATGAAGTTGGATTCATCAAAAGGTGATTCATCAAGATTTATGACATCTGACCCCTGTTGTGAGTTAGGATTTGTTCGGATTGCTTGACTCTGGCTGAACTCAGAGAGTGTCCAAAGTGGCGTTGTGTCCAAAGTGGCGTTGTGTTTGGTTTTATGGATTCACCTGCAGCTGACTTGGACTTGCTTGGAAAAAACATAAAGGGCCACTGGAGAGACGCGGAGAAGACGTAGATCCATGTAGATCCCACAAAAACCACATGGTATTGTTGGAAAATCCATATCCTTTGCAGATGATTTTCCCATTTTTTTTAAAGCTCCATGAAAAAAGGAGATTTCCCATTACCATGTTTGATTAGCGATTGGTACCACATTGCTTCTGAAATGTGAGGCAGCGCCCAAAGAGCTCTGAATTATGGTCTAACAGTACAAGCCATCTCTTGTAAACATAGTTTATTTTCCCGATCTGCAAATTTCTGTCAAGTGAAACGATTCCCAACATCTCCGAAAAACATCGCTTTGTTGCATTCGAGGAGTAGTTGCGTAAAGCTGTAGTGCCAAATCAACAAATTTGCCTAAACAGATACGGAACTGGTTTGGAAGACCTTTATAGAACCCCCTTCATTATCCTAATAATAAACACATCATAACACATCTAAATCCCCAGAAACCCTGGTTCAGTATTGGATTTCAGGCCAAGCATGTCCTCAAGGACTAATTCATGCGGGCGTGCCTTTGTGCCGAAGCTGTATTGTGACTCGTATGTCCGTGAGCGACATCCTTTGAAGAGAAAGCTGGCACGGTCCAAACGAAGGATACAGCTGGGTGGTAACCTGGAACCTGGAATCTGATGCCATGTTTGGATGGCTTGAAGTTCCTTGTTCGCTTCGACTTAATATCATGTAAATTATACGTATATATACGTATATATATATACATTACTGTATATTTAGTATATACCAGAATAATATAATTATATATATATATATAGATATACATGTATGTATATTTAGTCGCCAGAAACCACTATATAGTAACAACAGTCAATCAGCTTGGGTCGGAAATGGAAACAGATTTTCTCGTTGCAGCAAAGTTTCTCGTTGGAATGACTTCTCTGACCTCTCTGCGCACCTTGATGCGCCTGGATGTTTCTTTAGGGTCCAAAAGTGGCTTTTTTTGTTCCAAAAAACAGCGCTTTCGCTTCGAAATGACAGGTTTTGGGGAGATTGGACTGGATTCGAACTCTGAAGGCCTTCCCAACAAGCACAATGCCTGCTGAATGGTCATGCATTGAGCAAAGGTGATTCACCAGTCGATTGAATTATGGTACCGTAGCTATTTTCACACAAACCCGTTTTGGTCGAACCAAGCATGGTATTTTGCAACATTGTGAGAGCCAGATACTGCACATATAAGGATTCGTTTTGAGTAGGCCGCACGACTGACATCTGCAAGATTTGCACTCCCCAGTTTTTTTCCAAAATGAGAGACCCCCAAAAAGTGGTTTGAAACCGTATTTTTGTATTTTTTTCAAGGCCATATATTGGGGCATCCATTTCTGGACAAAGCTACATACCAATAGAGAATGCAACAGACTTGGGCTGTGATCCTCTGCAAAACTGGGAAACTGGACTGTGCGACGCCAGTGCATCGCGACGCCGCGACGCGGGTTTTGATATCTCTGAATTTCTTGTTGTTTGGGATGGCTGGAGCATGTCCTGCATCGGCAAGCAAGGGCAATTGCGGCAATGGTTTGAGTGATTTTAGTGGGCTTCTATGGAAGCACACACTGCTTCACAATGGTAAAGTCAATAGACGAGACTTTCCAGATGCTAATAACATGTAATAAATATGTCTCTCGGCCTTGCTGAGATTTGGTGCAGATCGACTGCCCTACAAGCTACCCAAACCAGACACATCGCTCTCCGCGGCGAAAATGCGAAAATGGTGGTCCCGCTCGTCGTCATTGATCCTTCCATAAAATGATCATCTTGTCCCTCCCATCTCAAGTAACTTCCAGGGTTTCCTCTGGGTATATATATATATGTACATATGTATATATATATATCACGTACTTGTAATATTTAATATACATATTTGGCATTGGGGGAACGGGATTAAACACCTGCCCAGAATGGTTGCAGTCGCCTCCTTTTGTGGTTGACAGCTTCAGCTCAAAGGGCCCATGATGAAGTCCCGACTTTGGATCAAAAGTCTGAAGTGTAGGTGGCCATTGGTATATTTCGTTTTGTTTTTTTGTTGCAGGGTCAAACATGGTCAATCTATAATATTGAGCATCAAAAAAAATCCTAGCGTTCATGGGGGGTTGTACTGCCCAGCATCAAGGCTTCTGAACATGACCAATTGACAGCATATTGTTCGAAACTGCAAGCATCCATGTATGATGCACCCAGAAAAGTGCGTATCACATATTTGTTGTGGGATATAGATATAGATTCAGATACTTCACCTGGTGTTGATGTATTGACAACTACCCTTCTGGCTCAGGAAAAGCGGTGCAAGGGACTCATCTTGTTCTGATGGCTCCAGAGTGTTATGTTTCATAATCACAATCCAGTTGGACCAAAAACTCTCATGTCTAAGGACTTTTTGTTGATTCGTATGGAGGTTAAATGATGTTAATTCATGAGGCTACCCCGGTACCATCATCCAAATTTTCATGGGATTTTCAAAGAAATAAGCCATCAGGAAAATCAAAATATGGGGCCAACAGCTTGCTTGGCACGCCATTGATGAAGAAATCTAGGGAACATCTTCAACAAATTGCGTATGAAAGTTTATCCATCGATTTTACTTTGAGTAATCTGAAAAAAAAAACCTACATTTTCATGGTATTTTCATGGTATTTTCACATGGTCTCACATTTTCCAAGTCCTCAAGTGAACAAAAACCCGCAGCCGTGGTTCTGCTGCCTACAGGCCACTGCATCATCGCCAGGTGCCCGGGATCGGGTATGTACACATGTACATGCATATAGGATGCCTACTACATACATACATACATACATACATACATACATACATACATACATACATACATACATACATACATACATACATACATACATACATACATACATACATACATACATACATACATACATAC
>Ga0126342_10020141_pt1 | contig 11246 bp, 10 predicted proteins | sample Cyp1metagenome_FD_92528 | JGI IMG/M metagenome (GOLD analysis project Ga0126342, IMG submission 92528) | Coral microbial communities from Lord Howe Island, Old Settlement Bay, Australia - Cyphastrea 1 metagenome | ecosystem: Host-associated > Invertebrates > Cnidaria > Coral ...
CCCTTATACAGACAAGACTGAGGCCACGCCCGGTTCCAAAAAAAGGGGTCGCCAGACGGTTGCAAACTAGCTGTCGTCAGTGAGGGCCCTTGTTGTATATATACGGTCAAACCCCTCAGTTTGCCCGCGCCGACGCCGACGACGTGTCCGAACATAAAAACACTGTGTCTTGTCGGACAAAATGCACATGTCCATGATCATGGCTTTCATCTTGCAACGCACAGATTTGCTACCTGTGCGTTGAGTGTTACAACAACATCGTCATCATCCTCATCATCATCATCAGCATCATCACCATCATCATCATCATCATCAAACCCTTATTGAAGATCTTCAATGAATGTAGGAGTGTAACGGGGTGGGAAAACTAAACCCTCATTGAAGATCTTCAATGAATGGGGGTGGGAGAATTAAACCCTCATTGAAGATCTTCAATGAATGCAGAAGTTGAACGGGGGTGGGAGAACTAAACTCTTATTGAAGATCTTCAATGAATGTAGAAGTTGAACGGGGGTGGGAGAACTAAACCCTTATTGAAGATCTTCAATGAATGTAGAAGATTAACGGGGGTGGGAGAACTAAACCCTTATTGAAGATCTTCAATGAATGTAGAAGTTTAACGGGGGTGGGAGAATTAAACCCTTATTGAAAATCTTCAATGAATGTAGAAGTCTAACGGGGGTGGGAGAATTAAACCCTTATTGAAGATCTTCAATGAATGTAGAAGTTTAACGGGGGTGGGAATTTATATTCCTAATACCCTTGTTGATCTTCCCAATTGAATGTAAAGTTTAACGGGGGTGGGAATTTATATTCCTAATACCCTTGTTGATCTTCCCAATCGAATGTAAAGTTTAACGGGGGTCGGAATTTATATTCCTTCAAAATCCCTAAGAAGTTGTGTGGGCGAACTGGGGGGTTTGCGCGTATATCATATATATATATATATATATGTGTATTTATTTATACATATATATATATATATATATATAAATACACATTATACCAATGTATATATACATATATATATATATATACATATACCAATGTATATTATATATATATATGTATATACATGTGATTGTATATCCAGATATGTAGAACATCAACAGAATACCAACAGTATATATGGTGACAAACAGTATGGGATACACGGAGATATGTATCAACATATCGGGATCGGTCAAAGTCGAACAGCAGGAGGGAAGCAAAAAAAATGGTCATATTTCGTGTTGAAATGGGTACCCTCTGGTAATTTAACATAGCTATGGAAAATGGCCATTTATAGTGAGTTTTCCCATTAAAAATGGTGATTTTCCATAGTTATGTTAGTTTACCAGAGGGTATGTCGGAAAATTTGGTACCCTTCAATCCAGTGGTTCGAAACCTCATTGTACCTTTCAAAATGCAATTTTTAGGTATATGATTTCATTTTGTCATATTTTGCCGACAAACTATCAGGATAGAATGGGATATAGAGTCTTAGAATGTGATATAGAATGGGATGCAGAACGGGATATTATAGAATGTCATATAGAATGGGATACTCTGCACATATATATATATGTGTGTTTTCAATGTGATATTATGATATAGACAGCCAAATATGATGTTTCAATAAATCAATGGGAATTCCAGGATCCTAAGATGGAGGTACTGTACCATATTTCTGGCCATATTTTGTGGGGTTATTCCCTTACATAGGCCTAAAGAATAGGCCTTATATATGGTAGGTACCTCCAATTTAGGATCCTGAAATGGCCATTGAATAAATTATGAATAAACATTGGTTAGTTTCCTGGCAAAAGATGGACCCACAGAGATTGGTCTGGGATCTCTAGACTTAAATTAAGAATACCTTCTGGTAAACGTTTGCATAAGTATGGAAAGTCACCATTTTATAGCTGGGTAAATCAACTATAAATATGCCATTTACAATAGTTTCCCAGAGGGTATATGTCAGGATCTATGACACGCTGTGGATTATAGCAAGTAAAGCTATTTTGTATGTCCATGGAAATTTGCAGGAGTCTAGCCTTTTACGTTTGGTGGTTTTTGATGCCATGCCACAAGTGGGGATGTATACAACAGATTTTTTGTAGGGTACTGAAATTTGCCATCAAACATGGTTTGTTCAAATCAGCGTCGTAGGGGAAAACAGTTGTTAATAATCTAATGAAACTACAAGAAATTACCCCTCTGGCCCTCTGATTTACAAACATGGAACCCAAAAGCAGTGATTTGCAACAGGACATCAATCTATTTTCCATTCTGCACCCATCCTTTTGATGGGAGTTTCCATGTTGGGTGCCAGGATGCGAGCGGCGCGTTTTCACGACCTGAATTTCTATTGGCGCAACGCTCATGCCGGATATGTCGGCCCTGCCACGTTGCCCGGTGAAAAATTCGCCATTGGGACCACCCCATTGGGACCACCACGAACGATTCTGTATGGATCATTTTGGACCGGAATCCCGGGAGATGGGCGGTACATGGCAGGGAAATTACAGCAACATCAGCATCATCAGCCTAGCCTATCTTAGGTTGGTGAATTGTTCTCAGTGAGAATTGTTTGCTACAGGATTTGGACTGGAGTCATTTGGAGTCGTTTGTTTGGAAATTGGGGCAATTCTGCGCAAGTGTAGTTCAGATGCATGATTTTTAATTTTGAAGCTATACTGTGGGGTGTAACGGCTTTTCTGCAATTATATCATACAGCGCGAAACTACGATCTGATGCAAGCAAGTTCATCACTTTGACATGCAAACATTAGCATAAACGCGAGTGAACCTAACAACGTTTTGCAGATTCAAAAGTTCTATTTATTTTGATGGTCAATGTGGGATGCCACTTTTTGGCTGCGGGATTTGCCCCTCAAAACCGGGCATACGTTTTGATACCCGGACCTCTATTGGGACCATTTCTTGGAAGATTTGCCGCAGAGGGTCAAGAGTCCAGAATCACCTCAAAAAATGTCTTTTGGGGGGGGCTCAGGCATGCAAGTAAAGTCCAAGTAAATCATTAGTAAAATTAGTTATGTTGATATATTACATAAATTGTGCTAAAACAAGATGGTTACGAACACGGGTTTGCGACATCATGTCCGGTCCCCTCTCCAGGTGAACTTAGGGCAAAATATGAGATCCTGCATTACAAGTCATACATATGTACACCATTTGTACCGTTATTTTAATATGACATATTATAGAGTATATATATATATGTACCTATATATACTATATATCATTGTGTTTTTTGCATGCCACAATACTCGGACAGTTTTAATATGTTAAAAACATGTAGTTCTAGCAGTAGCAAACCCCAACAAAGGGTAGACTTGTAGCACAATTTGTGGATGCGACTGAAAATTATTAATTATATATTATTGGTTGCTGGCTATATCACAATGTATATATATATATATTGTGATAATAATTATGATATTTATGATCTATAGTTGTCTATGATAATTTCAGATGGATTATCATCATGTTCCCTATTCTTGAATTGCTATTTGTGGGCATCCACAAACAAAGCCAAATCCAAACTGCTGATGGTTAAATATCACATTTACACTTGTTTGTTTCCCATTTATAGTATAGTAGGATTTATAGATGAATTCCAGTTGAGTTTCCCATTTATAGATATTTATAGTTGATAATCCCACTCACTCACTCACTCACTCACTCACACTCACGCACGCACGCACGGACGGACGGACGCACGCACGCAGTCACTCAGTCACTCAGTCACTCAGTCACTCAGTCAGTCAGTCAGTCACTCACTCACTCACTCACTCACACGTTCAGTCAGTCAGGGAGTCAATGCTCATCCCATAAAAATCGTACAAGGTGGTGCCCCCCCCAGATCTAAGTTGGTTTATAAACCATAGCAACTATAGATATAACCCCCAAAAACCCTAGTTATTGGATATCTCACACAACGTTCCCTTATTTTGGTGGTGGGATTGATGTTGCCGCCCAGGGCAGATGCCATTGAGCAGGTGATCCAGCATCTGGACCGTGGAATGTGAATCCGAGGTAACTGGTGGTAAGTGTGTATATATATATAATTATATATAAGTATATAGGATATAGGATAGTATATTCAGATATAGTTTATGGGTAACCTATATAGTTGGATACCTATATGTATATATATATACACATATATTCAGATATCATAGGTTCCTATTGATCTAAACACTGTCTGAGAAGGTACTTAATCCCCTAAATCATATCCCAGATACTTCCTAAGAAGGTACATGGATCCATAGGTAATTACATATATATATATATTTATAACTAAATCATTAGCTGGTAATATACCTAAATTACACCTGGCTTGTATCCCCGAAATGCATGCTCTGGAATAAACAAAACAATGTGGAAAACCTATGGGGAAACCCGTTCCGAAAATTATCTACATTTATGATGGGTTTTCCACATCTATGTTAGTTTACGGGAGGGTAAATGGGGGTAAATGGGGCATGGTAGCATAGGATGAGTGCGGAATTCCACATTCGATTTCTGCCTGATGTTGATTCTTTACTCCCATAATTCACAGAGCAACATAAGCATGGTTGAGCCTCTTTGGGTGTATGAAATGGTTTGTCCAAAAAATGGATACTCCTAAATTCTTTGGTTGTCATCACTTTCAAATACTTTTTTGAAGGTATCTTAGATGACACAACCCAAATCTTCAGACACTAATTGTGGTTCCACTGCAAACTGGTCATTTTCGCGATACTTCTCTCTGATTGAGTCATGGATGTATTTGTTTTTGCATGGTGATTTTGCAAAATACCCATGTTAAACACTCTGTATCTCTGTAACTTGGGCATCGACAAAAATGAAACCCAATTGGGTATGTATGGCTTCAAATATTCCCTTGAATGCAAAATCTACTGTACTTTGGTTGATCGCCGTGCAAATCAATGCATCAGACTGACCAACATATTTAATGGCACATGGGGGATTGAGATTAAGTAAGTAGCGGGAAGAACTTATACAACCAATGTATTAAGGACTGATTTGCTTAATGTCCCGGTATTTTTTCGGAATGAATCAATTTTATCAACTCCGAGGGCAGTAGTCGCAACCCGCTTCTGTCATTTTTAAGAAATGGCAGTGTCACAGCGCATGACCAAAGCACGATTGCATGATTATCAGGATTGCGACCGTTCAGCTCAACATGTGGATTGCAGGACCACCTAGGATGACCAGGCTTCCACCACATCCGACCAGCCGTTGCTTGCCGACCGCTTGGATCTGGGGTGGCTGGAAAGAAATGCCGCTGGCCAAAGGTCAACGATTGCCGGAAGTCATTCTTCCACCATCTTCCACCGGAATTGCACCATTTTTTGGCGTTGCCTTTTGTTGCCTAGTACCTAGTGGCCCAAATCTCGGCAGCTCAACAAGGCTTCCCCTAGCACTATCAACTATTTTGAGCGTGCCTTTGTGTACCAACACGTGTCTTCGGGAGAACTCGTGAATATGATCTGCCTATCCAGCAATCCTGAAATCTGGGTAAAGCATGTTACACCTTCACTTGGTTGATTTCAGGGAACATTTACAGGAAACCCTTATATTTCATGGTCGAAACTTGAAACCATGTTTTCCGGTTAAAATTGTCCCAAGAAAACCAATCGTATCCCTGAGAAGTATGGTTATACTATATGAGTATATATGATATTTTTCCGACTCTCTGGTAAACTAACATAACTATTGAAAATTGCCATTTGTAGCTGATTTACGCATAAAAAATGGTGCTTTTCAGTAGCTATGTTAAATTACCAGAGGGTATATGGTGCCATGAGAGTTCCCCCAACCTAAAGGGTCGTACCAATCCATTGAAATCTTGAGGCCTGACACCGCTTTGCCACAGACTTCACTTGCAGAACTGCACCTCGGTGGTCTTTGGGTCCTGGCTTTGTCTGAAAATGGGACCCCAACATGATTCAGAAAATGTGGCTTTCGTCATGGGGGTACCCCAAGTTCTGGATTTATTTGGTGGGAAAATGTGACCATAAAATGGATGATTTGGATATGGGGGTACCAGCATGTCAGGAAAATCACATATTTTTTTTTGGAATAGGTAAACCATCCATTTCTATGGGCCATCGAAAAACCATGGCAAACTGTTAGTCATCACCAGAGGGTAACATCATCCCTAAGGCGTATCATCCCGGAAAACATACGCAGAGTGAGTGAGTTCATCGAAGTGGAGACCAGAAAAGACGGAGACTTAAAAAGCAAAATCAAGAGGTGAATGAAGCCACAAAACCATACAAAACTAGGTATGGGCCTGGGTGAAAATTAAAGATGCCACCACAGATTGGAAGGTTATTTTTGCACTTTCCCTCTCCTTCGAAATGGCGTACTTAATTTCGAACCAATTCTGGCCGCTGGGCATCAACCCCAGCAACCCCGAGTCATGTCGAACATTTTGGAGTCCTGGGATTTAGGTGGAAAACATCATCAAACTACCATCCTGGCTTCACACTTTGGCATCTCTCCGAGGGTTGCTAATACCAAGGCACATGCCCGGCCCTGCGCATACCTTTGTGTCCCATTCCTGGCAATTGAACGTCACCCGGCCATCGAAGCGCACGGGATTTCATGATGATTCATATCATGAAAAAGGGAGGTAAGGAACACGGGATATATTTGCAATAATTTGACACTATCCTTTGTTCTCATTTTGGTGGCGATAATATATGAATATAGATAAATCTAGATACCACCTGCTAATTGTGGGTGGTTCAGTGTTTCTCCATGTTGTTTTGTCTTTTCTCCATCTCAGCGACTATAACGACCACCACTCCGAGTGCGTGATTGAAAGTTGACTCCTTATATTTCATTATCATTATTCTCGGTTTGTACATTCACTCAGGTTTTTGTTCATCCTCGATTGTCCATTGGTGTTTGCTTACAATATTGTCAAACTGTGTGTTGCCTAAACTTCCACCTTTGCTGTAATAATTTGCATGTACAGTTCATTCTATTCACGCCATTTTGGTCGCGACTTGCAAGTTGGCAGGCCCCTTTTTGAGGTGTTGTTCACCATGACAAGCCCAACAACAGAGGCATGAAAGCCCTCTTTCAGGACATCTACCCCTTTAGATCCATTAAAAACAAACAACAATTTGACCTCATATTTCATGTGAGATACCAGCATATACCAACATCAAGCCCTATGAACAGGGCCAACATTAAACCCATGTGGTTTATCGACTGTACCACATGTTTGTTGGCTAAACCCCATGTTCGTTGATCGAAACCATGTCGTTTGTTTTTTGTGCAAGATAATTCTATGATTGTTGGTTGAATCCTGCCGTTTATATTCCTGAAAAATACCGGCTATAAGAACAACCGTCCTTGGTTTGGTACAGTGTTTGTTCAATACTATACATTATGTTTCCTTGTCATTAACTGGGGATTACAGATACAAGTCAGCTGAAGATTGAGTTTTGGACACGGTATCAAAGGTACTTCCCAACAATTGGGGTAAAACAGTTTTCATGCACAATTGTTGATGGTGGCTACTAACCCCTTAAAACGAGGCCTTATTGTCGCATCAAAAAAATGAAATGAGTTTTGCCGTATCGTCATTAAATCCCGTTTGGTTGGTGAATTCTCAGTCACTTGTTGGATGATTCATCTTGTAAATGTTAAATCACTGGGTTGTCCGTGAAAAAAGTGCCTTGTGTCTTGTGTAATGCTATATACACCGCTAAATCCTTGAATTTCTGGATCCAAATTGAATGCTGTGCTACCCAGCATTCAATCCCATGATTCAATGCCATTATAAACCAAATAAACCAAATAAACCACCATTTGTTTCACCCATGTTTGGCGGTTAAAACGTGTCACAAAACCTCAATCTTTTCCAGCGCCATGGTTTCCCGGGGATTTCTCGGCAATGTTTAGTGAAATCCGCACGTGTCACCAATTCTTGGTGGATTTTTGCTGGTAAACATATTAGGTATGGCCATTTCAAACTTGTGGGTATACCCTCTGGTTATGTCAAAATAGCTATTGAAAATGGTGATTTATAGTGGATTTTCCCATTGAAAATTGTGATTTTCAATAGCTATGTTAGTTTACCAGAGGGTATCCCCTTTCATAGCCCTGAAAAATAGACCTGAGATATATGGTAAGTAACCAGGTACCTTACAAGCAGCCACTGAAGGAATTATTATTGTAGGTGCCTGATACAGTCCTTACATACCCTTTACCTACAAATGTTGGGATTATTATGGTGAAATGATAATATTAAAAATATTACCCAGCAGATTTTGGGATTATTATGGTGAATGTAATTTAAAACCACCAATCCGAGATAAACCTGTTATTACCATTGTTTCTATCTCAACTTTCAATTTTTACTGGTGAAATATGGTGAAATCCCCGATGCTGAAATCGGTGGGATTTCCCTATTTTTGCGGAAAACACATGGTAAAGTCCCACTTTTTCTGCGGCAAATCCCAGGTAAATGACATTTTCAGCTCCTTGCAGCGTTCCTTCGCGGGGGCCGAGATGCTTCGTCTGTGGATGGCCGTCTTCAGCTTGAACCACTGGACGTCTCTCGGGCCGAAGCCAGTCGTTAATTTTGCTTAGGTCAAACTTTATGGGAATGTGTATACACAATTATGAAAATACAAAGCGGAACTGGGTCAGGTTAAATGTTGAGAACATTGAGAGTCTTGTGCCAAAATGTCCTTTTGCATGTTTTTGGCAATACATTTGGGGTTGGAATTCCTCTCCGCAACCCAGGGTCCATAATGGACATGTTTGGATTGATCCTAAACAATTATCCACCAGTCCCAGTCCACAATAGTCCCTGGAAAGGGCATGTGTTGGCCTTCATAACTACCATCTGGTTATTTAACGGAAAATCACCATGCTATTAAGAACGGTAAACCATCTATAGCATGGTGATTTTCCATGTCTATGTTAAATAACCAGAGGGTACAGTAAACAGTGCATCTTTGAAGATGTAGAAACTGTGGGAAACTGTGCCTCTTTTTACAGGCACCGCTCTCAAGAAGGTGAACTCCCAAACAGTTCTCTCGGCTTTGGCAAATTTAAGGCTCCGTCACTATCAGATCTATCAGTTTAGGACCCCAAACGGGAGAAACGAGTATTTCCAGAATCATGACTATTATTATAATATGAGTATTTCATAGTATTTCCAGAATCATGACTACAATACAATGCTAGATAATGCTATATATATTGCTATATATTATAATTATATAAATATTAATTTAAACATTGAATATACACGATCCATGGGACTGGCACCCGAGGTCACAAGCGATGTCCATCGAACAGAGCTGCAGCGCAGAAGTTCTGAGGAGTCGTTGTCAGAGCTACTGGGCGGTGTCAACACGCGGTCAGGGTCAATCCTTGGCTTAGCTGAAGGGACCAGAGGTGGCTGAGAGTATGTGTGACTAGTATGTATCAACTGCATTAACATTTAAATTAACATGTATTAACCATCTATTTTAGATGGCTTAGTATGTGTGACTAGTATTAATATTTCACCAACATGTTTTTTCTGTAACTGTATTGACATGTATTATATCATCACCTAGTTTTTGGGATACCCAATGACTTGACCCATAGTTGCCATGAAAATTACCCCTATCTCCATCTCCGTTGAGGCTTTGCCTTAGTGCTGGGCCCGGAGCTGGAGAGTCTCAAGCGATTGTGCCTCGGTGACCTAACGGTGACCCAACTGGATGTGTTCAAGTGGATCATATCTGACCTAAATTACTGTTTGGTATATAGATGGTATAGCAACTGGTGATATGAGTGGGAAAATTCTATAAATGGTTCCCATTTATTATATAGTAGATGGTATATAAATGATGATTAAATGGGATCGAGAAGAGTTCAATTGCCCTGGGCGGATTCGTACATGGACCATGGACGCACGCAGTAGTTTGCACCAATTTTTGCGGCTTCACGAGAACTTTCTGTTCCGGCCACAGCCAAACGTGCCGGTGAGCTTGCAGCCGACGTTTACGCTCTTAGCCGAAGAGGAGCCGCTCTTAGCCGAAGAGGGGCCAAACCTGTACAAAAATGTTCGCCGACACTGCCAAGATGGCGCAGATGGAGATGAGTTGGCTTCCCTGATCATCAGGCGTCTGGTCAGGACCACGCACTGGGTTGCTGACAAGCGCAATGTCATAGAGCAACAGCGCCAACAGCGACGAGCACCTACCGAAGGCACAGAAGTGACCAGTGTTGTGCTTGTGGTTATGTATGTATATATATATATATATGACCATTTGCCAAAAGTATTAATGGGAATATGGGAATATTAATGGGATATTAAGTTGTATATAAATGATGATTAAATGGGATATTAATGGGAATAGTAATCCCAACTGGTATACTGCTTGGTGCTTTGGAACCATAGAATTTTCATATGACTTTCCATTCAGTTGGGAATGGAAAATCATCCCAACTGACGAAGTCCATCATTTTTCGAAGGGGTAGGGCTCAACCACCAACCAGATTATTATTAATCATCATTAACCATCATCATTAACCATATTATTAACAGTATATTAACCACAATGGTAGGTGGCTCAACCACCAACCAGTAAAGGCTTCAAAACAACATCACTGCTTGATGACCTCATTTCAGCTTAGCGAACTGATGTGAATTAATCGAATTTGGGCAGATTTCTGCGCTGGTGAAAAGCGTGGTTATAACCCAACATGACAATGTCAATAATGTGTGCCTCTGATTAGTGTGAGGGCCCCCCCCCCCTAAACAATTTGAGGATACTCTATAACTCGCACTTTTTTTTTCCCCCCCCCTCAACATTTTTTTGGTCAATCAACTTAAGAAAGGATTTCAATTTACTTTCAATGTATTTCAATTTACTTTCAATTTAATTTCAATTGATTTCAATTTACTTTTAATTTACTTTCAATTTACTTTCAATTGAATTCAATTTGCTTTCAATTGATTTCAATTTACTTTTAATTTACTTTCATTTTTTCTTCACTCCCAAAAGTGGGTGCTCACAATAGAGTACCATCCAAACAATTATATTATTGAGTAATTGGGCCACTCATGAGGTACCACCTTGAAAAATTGTATGGATGCTGTTTTTTAATAAGGGTTTAATAAGGCATCTAATTATTTGGGAAACCTTGCATTTTAAAGCTTTAACACAAACATTGCTTTCTAAAGTAAAGGGACCAGCTTTAGCCAAAGAAAGG
>Ga0126342_10020142_pt1 | contig 11246 bp, 11 predicted proteins | sample Cyp1metagenome_FD_92528 | JGI IMG/M metagenome (GOLD analysis project Ga0126342, IMG submission 92528) | Coral microbial communities from Lord Howe Island, Old Settlement Bay, Australia - Cyphastrea 1 metagenome | ecosystem: Host-associated > Invertebrates > Cnidaria > Coral ...
GAGAGAAAGAGAGAGAAAGAGAGAGAAAGAGAGAGAAAGAGAGAGAAAGAGAGAGAAAGAGAGAGAAAGAGAGAGAAAGAGAGAGAAAGAGAGGAGACATCAACCACCTTTCGGTCCATCAGTGTGACTCGGTATGGAAAATGTTACTCTTGATGCTAAACACAACCTAATCGCAAGGTTTATTAGCAAAAACTATTCCAAAGACCAAATCCAACAAAACATTGCAATTCCTATGCGTCTTACTAAAAAGGCACGACTTTTCAAATCAAGTGCTCCCCAGCTATTTACGATGATTTCCAAATTTTAGGCACGACTTTAGCAGTCAACTGTAGTCTTTCGTGCTTCTTTGTATGCCACGGCCAAATGTCCTATGTGCACCATTGTGCACCAGCCTTTTATTAGCTGGGTTTTCTGCGTTGATGTTGGAGACGGCAAGCTCAGGAGGAAGCTCAGGAAGCTCAGAGACCTTGGTCAGCGCATGTCCCTGCAGTGTTCACTCAGAATTTTCACTGCACTTAGCTACAGCGCAAAAGCTGCTTGACATAGGCAAATTGCACACCGCTTGACATCGGAGTTTGACGAAATCAGGTTCACACATGGCAGCTGTTTGAGGTGTGCTGGTGTGCTGTTGTGCTCACAGCCGTTTTATTGTTCTGGGTCTGGAACCATGGTCAACCACACGCTGCAGCCCAAACCGACTGCATTGCGTCACACCCTGCCCGCATTTGTACCGAATTCCTTGCAGCTGCACATTGCTGATTAGTGTTGGGCCTGGAACTGATTCTTGTTGGACCATTCTAGTCTGGCCTGCTAATGGTTGTATTTGTATACACTCTTTATTACAATGTATTACATTACACATATATTACAGTGGATTTTTTTTTTAAGTCCAGAATGTGCAAAAAACTGCTTGAGAATAGTTGTCCTATGTTGTACTGGAAATGTACTGAAGATCTCGCTCTTCAAATCTCCGTTCAAAGACTTGTCATTGAAAGGGGGTGAAATCTGCAGCAGGACAGGGTTGGGTTTGGCAATTGAATTTGCAGGGTTCCTTTCAATTAGTGACTTGGAAAGCACAATGAAATGGTCTTCTCTGCCCTCCTTCACAAGGCGAGAAGTGCGCTGATTTGGCGCAACCATCCACAGCGCCGCTGTTTTCTGCTTCCGCTCGGCGAAATCTTTGATGCCATTTGATGCCAAATTAAAATCAACACTAAACCAAATGTACCAAATCTATCCAAATCTTCCTTTCTTTGGAGCCACATTTTTTTCTCAATTTTCTGGCACTCAGAAGCCTTGCATTGGCCTCGTGACCGCAAGGGCGGACCTCAGCATGTCAAGCTCCTCTTCGTCGTGTTGACAGGCAATGCAGCTCCCTACGGGAGGCAAAGGATTTACGGAGATATATTAATGATAATATACGTGTTTGAGTCAAACAGATTCAAAGCCTCAAAAATGTGCAAAACAAGTTTACAAAAGCACAACATCTTGTGAATCATCATGTGCAATCGTCTTTACCAGGCCACAACAAAGATGGCTTTGTCGCGCATGTCGGGAAAACACAAACGCAGATAGTGTTCTTAGAAATACTTTTAAAAACTCGAGAAGCTGCAGCATCTGAGGCCTTTTTCTAGCGTCGGCAAGGCCGCTACTAAGGCTGACTCCAGCGGACGAATTTTGACAAATATGGACAGATACAAAGAGCATCAAAGAGCCAAGGCTGCGACAAGGCTCTTCAAGGCTTAATTTCAATCAGCTTTCGACACCGGCCTTTGGACGGTTGCCCACATCCCCGCATCGCGGCATTGCACGATGAGGCTTTAGCAGCTTAGCATGACGAAAATGTCCTGAAATGGCAGATGCATCAATTCAGCCAAAGTCGTGCATCGTCACTCGATGTTTGGCCAAAACCACGCAGTCCAACGCAATTCCTTCTCACAACAAGGACCTGTTCTTTGATCGTAGCATTTGTTGTTCCCCAGCATGCCCCACCCTCTACAGCATCTCCTCCATTTCTTCTTCAGACTCCTCAAAGTCTCCAGTGAGCTCCTTGCGCGACACAAACTTCACTTGGAGATCCAAATTGGTGTATAGAATGTAGCATCAAGTACCAAGCCGTTATATCGAATTCGATAGTAATTTACAACTATGGATCAAATATGATCAAATTAGATAGCAATCCAAAATCTTTGTACCACAGAAATATTGGGAGCTGCCTCAACAATCTGCTTCGGTCTTGATGTATCCTTTTGTTGGATCAACATGGTGGATATAAGTCGGTGTGACACACGTGCGACACAGAGTATGACGCTTCTCAAGCCTTGGAGTGCTTAGCTTCCTTCCGCCATTCTCTCTTTGGCCCAATTGGGCAATGGCCTCTGAGAAATGAAGGACCTAAGGAATTTCATGGAACTACATGGAATCTCATTGGCGTGCCGTTCTCTTTCAGAGATTATCAAGTTGGTCTAGTGGCTCTGCATTTGTTGCGTTCTCTTCCCTTTAGCTCAAACCATAAACAACCAGTAGTTCAGAGTCTTTGTGGATGTTCTGGAAATAGATCGTGCAACAAGTGCCGTGCAGTGCAAAAGCAAGCCCAGGGGGGAATTACCATTTGAAAGATTGGGCAGTTCACTCGCCTGCTACCTGCTGACGTTGTGGAGACGCAGGTTTTGCCCCCACCTGAATCGAGACTTGATCAAACTACATCAGATGACTGCAGAAATAAAGGAGAGCTCCTTTCCATGCCCAAGCTAAACAAGATCCAATAGCATATGCTGTTCCTTCAGCCTGGTACATTTTGGTCAGAATCCTGGTGCATCCAAAGACTTTCATATTTTGAATATTTTTGAATGGGCGCGAAATTAATTTGGCTAGTCTTTTTTTTCTTTGGCATTTGTTTTTTCAGTCTGGGGCAGTTTTCCTTGCTACTTGCTGCATTTTGGAGCTAAAATCTCTGATTTTCGTGCTATTTGCTGCATTGTGGAGCAAAAGTCTCTCATGTGCGTTTTAGGTTTCATCTAGGGTTTCTTTAGGGTTTCATTTAGGGTTTCATTCAGGGTTCCTTTAGGGTTTCTTTAGGGTGTCATTTAGCGTCTCTTTAGGGTTTGATTTATGGTTTCTTTAGGGTTCGTTTAGGGTGTCTTTAGGGTGTCATTTAGGGTTTCTGTAGGGTTTCTTTAGGGTTTCATTTAGGATTTCTTTGGGGTGTCTTTTTGGCTTCTTTAGGATGTCATTTCGGGTTCATTTAGGGTTAGGGTTTCTTAGGGTTTCACTTTGGGTTTCTTTAGGGTGTCGTTTAGGGTTTCTTTAGGGTTTCACTTTGGGTTTCTTTAGGGTGTCGTTTAGGGTTTCTTTAGGGTTTCACACAACTCAACTCACGTAGATAAAGTTGGAGACCAGATTCAACAAGTGTCGTGAAATACTTTTGTCTGGATGTTGAAAAAGGTTGCAGTTTCTCTCACACAAGCATGCATATAAACTCAAAGGTAAACTTCTGATGCAACCATTGTGAAACACAATTCAAGCAAATATAGTTGAAGAACACAGTTCAACAAGTGTCTTGAAATACGGTCTTGAGAACTTTAGGAACAAAAAGTAGTTACGACACTTGTTGAAAACAGGTCTCAATTCCTCTCACAACAGCATGCATATAAGCTCATATTACGTCTGTAGTTTCTGTGCAGTTTCATGTAATTTATATGCAGTGTATTACAGCAGTATATGAAATTATGAAATGTTACATATATATATATATGCAAACTACAATACTACACATACATTCAACAGAAGCGCGGCCAAAAGCCAAAGCCAAAAGCCAAAAGCCAAGTGAAGCCAAAACCAAAAGCCAAGAGCCGAAGGCCAAAAGCCAAGTGGAGCATGCAAATGGGATATTTTAGCTCCAAAATGCAACAAATAGCACGCAAATCAGAGATTTTGGCTCCAAAGTGCAGCAAATAGCTTGGGAAGCTGCCCCAGACTGAAAAAACAAAAACATCCTTAAAAAAAACAAGCAGAAAGCCTCCAAAAAAATAAAACTGCCCAAAAAAAATATACCCTCCATAGAAAAATGCAGCCAGAAGCCAGAAGCCACAAGCCACAAGCCAGAAGCCAGAAGCCGAAGGAGCCAAAAGCCAAAAGCCAGCCAAAAGCCAGAAGCCAAAAGCCAAAAGCTAGTCAAAAAAAAATGCCGGAAAAAATGCCCCTCCTTTTTGAATTGTGTGTGTCTTGTGGAACTTGTGGAACTTGTGGAACTCGTGGAACTTGTGGATTGTACGCGACATGTTTGTGTTCCCATCTCCGATCTTCAACCTCGACCCAAAGCTCTTGCTGCGAGAGCTCGGCCGCATTGACAGCCTGGGAAGTCGTCTCGGCGGAACTCTCCAGATGTACTGGAGACTTTGCATCAAACCAAATGACTTTGCATCCCAAGTGTCAAGATAAAAACACTCAAATGATCTCAAGATAATCCGAAAATATGACAATCAGTCAAAATCTTCGCTCAATGTGTCACCTGTCTCTGTCGCTGGATTTGAAGACATGTGTGAATTTGTGAACATTTCTGAAAGCGCCGTGCCTTGCATTTGATGGGCGAAACGTCCCCTTGGCAAGAAAGAATCAGCAGCCATATCAATATCATCAATATCGCCTTCATACTTGTTTGAAGTGCCTAATAGCTATTCCGATAAGAGGTGGAAAGTGGTATAAGTAAGTATAAATAAGAAAGCTAATAGCCAGTTTCAAGAAAGTTTCAGAACTTCATGGCCTGCGCTTGCTCGAGAGGGGCCAAGACGAAGCTGGGCCTTCAGGACACAGAATCCGACGTGTAGATATTCACAATGCACAATTAAAGAACACAATTATGTACAACATGCACAATATGTTCATCAACATTCTAGTAGTTTATTCATGTAAATTATAGTCATTATAGTCTATTACAATGTGTTGCAATGTTGTATAATGGACATGACATGACATGACATTATCTGTGAGAGAGCGAAAAAAAAGGTTGACCACAAGCCACTGGAGCCAGTAGAGCACAGGATGACCGCGAGCATCAACGCAATTCAAGGTTGACTTGCCAACAGAAGGGTGGACAAGGTGCTTCAGCTTCATTCTTGGCGCAGCGAAGGAGATGAGCAGCCTGCACATGTGAAGGGACTGTACAAAACAAGTGAGAGCTTCTGCCGGAATTTCAAACCTTGGAACCCCGCCTCCGTTCGTTCCAGTGAGAACATCTGTGGTGTTCTCGAAGGCTCATCCTGCCAAAAAGGATCGAAACGCAGGAGGCTAGACGGAGGCTAAACGGAGGCTACAGGCTGCAACAACGCCTGAACACCCAAGGCCAGCGAAGCCAGACTTGGAACGAAGACGCGCTCCTCAAATCAACATCAAGATCATCAAGATCAAAGAAAGAACCACACAGCAGCCTTTGCGGCAGTGCATGGTAGAGTTGGCACATTGAAAACCATTAGTAGTGCTTGAAGATGCTCCATGCAATTAAAGCAACATGAACTATGTAGGTTGTTAATCGAAAAGCAATTACTGCTAGTGTCTGTTGCTGATCCCTGCTGCTGTTTACAACCTTTGGGCCAAGTGTTGCTTCTGCTTTTTTCTTTCGCAGCATACTTTGGCCACTCGCCCGTGAAAGCCCGGGTGCGGCCAGCAAATCATGTAGGTGCAGTAGCAGTGACGTGTCAACTGCTGTGCACGTTTGAAGTGAAAATGCCTTGAGGTGCCAAGACCTGATTTATCGACAAATTCAGCGGTGTTGAAATAAATTAAAATGTCAAGATTATCGGGGAGAGTTGCAAGAGATGACAGAGCTTGTTTACGGCCTCTATGATCTTAAAAAGGACATGATTCCAGTCATTCCCCTTGGTCGTTTCCCATGGCATTTGGACAAGTGGGGCTTGGCACGTCTCAAAGGGCTGCACGCCTGACTAGGCTCCTCTCCAGAACCTTGTACCTTTCTGCCATCCTTTGCCCTTCAAGGGCCCCACAGCCGTTCACCAGTAAGTTGCTGGTCCGCCGGCATGGTTGCCAGTTCCCGCAGTCTCCAGTAAGGGAGCTGGGAATGGCAACCGAACTGCTAGAAATTTTCGCACAGCGAAAGTGCAATTTCCTGACAATTGAAATCATTTGGAATCAACCTGATGAACTTCCTCTATTTGGGCTTTGATTTACAAACCGTCGACACCGGCGATCTGTCCGCTGTGGGTGATTCAGTTTGAATCATCTAAAGTTGTTTTCAGCACCAGCGCTCTTTGAGGTAAGCGGTGTGTTGGCTGAAGAGGGCGGATCATGAAAAAATACACATAATGTGTATAAATATATATATACATATTATATATATATACATATATATATACACACGCGCAAAGCTGAAATGCCAACAGACTGAGTTCTTTGAGAACGCTTGCGTTCCTCGATGAAGATCTTGTTCTAATCTTTAGAACTGTTTCTTGGAGTCACCGTCCTCATATCAGCAGTGTAGCAAAAACACGGTTGTCGCTCCCCTTGAGCTTAAAAGCTCGGCTGGTCTGTTCCGAAATTCTCAAAAGTCCCCAGAGCGCATGAGAGACGTCTTCCGGGAATCAAACAGTTTTCTGTGCTGCAGGATATCAGAAGAAAAAAACATAGGGTTTCACAAGGAATTGGAGGATGTGGATAGGTCATGATAGGTCTTGAATCATTTTGTTTCAGGTCTTGTTCTTCTCGGTTTGAGATTTCAAAATGTCGACTCCTGCGCTCTAAGGCCTCGGGACCTGAGCCTCCCTGAGAAGACTGCTGACAGCAACCGAGACACTCAACACTTTCATCGCTTGTAGATGTAATCCTTCATCCACTCCTGACTCACACATTGACTCACATCGACTCACATTCACCATCTAAATCATGACACACAAATCACACAAGACATCCGACAGATCTGTAGTGCAGAAACTGCAGTTGCATAATATATCACATATCAACTGTAGATATCCAAAATAAAGATAAACGAAGTCCACTGACCAGTAGGCAGAAAGTGGTGGAAGTGACTGCAGCCTACATGGTTCTTCTGATCTGTCTGCGACTGAACCATTCTCTGTGTCCTCCTCTTCTCCTTCCTCGCCCCAAGGGTCAATCGCGGAATCCTGACCCTGCCGTCCTGGAAGCTGTGAAAGATTTACTGCATCTTGTCGCACTTGTCATTTGACTCATTTGACCTTTGATTTTTTGTTTGTTTCATTTTCAACATGTGGATTTAAGCACGGTAGTCTCATGAGAGGACAAAGCTGAGAAAGCAAACAGAGAAAAGTGGAGAAAAGTGTATACACAAAGCAAACACTCTGCGACTCTGCGTATACTGTCCGACACTTTGTGAGATAAGCACAGCCACGGAAGCATCACTGTGGCGACAGCGTCCTGTGGGCGCATTCTGCGCCTTCCACATCAAGTTGTCAATGTAATCTTTGGCACCTTAGCTTGTCTTGGCTTCAATTGTTCTCTGCTGTTTTGCTCAAAATTGAAGCTCAACTCAACTGCATGTCTTCTGCCGAAGTTTGGGTTCCCACGAGACACATCGATAGCATCACCAACAATCACAACATTCTGGCAAGCAGAGTGCTCTCGCGGGATGTTCACCTTGACCTGCCATGTCTGAAATCGAACAGTTCGGAGCAGGAGCCCAGCAGAGCTCAGAAAATGTTTGGTGAAATCCAAGGGAAAAGACCCTTTGGAATGACGCATTGCCCACCGACCTTTGTTTGGACATCTTGGAACGTTCCGTCCGAGTCCAATGGCAATGAAACATGAGCAACGAAACTGCATTTCTGTAATATTGATCAACGTTAACCAAAAGATTGCGCAACTATAACTCCAAAGCACGTTGGTCAATTTGTTCACCAACGATTTGTTGGACGTTCTTGCTGTCTTCGCCTTGTAGTTGTTCTGGATGTGGCGGAGCTCAGAGCCGGCTTTGCCAATGAGATACCTGGAACACGACGCTGATTAGCATACTATTCGCACAGTGTGAGGGACACACCAGAATATATACATACATACATACATACATAGATACATACATACATACCTACATACCTACATACCTACATACCTACATACCTACATACCTACATACCTACATACCTACATACCTACATACCTACATACCTACATACCTACATACCTACATTACCTACATTACATACATTACATACATACATACATACATACATACATGCATGCATGCATACATACATACATACATACATTACATTACATTACATTATGTTACATTACATTACATTACATTACGTTACATTACATTACATTACATACATACATACATATATATATATAATTAATTACACATATACATGATCCACAATACATAATACATTCTACATTATAGGTTATACGTTACCCACAATACATAATACACAATACATAATACATTATGCATTATTTTAAACACTATACATTATACACTATACATATGCATAAAGATCCATAAATATGTACATATACATATACATACACATGTCATGTCATGGCATATCATGTCACGTCCTGTCCTGTCATGTCATGTCATGTCATGTCACGTCATGTCATGTCATGTCATGTTATATATATATGTATATGTATGCATATACTTGCGTGTGTACATAGCTTCATATCTATATAGTTTCACATTTTCATAATCACATATCTGAAATAAAGTCTGCTAATTTCTCTTCTTGGCTGTCGTAAAGAAAATCCTACTTCGCAGGAACTTGTTGCGCTGCCTTGCTTGTTTCCGGAAGGGCAACTAACCCTGCAACAAGAGCACAGGCATAAAATTGATTGAAATTGCACAGTTGCAGCCCTGAATGTCCATGGTAATTTGAAACTCCATGGGCTATATAAATAGGGATGAAGGTAAGTCTGCGCCCAATGAATGCCACTGATGCGGGCCAGATTCTCTTCCCAAACGCAGCGCAGTAGGCAATGCCCATGCAATACAAGTTTGGTTTGTTGCACATCCCAGAATGACCGCTTTCAAGATCTTTCAGGCAAACACGTTGCACCTGTTGTGACTGAGGCTCGGGCTTGTAGGCCCATGCTTCAACTTCCATCTCTTCATGGGTCTGCACCGCAAACACACTCACTGATAGATCAAAATAGTTAGAAGCGACATGAAGCAATGTGAAGCTGCAGGCTGCAGGCAGCAAGAATACTTCCAGGGGTTGGCAAATGATGTGGCAACGCAACAAAAAGGGTCACCTGTCATCGGGAAAGTAAAGAGACATGTCGAGGTTCCACCTTTCAGAAAAATTGAGCAATACTGTTGGCCCGACCGCACCTGCCCGGGGTGTGTGATCTCATGATAGCCATACTTCCTGATGTTTTCCAGAACCTTCAGCAACACGCACTGCAACATACATTGCAACAAACACTGCAACATGCATTGCAACACGCATTGCCACATGGACCACCATGCCCTACACAAGCCGATTCATTCCACACAAGTTGATCCAGCACCAGACACACCACAAACAAGAGTTCCGAAGGAAAGCTGTCAAAACATTTGCAAACTAAGACTGTCGAGCCCTGTAGAGTCCTGTAGAGTGAAGCAGGTGCACTTAGGCTTGGAGTGACGAGCGACTGAAAGACTCTGAGCAGAGATTGTTCTGGGGCTGCTAGGAGCAGAATACCGATGATAGAGAGATTCTCGACTGCGACGAATCTTGGGCTGTCAACTGGAATATCACATGGAACAAACTATAACTAGATGAAATAATCGAAGGAAGTTTAGGAGTCAAACTTCCGACGATATGGACAGATGGAAAAGCAGAGGTGGGAAGAGTCAGAGAAGAGAAGAGAAGAGAAGAGAAGAGAACAGAAGAGAAGAGAAGAGAAGAGGAAGAGAAGAGAAGGGAAGGAAGAAGATCAGAGAAGAAAGAAGATCAGAGAAGAGAAAGCGTCAGAGGAAAGAAGATGCAGGTGCGCGAAAAGGTAGAAAAGTCGCGAAACATTGTATTTTTCCAATGATTTGTGGTTCCGCAAGGTCGAAAAGTAGGCTTGCTAAAGCGGCGGGTGCGGAGCCACCTTGCCAGATGAGAGATTAAAAATTGCACGCCGGTGAGGTGCGAAGCACTTTTGGATGTGAAAAAACTAAAATCACCTCACGTCCGGAGCACTTTTGGAAGTTGAGATGTTGAAAAAGCCCACGCCGTTGTGGCGCAAAGCACATTTCGAAGTCAAAATGTACAAAGCACGCCACGTTCAGAAACCTTTGGGAAGTTGAGATGTGCAAAAAGTGCACGTCGTTGCGGCGCGAAGCACATGTCGAAGTCAAAATGTACAAAACACCACATGTTCGCGCCACTTTTGGATGTTGAAGCGTCGTTTGTGTGGTAGACGCAAGGGATTCTTCACCCTGCCAAAGTGAAGGTTTTGTAGCATTTCCAAGAAAAAATTGGCAGGCGTGGGACATGTGAAGAGGATCTGCAAAGATGGATTTTGCGTGGCAGGCGCAATACAAGAGACATTTTCATCAGAGATGTTAGGAGGTCAGGCCGCTGATTTCCTGGGAAAAGTTGCGTTTTGGAGCATCAGATCTTCAGGTTTGCTGAGATGGTTTTGCGATGTTTTGCGTGACAGGTGCAGCACGTCGTATGACCTGGCATCACTTTTTCGTGGCAGGCGCAGTACTTTAGACAGGTGGAGTGGAAATATCGCAAAAAAACACATTGGCAGGAGGCCGCCAGCTCTGCACTCAACTTTCCATTTTTGAAGGAAGTCTCGCAGAATAGCTTCGTTTTTGACGTTGTCCAGTTCAAAAATTGAGGAAGTCTCGCAGAATTGCTTCGTTTTTGACGTTGTCCAGTTCAAAAATTGAGGAAGTCTCGCAGAATTGCTTCCTTTTTGATCTTGTCAGCTTGAAAAATTGAGGAAGCCTCGCAGGCTAGCTTCGTTTTCAAGCTTGCAGATAGCTAGATAGATAGATAGATAGACAGACAGACAGACAGAAAGACAGCTCCAACTACCACACCACCACCACCACCACCACGACGACGACGACGACGACTACTACTACTACTACTACCACCACCACAACAACAAATACATATACAAATACAACGTACAACATACAACATACAACACTACATTACACTACATTACACTACATTACACTACATTACACTACATTACACTACATTACACTACATTACACTACATTACACTACATTACACTACATTACACTACATTACACTACATTACA
>Ga0126342_10020143_pt1 | contig 11246 bp, 10 predicted proteins | sample Cyp1metagenome_FD_92528 | JGI IMG/M metagenome (GOLD analysis project Ga0126342, IMG submission 92528) | Coral microbial communities from Lord Howe Island, Old Settlement Bay, Australia - Cyphastrea 1 metagenome | ecosystem: Host-associated > Invertebrates > Cnidaria > Coral ...
AGCCAAAATCATCGCGGAGTCCGATGTGAATACAAACTCGATAGGAACAACACACTGACACCCATGTATGTTTTGAATTGGGAATTATCAACCAACGTCACCCAAGTATCTCACATCCTGCGACACTCACATGTGATCAAGCCCAACAAATAACATCTCTCCTTCCCCAAAATGGGATTCCTTTGGCTGAATCTTTTGCAGTCCAAACAAACATGCACTGAAACCGGGAGTTGCAGCAATTGTGTTCGTGGGTTGGATTATATTTTTCACCATCTTATCCATCCCACTCAAAACGCAGCGTAGTACTACCATTCTGGAAAGCACGCACGCAATGTTTTTCAAGATACCCCGGGAGTTGCTAGTGTCAAAACTAAATCAGAGAAGCATGGTGCGTGTGAACGCGAGCATGACTTGAATAGTTGATTTAAGCTACATTGGGGTTGCTAGTTTAGTGACAAGGCAGTGAGAGAACCGACGCTCTCCAGGCTGGTTTTGTATGTCTTCTCAGGTCCGAGCAATGAGGCCTCGCAATTGCGCATCAACCACCACCTTTGTGCATCGGTTCTTAGAGGAAGCAGTAGCACGTCTTCTGATGTCTGTTCTGTATGACTATTCTGGGTGTTGAAAATTCATGTGGGGTCTCATTTCCAGGATGAGGTTCTCGATCCTAATGCTCGGCATTTGAAATCCTTTTAAACATACTTTAACACATTTAAACCGCGGATTTCCAGCATCTACTCTACCCGACACTGCATCTGCTGGAGTGCTTCCACTCCTGAGGAAGACTCTTCCCACTCAACCATTGTTTCATTCTCACCAGTTCCAACACAAATATGATATACATTGATATACCATTATACTATAATATAATTTACAATATATGAATTAATAATAATGAATATATGATACCGTGTCCTACAGTAGATGGACAAATTAATCAACCCCCGAGCGCAGGATCTGGTGGTTCCCCCCAACCCGCGGATTTCAATGTTGCTGCTTCATGTCGCTTCATGTCTCCACGTCACTTTTCAAGCGTGTGTGTTAACTGGTCCACTGGTGGCCATGCTTTGAAGAAATGCATAGCATTGAGATTGGGGGGAACAGTGGTTCAAGGTAAATGCAAAGGTTTGAATCATTTGTCCACCTACGGCAGCTCTGAATAGCAGTGAGATCCTCTTGTTTTAAGTATGCCTCCTTTCAAGAATTGCCCGTTGAAGCTAGTGAAAATAAGTGTCAACCATTGTCAACCTGCACAATCTTGCTGAACTGGTGCCCTTCAAGGCTTTACCCTCAACCACCTGAGCTCCACACGCCCGCCACGATTCTAGTGGCCTTGTTTTGCCAAGTTGCAGCCCCCAACCCACGATGTCATGACAAATCTTCAAAGGATATTTCTTATATTTTCTTATACATGCCCCAGGTATGCCCCAACGTACAGAAATCAGTGCACAACAATGCCTCATCACAGACACAGGTTATGCAAGTGCAGGGGGTAGGATGGAATAATACAAACACACTTGCAGAATCTCCGAAACATGCTAAACACAAACCTGGACATCGTGAACTCCTGACACCCATGTACGCTCTCTGCTCAACCTCACACTTTAGACTAAGCAAATTGGTCTGCTGACCTGAATGAAGACATAGGTGTACAGGATGTACAAGTACCATGATGATACTCTAGATTCTAGATGAATGAATGATGAATGTAAGTATAGAAAACTTTTTGCAGGATGCTCCATGTATGGAAAATCTGTCAACAAGTATACCAAGAATCATCCAAATTTACAATAGATTCATTTGGCACGCATGGAACATTTGGCGTACATGCATCATGCGTATCTTACAATAATGTGTGTATATATATATATATATGATTATGTATGTTGTATATGAATACAACCCCCAAGGCCGAAAAGCTGGGCTGCAGCGCTAGCTTCAGCGCCATCTGCTCATGAGTTCATTGTGCTGAAAACAGGAAAACATCTGCCGTTTGATTCACCACTGTATGCGGCAGCACTATGTTGACGAAACGAAACCCCCTACATTCGACTGTCTCAGCTGCATGTGCAAGACCATTGGAACCAATCAAATTCGTCACTGGAAAAACAATTTGTACAGTAAGAGGACAGCAGTACCATGTTCTATTGCTGTTGTACTTTGGAAGAGAAACACACCTGGCAGTGCAATCTTCTTTGACCCTGTTTGATCTGTTTGGCAATGTTGCAATACTTGTTGCACTTGACTGAATTGAGATATGTACCGGCTGAACATGGCTGGAACCTGGGCAAACGGTGGGCTAGGAGGACAGCAGCGTGACAGCAGCACGAAAAGACAAAAAGCCAAGGAGATTTGACGGCTGATGTGGCTGATGTTCAAAGACCATGATACGTTGAACCATAGATCTTTCCTTTGGTTTCTGTCGGGGGTTGCCATACGGAGCCCAAAACTTCGAAAACCTCACTGTTGTCGAGCTTGCTGGTGTCAATTTACATGTTGCTGCAGGGATGCACTACAAGTATACTTTGGCTCGTGGGCAAATGTGAGTGGGGTTACAAGTTGCAAACCTTGGCAAAGCTGTAGCTGTAGCCCCAGTTTTAAGGATAACAATCCAACTTGCAGCAGCCTCAAGTTTGTTTTGCCTCCGCTCCCAAAGCACGGTTCGTATGGCCATTGGCCGCGAAGCGTGCATGGAAGAAGATGCAGAGAAAAGACCCACCGCGCATGAACCACAGTAAATCATAGTAAATCAATACAATCGAGTATCTACCGAGAAGAACACTACTGTTTTGCAAGAGTAACTAAGTCAATGTTGGTTAGCCTTCGTGCCAGAACGTGTAAAACCAGCTATCACCCACATACGAGCATAAAAAAGACCCAAAAACATTGAAAAGTAAAATCCATTAATTGGAATCCTACTAAAATCCTACTAAAATCCCACCAACAAACCCAGGGCCACACCTTACCAGAAATGGGGCACCTGAAGAAACACTAAGATTGTGATTCCAGGCGGTGGAACTTGTGGAAAACAGAGGAAAAAACATCAATCGAACTAGCAGCGATTAGCAGCGGCCGTCGGCCGTGGCTATCTTCATGATGCGACAGGTGATAGGCCGGGCATGGCCAGGCTGATAAGCATCAGTGATACCAGTGATGATACATGCCAAAGGATAACAAAGGATGTCAAAGGAGGACACTGGTCGGTTGGCTGACCCTTCTGTATAGAGACATGTCCAAATCCTTCGGAGAGGCACATCTAGAAAGCACTATGCATGATTGAGTGCAAAAAAACGATATGAAAGCCTGAGACGCATCAGGTGAAAATAGCGGATTCGAATCCTCAAGTTTGCATCATGACAGATCTATCACATATATATATATATACATACTATTATACAATAATAATATACCTTTATAATATTATATATATATATGAACATAGCACTTTTTGCAAATTTGAGCACATGCTTTAGCTCAACTTTGTCATGACATCAGTCTGTCTCCACAACCTATGCTCAAATATATTGGTTGTACATATCTATACAGCAAAGAGATGCTCGCACTGAGGACGTCTATCTGCAAGTGGCCAGCTTGGCCATTGGCCCTAGTGAAGTGAGATTCCAGGGCAATTTCTGCCCGACCAACCGACAACGGCAGGTCGAACATCTGAAAATAGAGCAACAGCCACGGTTCTGTACCTCCGTGTTCGCAATATCTTCGCCTGCACAAACCGCATGGATTTCTTATGATTTCTTGGTAATTGGGGGAACACGCTTTCTAAAAACGTTCAAGGACTCATCCGCAATAAACAATCCATAAGATTAATCCAAACGACTCATCACGAATCATCATAGATCATTCATGATTCCATTACAATATCTCATCATGTGCATCCATGTTTCCAAATCTGTCCACTGGATTCGAACAGATTCAAACATCGTTGCTTTGCATAGTAGAGTGTGAGTATGTGTGAGTACTGGGATAATTGCTGCTCTCTGATCCAAGGGTATCCAAGGGTACACTATGATAACTTTGACATCCAGAGTTCTTGAGCATCTTTTCACGCCATATGTTAACGAAACAAATACACGTGTCTGTCATTGTCTGTCTTCCTCTTCCAAGAACGACAATGACGACGGACAAGGGGATTTGCTGCTGCCCACCAGGATAGTCCGACCCGTGTGCAGCCTCCTGGGCGGCCCACTTTCAAGAAGGATCTATCACGCGCCCTTCGCACGAAGTGGCACTTGCTTTCCTGGGCAGTGACCCCGTCATGCATGCGCTGTCGGTACTTGCCCCAATGCAAGGGGGGACTTGGATGGCGCAACTTGTTAGACCTCAACAAATGACCTGCACATGCACACATACAGTGTGCATCCTGAACTTGAGGAAGGTTGGTTCATGCAAGCAAGATTTTGGGTTTCAAAACAGTTCAAAACCGTTCTCTACTGGACCGTCCAAGTTCGAAAAGCATTCCCTAAGTTCCTTGCCGCTGGCAACAAGCCTGGATGGATTTGTGCATTTCAGGAGTGAAACCAACAGAAGCACATCGAGTGGCCAAGTGCTTTATCAAAGTTACGAATGCGCTACAAGGGTCTCTTTAGACAATGGGGAACTGCTCCACTTCTGACTGATTCTGACTGTATTGTTGAAAAAAATGAAATTTCAGACATGTCATGTGATTAAGTACCAGTACAATATTGCGATCTTTTCATCCAACCAAACAAAAAACAAATAGTACCTGAACGGGGTTGCAGTCTTTGCTCATTGCCACACAACTGCATCCCAGGAACACTTTCTTATTCTCGTCGGGCCGTTCAGCCTTCCCAGAATGGCCGCCTGGTCCTGCGAATTCCATCTTCTGGCAAAGTCAGGTCAGACGATTAGCTTGTGACTTATGTGACTTGCGATGTGCGCACACATAAATAATGTATACTGACAGTACCCACTGAAGGAACGATTTGACATGATTAGACCATTCGGTTTTTCACACGTGGATTGCACAATGCGTTCACCGCACTGGAGTGTTCAGTGACTTCTCTTGTCATCTCTTGTCGCCGTCCATGGCAATGATGTTTCTGTCCCACAAACATCCGCTTAGCCCGAATGATCCTGCATTTACTCAATTTATTCAGTGGGAAAAGTCACTGTGATAAGACTCAAAAATGATCAAGACATGATCAAAAATGCCTTAAGTCTTAAGTTCTATTTTTTTCTGTTGTCTAGACACGGAGCGCGGCAACACATCTGCCAATGGTCTGGCTTCAACATGGCCATCTGGGCCAGCAGGCCCAAAGCCAGGATTTCAGGAAGCCCACTGAAACAAAAAAGATTGCTGCTGTGCAGTCACTAAACACTCATTCAAACTCGACATAGGTAGGCATGTTGAATATCCAAAGCCATGCGCCCTTTCTGAAACGTGGCATATTATCATATATATATAATTATATATATATATGTACAATTTGATTTATATTGTATCATTGGTTTCTATGTGTTTCTACCAGGCCATCACAAAACGATTGCGATGCATGAGTTCACCAACAAAACCCGCGAGAAAACCCCAGTTGAAACATTGAAGCCTCTCTTGACTGACTCAGCGGATGAGTAGAGAACTCTATGAAGGCATCTGACATGGAAGGTGCAGCGTCATACATCCTGCTGGGCTGCTCAGTAGGTCTGTCAATTCTTGACCTCCAGGCCCTTCCATCTCCCCACGGCTTTTACTTGCCTTGCTTGCTATGAACGCTGTCCAAGCCAAAGGTAAGGGCAGCCTCAATGTGACACCGAACCTGTTGCCTGTTGACCATCCTAAAATTTCTGTTGAATTTGTCACTCTGTTGTATGGAAACCTGACGTTATACTCCGTTGTACTCCGTTATACTTTAAATGTAGACTTCCAAAAAACAAGTTAACATCTGATTTGCTGCAGCATTGCATTGGTTAGAATGACTGGATCTGTCACGAGCCCCAAATAAGGCATTGATCTGCCCTGCATGCAGTTGCACTTCTATCTGCGACTCGAGTCTACTGTACCTGACAGTGCCTTGCAGTTCATTGCATTTCATCTCTCATCTGTGGTCACTCTAATGGGTCACCTAGGTTTTGAATGGGGTCTTTCTTGGTCGAGAAATTGAACAATCTGTGTTCTGCTGACCCCCTGTTCATTTGCTATGTGACTTTCTCAATGACCTGTTCCTGTGAATCTTGTATAACTAAGCTGTTCCTGAAATCGGATCCAATGTGGACCTGTTTGAGAAAATGACGGGACACCCTTCGGTGCTTTGTTGCTTTGACATGTTTTGAGTAGGGAGACAAAGAGGATCCAAAAGCAAACATATCAGGATGACAAGAGCTCAAAGCATTCAACGCTCGGAAGTCCAAATCACAGGACACACAAGAAATTAAAACATCTTGTAATGCTGTTCAATCTGTTCAATAGAATGACCATGCCATTGTGCTTGACTTTCCCACCGGCAGATACATTCAGAATTTGTATGATGCAAGTACACAAAAAAGGCAGAATGTTCAAGCATCATAAAATATCAGAAAATCACATAAAATGCCTTTAGATCACCCTCTGATTCCCAACACCTGGCCAGATTCATCTCAGCATTTGCCAAGCAACAAATAGCACGCTGAGAGCCAAAACCACCACTGGTGCAGAGACAGGTTCGTGTGCCTTGCGCAAGGATCACATACTGTTCGATCGGCAATCTGCATAATAATCTTGCAAGAGTGAACATAGTTACCGGAACCAAGTAGTATTAAGTAATATTTAACTGAAAGCACACGCTCAACAAGCACTCTGCGAAGTTGACCAACCAAAAATTGGATTCGGGTGGAAACAGGTCCTCAAAACTTCCCCAGCCATTCAAACAGAAACTTTGAGAAATCTTGGCGCCAAGCAGAGCGCGATGGCACGAAAGGCGTCAAACTAAAGACATAGGTCCTTGGTACTGGATGTACATGGATGTACTAGCCAACAAAAATGGCTATCTGGATTCGATGCTGTGGTTTTTTCGATGATTCAATTATTGAAGTTGCTCCTTCGAGCCTGATCTGGCATGTGCTACTGGAAATTCGGTGCATTCAGCGATTTCTGCTATGCATTGGGCTGGTGTACTGCACCAAAAGAGGCATGCGTAGCCGGTTTCAGTCTAGAGCATCTGAGTCATAATGACAAAATGCTACAACCTAGCAAAAGCAACGGTGTTCCTGCAATGTACAACATTGTACAACGGGTATCTCATCTGACTTCTTAGAGAATCCAGCACAATACTTCAAGACCAAGCAGTCTTCCGATGTGATCAAAATCACAACCAGTATGTGCCATCAGCTGCTACCAGCTGATCCAATCTGATCCAAGGTTCAGTACTGATGCTGCCCCTTGTGCCACGACTTTTAAAACATTGGAGGCCTCCTCGGCGCAGAAATGCTCTTGGTCTCCCTGCCCCTTTCACCCAATTCTTCAGAGGATACACGAAAATCAATCCGTGACTATGTGTGACACGCTTCAAATTGTTCCTTGTTCAATCTTCAATTGAGTGTTGTTCACAATCTTTTGGTACATCGACTGAAAGCACTACTCTGACTTTCATATCACTATGTCACAACATGTCACAACCATCCTTGTATAGAGACGCAACCTTTAAGCCTTTTGCCTCTCTTGCTCAACCCATACATTGGTGTTCTCAAGCGCACGTCACCAGTCCGCCCTCCTTGACCAACATCGTGGCAGTCCAACCTGGCAGAGTCTTGAAAGCGAAGTTTTACGGGCCCAGGCGGCCCATGGCGGCCCAGGCGGCCCATATAGCACCGTTTCGTAAAGATGTGAAGACATGTGAAGACATGGGAAGACACGTGAAAACAACAAATATATCGAGGATCTTGGAAGAAAAAACACGCTTTGTGTTCTGGACAAGTTTCATTCCGCAAGAATAACATGACGTCCAGTGCTTAGCTTTCGAATGAGGCCTTACTTCTCAAACCATTCATCCTGTATAGACTGTATATATATATATATGTATACAGTAGCACTGAATCCATCCATGAGTAGTGATTCAAATATTGATTCAAATAATGAAAGTTCACCAGTTCCAAAAGAATGCTGTGGCAAAGCTGAGTCCATACGGTAATGCTTTATGATCTTTATGTCTGATGAACAGCAGAGTGCACAGTGAACACATTCAACATACAATCTGAATCTGCACACCATTGTATGACACATTTTGACACGTCTTTAACCAGGGATACCAAGTTTGTCTGTCAATGCAAGTGTAACAGGACGCTACGTTCGAGTGGATGCTTTCCTCATTAATGCCCCTTTCGAATCACTTCCTGCTGATGATCAACAAACTTCACCCGACTGGACCAAACTCTGTCGAAACTCATGATGCATTGCAATTACATAATGTCAAATTACTGTTATGATATTACTGGTACATGATGGTACATGATGGTACATGATGGTACATGATGGTACATGATGGTACATGTAATGTCGTACATGCATAATATCTTCGATCAAATATGATCAAATATGACTGCACACCCAGCCGGAACTTGGGCCTGAGGGAATCCAAACCAACGCGCAAATGAGAACTCTCATATCCTGGGATCATGTATCAAAATGCATCAAAGCGCGGCAGTGTTGTCTGGTTGTGTCACAATTTCTACGATATCACGTCATGAAAGTTCAAGGTTTGCAAAACCAAAATATAAAAATTGCATCAGAGAAGGAAATCCTTTCTAGTAGTAGCAAATCAATGCATTGAAACTATCATTCTCTTAGGAAAAAACCAGCCATGAAGCCGTCCAGCTGAGCTCCCAACCCAGCCAGTAAAAAATCCCCGGTGCCAAACGGAGTTGAACGCCCGTTTCTCTGGGTCCTAAGTGTGGCCACTTGGCTCGATGGTTTTTCAGAGACATTTTCGAGAGGCTCGAAAGGAACCAGCGGGAGCGCAACCGTCCTTGAAAGATAAAGGGATGGAAAAGTATTCTATAACAGCGAAATTTAATCTGATGTGTCTGTTAGTACAAGCATGGGTTTGCAGTGAGGAAATGTGGTGTTCAAGGTAGCAGTGCGGAGGTTTCGCAGCAGAAGTAGGTCCTGTTTGTCGTGCTCCATGTTTGTTCGGACTTTCATGACCCCTCCGTGTGTGACACACACACACATACACACACACACAACCCAAATAACCCCCCAGGAGTGACAGTCACGGAGTGTCCAAATTTCAACTATTCGCAGGAGGTCTTCATGACAAAGAGGTCACTCCAAGGCACGAAACCAAGTCCTGCTGCTGAGATTTGCTGAGCCAGCCCAGGATTCCATCACCATCTCAAGATGTCATGGTGACCTTTCCTTTCACTTGGGGTTGGCGGGAAGCAATAGCATGCACCAAAGCATGGATCATCATGGATCCATACACATATATTGAATATATTGTATTGCATTGTCTGCCAATCTTGAGACGACAATTTACCACATATGGGGCAGCAACTGATGGACTCTACTATTGTCTGCTGTTTATGTCTTATAGTCAATGAAGTCACAAAAGCAGCTTTTGTTTGACACAATACTTCTTGCATTCAAATGCGACGGGGCCGCACAATCATACTCCGGTCGGACTGTCAAGCTGTTATCAAATAATTACATGGCAAGGACCTACTTCAGCCACGGACTTGAAAAAGGTTCAAAGCAAACAAACACCCAGCAAAGAATATCTTCGGACGCTAGGCCCAGTCTGCTGAATGAAGGTTTGTTGGCTGCATGTTGTGGCAGGTATGGCATGTAAAGAAAGCACATCCTGCCTGTATATTGTCATGTACATATTGTAGAGAAAACACAGGTCGGGCATCTGATGCAAATATGCTGCATCTGTCTATTTGTCGATCTGTCGACCTGCCTATCTAGTAGAAATACCAGCACAAACACGGTAGACAGAAAAGCAAGGGAAGGTGCTTTAAATATCTTTAAATGGAACATCTTGAACATGAGCACATGTCAAATACAGAGACAAACCATGACAATTTTTGAGCCGTTAAATACAGGTCTGTGAGAGCGACTTGGTCCCAAACGGAGAAGAGGAATGGCATTGTGACTAGCAGGACGACGTTAAAAAAAACCTGGCAAAGGCGACTGCTGGGTTCACAGAAAAATTGGTTTCGTGGACTAAGTAGGCGTCCACCTCCCCATATGCCTCTCCAAACTTGTGTGACATGTATAGCAATGTTCGGACAGATTCAATAGATAATCAATAACCACACAAGGCTCGTGAGACCTCATCTGCAGGATAGTGATAGGAACTTTAAACAACTTCATTCCTTTGGTTCCCTGAGGACATCAAGTTGCAATTGTGAGCTCCCTCCTGCTCCAACGCACCTCACCGCAGACCAGCTGTGTCTTTTGCTCGTACAAGAGGCCACTTCTGCGGAAAGTTCAGAGGTTTTAAACAAGAGAAGCAAAGCCATAGCAGGCGAACCCTCAGTAGAGATGAAGTTCCACAATGCATGCTTTCAATTCAACTAGCTGAGGGGGGATTGGAACAAAGGTTGGCAATTGAATAAACAGGCTGAATCTTCGTATTGCATTCTCTCTTGCCATGACAAGCAGTTGTCGATCTTGTAACCCGGAAGTGTGCCTCTTCTTAAGGAATTTCTCTACCAAAAGAGCCTGAGCCCACGCCCTTTCCACCGCTGACGACAGATGAGCACCTTTCATACTTTTCGTCTCTCTTTAGCATTTCTCTTAGCGTTCTCTGAAGACAGTATATGAGACAAGCGTGAAAAACCAAAATCAACCTATCCAAAGTCGAGTTTTCTTAAAGTCTTAGCTGTACTAATTAGACTTCAACATCATCCCTCAACCTTCAACCTGTTCAAGAACTGCAGCAATGCTGCACCAACAGCTTGGATGGATGCTCATTGCAAGCAAACCTCTTTCAAACAGCTGCAAATCTTAGGTCGCAACACCCAAGCAATTGAAACCTCAGGTCGAAGCAACTGGGCTGAGCTCTGCATAGCTCTGCATCGCTCGGAACAAGTGATGCATGTGTTGGTGGGACCTGCAAACTAGCAATTCACCAGTGTGCGATATATATATATATATATACACATATAATTGTGAATTGAATAACCTTGGATGTACGAACCATACGCCAACTGCAGGCTGCCTGGGGAAATCACAGACTTCGCCATCGCCACTGCGCATGGCTCAAGGCACGGAGGTGCAAAAGCGAGGACGC
>Ga0126342_10020144_pt1 | contig 11245 bp, 11 predicted proteins | sample Cyp1metagenome_FD_92528 | JGI IMG/M metagenome (GOLD analysis project Ga0126342, IMG submission 92528) | Coral microbial communities from Lord Howe Island, Old Settlement Bay, Australia - Cyphastrea 1 metagenome | ecosystem: Host-associated > Invertebrates > Cnidaria > Coral ...
CTGTGGAGAGTAAAGTGTATAGTGTGACGTGTAAAGTGTAGAGTGTAAAGTGTGGAGTGTGGAGTGTACAGTGTATATAGTGTAAATTGTAGTGTGGAGTGTAGTGTGTGGAGTGTAAAGTGTAAAGTGTGGAGTGTGGCGTGCGGAGTCTAAAGTGCAAAGTGTGGAGTGTAAAGTGTGGAGTGCGGAGTGTAAAGTGTACAGTGTGGATTGTGGAGTGTAAAGTGTGACGTGTGGAGTGCAGAGTGTAAAGTCTAAAGTGTGGAGTGTAGAGTGTGGAGTGTAGAGTGTGACGTGTCAAGTGTAAAGTGCAAAGTGTGCAGTGTGGAGTGAAGAGTGTGGAGTGTAGGGTGTGGAGTGTAAAGTGTAGGAAGTGGAGTGTGAAGTGTAAAGTGTGGAGTGTGGAGTGTAAAGTGTAAAGCGTGGAGTCTAAGGTGTATAGTGTAGAGTGTGGAGTGCAAATTGTAAAGTGTAAGGTGTGGAGTGTAAAGTGTGGAGTGTAAAGTGTAGAGTGTGGAGAGTGGTGTGTAAAGTGGAATGTGTGGAGTGGGGAGAGTAGAGTTTGGAGTGTAGACTGTGGAGTGTAAAGTGTGGAGTGTAGACTGTGGAGTGTAAAGTGTGGAGTGTGGCGTGTGGAGTGTAAAGTGTGAAGTTTGGAGTACCAAGTGTAAAGTTTAAAGTGTGGAGTGTACAGTGTGGAGTGTAAAGTGTAAAGTGTAAAGTGTGGAGTGTGGAGTGTGGAGTGTAGAGTGTGACGTGTAAAGTGCATAATGTCAAGTGTAAAGTGTAGAGTGTGGAATGTGAAGTGTAAAATGTGGAGTGTAGAGTGTGGAGTGTAGAGTGTGGAGTGAGGATTGTAAAGAGTAGGGTGTGGAGTGTGAAGTGTAAAGTATGGAGTGTGTAAAGTGTAAAATGTAAAGTGTGGAGTGTAAAGTGTGGAGTGTAAAGTGTAAAGTGTGGAGTGTAAAGTGTGGAGTGTAAAGTGTAGAGTGTGGAGTGTAAAGTGTAAAGTGTGGAGTGTAGTGTGGAGTGTAAAGTGTAAAGTGTGGAGTGCGGCGTCTGGAGTGTAAAGTGTGAAGTGCTAAGTGTGGAGTGTAAAGTGTGGAGTGTGGGTTGTAAAGTGTAGACGGTGGAGTGTAAAGTGTTAGGTATAAAGTGTGGAGTGTAAAGTGTGGAGTGTGGATTGTGGAGTGTGGATTGTAAAGTGTGCAGTGTAAGGTGTGGAGTGAAAAGTGTGGAGTGCAAAGTGCGACGTGTGGAGTGCAGCGGGTAAAGTGTAAAGTGTGGAGTGTGGAGTGTAGAGTGCGACGTGTTAAGTGTAGAGTGTAGAGTGGAAAGTGTGGAGTGTAGAGTGTGGAGCGCAGAGTCTAGTGTATAGGGTATGGAGTGTAATGTGTAAAGTGTGGAGCGTAAAGTGTAGAGTGTGGAGTGTAAAGTCGGAAGTGTAGACTGTGGAGTGTAAAGTGTTAGGTATAAAGTGTGGAGTGTAAAGTGTAAAGTGTGGAGTGCGGAGTATAAAGTATAAAGTGTGGAGTGTGGAGTGTAGAGTGTGGAGTGTAAAGTGCGCAGTGTAAGGTGCGGGGTGTAAAGTGTAAAGTGTGGCGTGTGGAGTGTACAGTGGAAAGTTTGGAGTGTGAAGTGTAAAGTGTAAAGTGTGGAGTGCAAAGTGTGGAGTGCTAAGTGTAAAGTTGTGGAGCGTAAAGTGTGGAGTGTAAAGTGAACTCTGTGGAGTGTATAGTGTAGAGTGTGGGGTGTAGAGTGTGACGTGTACAGTGTAGAGTGTCAAGTGTAAAGTGTGGCGTGTAAGGTGTAGAGTGTGGAGTGTAAAGTGTAGAGTGTGGAGTGTAGAGTGTGGAGTGTAAAGTGTAAAGTGTGGAGTGTGGAGTGTAAAGTGTACAGTGTGGAGTGTAAAGTGTAGAGTGTAGAGTGTGGAGTCTGGAGTGTGGAGTGCAAAGTGTAAAGTGTAAAGTGTGGAGTGTAGAGTGTATAGAGTGTATAGAGTGTATAGAGTGTATAGAGTGTATAGAGTGTATAGAGTGTATAGAGTCTATAGAGTGTTTAGAGTGTTTAGAGTGTATAGAGTGTATAGAGTGTATAGAGTGTATAGAGTGTATAGAGTGTATAGAGTGTATAGAGTGTATAGAGTGCATAGAGTGTATAGAGTGTATAGAGTGTATAGAGTGTATAGTGTGTATAGAGTGTATAGAGTGTATAGAGTGTATAGAGTGTATAGAGTGTATAGGGTGTAAAGCGTAAAGTGTAGAGTGTAAAGCGTAAAGTGTAAAGTGTAGAGTGTGGAGTGTAGAGTGTTGAGTGTCATCGCATGTCACAACATGCCACGCCTGCCACGCGATTTGCACGTTGTCCCAACCTGGTGTAACCCTGACATTGCGATTCGCAAAAAACACGCAACAGTTACAGCACCCCTTCAAAGTGCTGCGCGCGCATCATGCAAAATGACGATGGACGTGTCCAGTGCTGCGCTTGCCACGAAACATGCAACTCATCTTCTGACAACGACGCGGAAGTACTGCGCCCAGGAATAGGAAAGGAAAACGAAAGGAAAAGAAAAGGAAAATGAAAGGAATAAGGAAAGGAGAAGGAAAAGGAAGGGAAAGGAAAAAGGAGAGGAAAGGGAGAGGAAAGGGAGACGAAAAGGAAAAAATGGCCGTTTCTCACACGGACGATTTTTGATGCCAAAAACTATCGTTTTCGTTATCTTTTTTGTTATCGTTCGTGAATCCTGTGTGCGTTGATTTTTTCTGGACGTGGCTGCAATGCAATCATCAAAAAAGAATTGTAGGGACCACCTACCAGGCACCTTCCTTGTGCAGAATCTGACACGCATTCGTTGGCGCGCCATTATGACAACGAACAATGAAATGAAGAAACCAAAAAAAACTAAATAGCTGCAGAACGACGGAAAAATGAAAAATATTGGATTTCAAGAGTCTGGACACAGATCATTCACAGAACCAAGGTTCAACGTTATCGTTTTTTCCTCTTATCGTTTTTTGAGTGAAAGCTAAAATCGCTCATGGGAGATCATGGAAGACTAAACGAATAGGCGCGGGGTTTTTACTAAATACTAAACAAAGCATTAGAGCACCATGGAGTAACCATCCAACCATGGTTCTCGCAAGATATGCCAGCGCAACTTTGCCTCATGGGCCCGAAGATTTGGGCCCCGAAATTCTTTGGGTTCAGGTTCCAAGCCACAGGGCCATGATGGGTGGTAAAATAGGTATGAAAACACACACCATTCGTAGATCATTTTCCTAAGGAAACCCTGGATGTTCCACATCTATTTTGGTTTACCCTAAAGTATACGGTTTTGGGCATCCATCCCATAATGGAAATCCTCTCGATGGGCGCATACAATTAGAAAAGCACCCCGATTTAAAATGATTAATGGCCATCTCCCAATACAGGTATTACATACTGGAAACGAACATTTGGATACGTTTGGACATGGCACTCTAAACAGGGTTTCTCTGAAAATGGGCCCAAACTTGATGATTCTGATCTTCATCTTCCCAATCCCACCATCGGGAGGAAGGGATTATTGGTTGCGTCTCTCCAAACAGGTTTTAAAGGGTGAAATCTCACAAGAATTGGTGGGATTCACCAACAAGACTCTGGATATAATGTAGTATCACTAATATAACTAACATAATCAAAGTTAACCAGGTTTAAAAACCGAAGGAAGTTTAGAAGTCCAACTTCCGACAATATGGACAGATGAAAAAGCAGAGGTGGGAAGAGTCAGAGAAGAAAAGGGAAGAAGCAACAAGATCAGAGAAGAGAAAGAGTCAGAAGAAAGAAGATGCAGGTGCGCGAAAAGGTAGAAAAGTCGCGAATCGCTAAAGCGGCGGGTGCGGAGCCATCTGGGGGGATGAGAGTGAGATGAAAAATTGCACGCCGCTGTGGCGCGAAGCACATTTCGAAGTCAAGATGCCAAAAGCACCTCATCAGCGGACTACTTTTGGAAGTTGTCATGTGGAAAAGGTGAAAGCCGTTGTGGCGCGAAGCCCGTTGTGGCGCGAAGCACACTTGGAAGTCAAAATGTACAAAGCACACCATGTTCGGAGCACTTGTGGAAGTTGCGATGTTCCAAAAGTGGCCGTCAAAATGTACAAAACACACCATGTTCAGAGCACTTGTGGAAGTTGCGATGTTCAAAAGGTGCGCGAGCCGATGGGGCGCAAAGCACATGTCGAACTCAAAATGTACAATGTACACAACACCTCAGCCTCGGAGCACTTTTGAAGTTCAGATGTCGAAAAAGTGCACGCCGTTGTGGCGCGAAGCACATTTCGGAGTCAAAAGCGCTAAAAACTAACCGTCTCGGAGCACTTTGGGAAGTTGAGATGTTGAAAAAGTACACGTCGTTGTGGTGCGAAGCACATTTCGAAGTCAAAAGTGTTAAACTGACGGTATTGGACCACTTTTGGACGTTTAGATGTCGTTTTGCGTGGCCGGCGCAAGGGATTGTGCACCCTGCCCAAAGTGAGCAAAACGTAACGGTTTTGTCGCATTTCCAAAATCGATGGCGGGCGTGGGACATTTGAAGAGGATCTGCAAAGATGAATTTCGCGTGGCAGGTGCAGCACAAGAGACATGTTCACCAGAGATGTTAGGAGGTCAGGGCACTGATTTCCTGAGAGGGGTTGCATTTTACAGCATCAGGTCTTCAGGTTTGCTAGAATGATTTTGCGTGACAGGTGCAGCACTTCGTATGACCTGGCATCACTTTCTCGAGGCAGGCGCAATACTTTAGACAAATGGCATGGAAAAATCGCAAAACGCATTGGTACGAGGCCGTAAGCTCTGCACTCAACTTTGCATTTTTGAAGGACGTCTCGCAGAATTGCTTCCTTTTTGATGTTGTCAACTTCGAAAACTTGAGGAAGTCTCGCAGAATAGTTTCGTTTTTGATGTTGTCAAATTCAAAAGTTGAGGAAGTCTCGCAGAATTGCTGCGCTTCTGATGTTGTCAAGTTCAAGAATTTAGGGGGTCTCGCAGGATAGCTTCGTTTTCAAACTTGCAGATAGATAGACAGACAGACAGATAGACAGACAGACAGATAGATAGAAAGATAGATAGAAAATTACAACTACAACTACAACTGCAACTACGCTACACTACCACTGCAACTACAAATATACTACGCACAGTACACTAATTAGACTACACTACACCAATTACACTACACTACACTAATTACACTACACTACACAGATTACAGTACACTACACTGATTACACTACACTACGCTACACTAATTACACTACACTACACTAATTGAAAACAACTACAACTACTATTACTACTAGAGCTACAACTACACCTACACTACAGCACACAACACTACACTACAGGAATGAGATTACACTACACTACACTAGACTACAAACACAACTACAGCTACAACTACAGCTACAACTACACTAGACTACACTACATCACACAACAATACCCTACACTAGTTACACTACACTACACAACTACAACTACAACTACAACGACAACTACAACTACAACTACAACTACACTACGTTACACTACACTACACCAATTACACTACACTACGCTACACTACACTAGCCTACAACACAGCTACAACTACAACTACACAACTACACCACTTTACCCTACATGACACTAGACTACACTACAGCACACAACACTACAGCACACTACACTACACTACACTTCACTACACTACACTACATTATACATATTACACTACACTCACTACACCACACCGCAACTACAACTGCAACTACACTACACTACAACGACAACTCCACTACACTACAACTAGTACACCACACTACATCCAGCAGTTGTGGGTGAGGTGACTACTGCAACCATTGCAACCATTGCAACCACTCCAAACAACACAACTCCAACCACCTTTCGGTCCATCAGTGGATTCGCTCTGCCATCCATGCATCCCAACAACTCACCTGTCCTATAGTGTCCTATCTTTGAAACTTGTGCCACCGCCTTGTGCGGTACTACTGGTATATTTGATCATTAAAATCTGAATCATTAATATGATTAACAAATTACATCAAATTACAATAACATAAGCGTCAAACATTCACTTATTGCTTGATGTTTAAATTAATGCTGTACCCTTCAACCTCTTGGAACCCTTGGCCGCTTTTGGCTTCGGACTTCGTGGCTGCTCAAATCGGACTTCTGCACAGGGATGCACAGTGTTTCTCTTAAAACACAACGCAAACGCAATCCTACCCTCAGACATGACACAGTTTTCGGGCTATACAGGCAAACATGCTAAGTAGGAGAGATGATGCAACATGAGAAAATGTGAACACACAATTGGTCATTTTTTTGTGGATGACACATGATGAAACCATCCATCTTGGGGGTCCAATGACGTCAATGAGAAACAGTACTTTGGCTTTTCTGCCTGTTTTGTTTACACCCACGTTGCACCTGCCTGTCACAAAACGTATGTGCCCGTTTTCTGTGTCTCTGTCTGCTCGAGACTATAAAAAAGGCTGAAAGTGCCGTAGTCTGAATCTGACAAGACCATAAATAGGATACAAAATAACACATGTTTGACACCACCAACCAGATGATGCTTTTTAATTGCCTTACATGCCTCAGAATCATGACGCGGCTGCAGCGAAGAACCTCATGAATGCTGATAAACGATGCAAAAAAAGGCAGATGAAATCAGGGGCCTTCCCCTTTCGTCACCTCGAAGTATATGGTGGAATAAACCATTCGCAATTCAATGCAAGCATCTGGCTCGGTCAGTGGTCATATGAGACGAATCATGCCATCAACAATATTTTACCTATACCTATATATATACCATATAACATAATATGTATATACCGCTATACACACATTGATATACATGTTACATATTACATGCATGCAGTATCATGCAGATAAATATCCGTCAGCCACTCCAGTCAGGACAAAAAAAGGCCCACCCTGTTGAGCACATTTCAGAAACTTCAAGGATAGGCGCCAACATGGCAGGTGTTTTTTGTAACATATTGAAAAAAGGTGGAAACATATGGAAACATGACAAATGATGATAGACCACCAAGTTCTTCAGGTATTTTCAGGTAAACCTTCACCATTCCACCAAGGTGACGATCGATTGATCGATTGCGTTGACGGTTGGCCGTCGAACGTTTGCGTCCGGGATATGATCCGTAGTGACAATGCTGCCTTGGGAAGTGCGCCAAATCCAGGTCGATTTCTCCCGGAAAGCGCGGGGCGCTGGCCATCTTTGTTTTGGAAAGAGGCACGCTCCCACTTTTTGGATTCCACGGGAAGGTATGGGAAAGTACATTTAATATCATTTAATTATATAATAATGATGGAATCATATTTTAATTATTTATTTAATATCATTAATCATATTTTTATGGAAAAATGATGGAACAGCAAATGAATGCCCATGATCGCAGGTGTTTTTGTTCGCTCACGAGTTGACCCGGCAAACTCCAGGCCTGGCGAAAACTCAGAGATTGAAACGAATCGTCTCCCCGCCAGTGTAGGGATCCTGGCGTTCAGATGCGTTCAGAATGCAGATACAAAGACGGGTGATGATCACTACCCTCTGGTAAACTAACATAGCAATGGAAAATCACAATTTTTCATGGGAAAATCCACTATAAATGGTCATTTTCAATAGCTATGTTAAATTACCAGAGGGTATCATTACCGAAAAGTCTGAAAATAGGGAATTGATCGCCCAGAAAATTGGCAATCAGGGCCATCAATTCTAATAGGGAACGTTTTTTGGAAAATGAAGTTCAACCACCCGATGGAATGGGGTATCCTGACAACCTATTGGCTTTGTCATCTTTTTTTTTCCCTTAATATTAAACAGACCATAATAGACCCCTTAGAAGCCATGGTCTAGTCCGTTCATTTTGGGGGGGCCCAAGGAAGATGCCTCAAGTTAAAGGTGTGGAAAATATTGGAGTTATTATTTCTGAATACCATGAGGTAGAATCAATGATTTCCAGTAAAATTATCATAAACTATCCATTGTATTTTACTACTCGCATACGCTGGATCATCTAGATACATGAGAAACTTCTGTGAATTATTCATTCGTTGAAGAACGGGATTCCCAGTTCATGGATGACTATAATCCCCAATATATTATTCAATATATTGGATATAACTTATATAGATATAACCATTGGAAAATCATCAGCGACGGTTTGTGTTGCCACTCTTCGATGATTTTTCGATAAATCAACGGGGTCGTCACGGTCTGAAGCACCGATCGAGCTGGTCATCACTGAAACTCATGAGGAGCGACCATGAAAATAACAAACATGAAAACAATGCACCATAATGCACCCCTAGATGTGTGTGTGTGTGCGTGAGTGTTACCCTCTGGTAAACTAACGCAACTATGGAAAGTCACCATTTTTTCAATAGCTATGTTAGTTTACCAGAGGGTAAATGGGATTTAGATGATATTGATATACAGCCATGGTTTAATTGATCTATAAAAAGAGAGATGGGGATGGGTTAAGCACTGAGAAACAAAAGTTCCTTTTCAACGAGTCCAGCTGGTCTGCCATTCCACTTCTGCACCCCCGTCCTCCGGTTGAAATTGCTGCAAGGACTGGTGCCACCTGGTAGGTTTCACTACTGCAATCATTAAAGAAACAAAGGCCATGGGCGAAAAACTGTGTTCATTCCTCTGGTTCCTCACTGCAACTATTTGCACAGTATCCGGGGTTCTTCACTATGTCAATTTGTATGTAAACCTTGATTTGGCGCCGTAATTGGTTGTTTTCCTGACATTTTCATGGAAGGAATGATCACATTCCACCAAACATGACCAAAAAGTTTGCATGTGCTGAAGGGGGATTAAGGTTATAAGTTATATGGCCATTTTGCTGATCAAGAAGCAGTGATATTCTCAAGTTTTCCTCTGAATGAGGAATAAAAAAAAATTTGGACCGTTGGACCCCGTTTATTTACACGAAAAGTGGGCCAATTGGGATGTTTGGGATGTGGAAATGGCAAGTTAACCCATGAAATGTATTGACATGTAATATTAGACACATGAGATTCAGAAATGTAAGCTATCAACATGAACATGTATCCAACGATGACTGAGTTCATGTTTTCCATGCTGTTGAAACTGCTTTGCTTCCAGTTATCCAACCCAACTGAAAAAAATAGTTCTGACATTCTATCTCACATGTTTCAGTTCTCTAACACTCTCCAACATTTAATCTGACATTTTGTCTGGCATTCAACCTGACATTTTGTCTGACATTCAATCCGCCGCTTTGTCTGACATGCAACCTGACATTTTGTCTGACATTCAATCTGACATTTCGTCTGACATTCGACCTGACATTTTGTCTGACATTCAATCTGACATTTCGTCTGACATTCAATCTGATATTCTGTCTGACATTCAATCTGACATTTCCTCTGACATTCAATCTGACATTTCTTTCGTCTGACATTCAATCTGACATTTTGTCTGACATTCAATCTGACATTTCTTTCGTCTGACATTCAATTTTGACATTTCGTCTGACATTCAATCCGACATTTTGTCTGACATTCAATCCGACGTTTTGTCTGACATTCAATCTTACATTCAGTCTGACATTCAATCCGACATTCTGTCTAACATTCAATCTTACATTCTGTCTGGCATTCAGTCTGAAATTCTGTCTGGCATTCAATCTGACATGTTTTGCAATCAATCTGAAATTTATCTGGCATTCAATCTGACATTTTATCTGACGTTCAATCTGACATTTTAAAAGACATTCAATCTGACATTTTGTCTGACATTCAATCTGACATTTTGTCTGACGTTCAATCTGACATTTTGTCTGACATTCAATCCGACATTTTGTCTGACATTCGACCTGACATTTTGTCTGACATACAATCTGACATTTTATCAGGCATTCAATCTGACATTTCGCCTGACATTCAATCCGACCTTTTGTCTGGCATTCAATCTGACATTTTGTCTGACATTCGACCTGACATTTTGTCTGACATACAATCTGACATTTCGTCTGACATTCAACCTGACATTTTGTCTGACATACAATCTGACATTTCGTCTGACATTCAATCTGACATTTTGTCTGGCATTCAACCTGACATTTTGTCTGACATTTAATTTGACAAGTTATCTGGCATTCAATCTGACATTTTGTCTGACATTTAATTTGACAAGTTATCTGGCATTCAATCTGACATTTTGTCTGACATTCGACCTGACGTTTTGTCTGACATGCAATCTGACATTTCGTCTGACATTCAACCTGACGTTTTGTCTGGCACTCAATCTGCCATTTTGCCTGGCATTCTTGCGATGTATCTGGCATCCGGCAAGAGGAGCCGGAGAAAGTTACCGTAACTCGTAATAAACCAGTTTCTTTAGTAGGAACATCCTCAATATGGATGATACAATACTCTGAATGATTTGCATATTTTTCGAACTGTCATTCTCAAAGATTCATCTTTCGAAAATTCGTGACACATCGTGATACGTCTTTAACTCTGCCGCCCTCGTCGCGTGGGGACCTGTTCCGAGCATCGGGCTGGAACCACGTAGCGTATTGGTTCCTGGGTTTGGTCAGTGGACCCAGAGATATTTCTCGTTCTATAGCAATTCCATATTAAGAACTATGGCTAACTATGGGACCTCAATTGGATTTTAATCGTATTTAATTGCATTTAATGGGCTTTCAATGGCATTTAACCGGACTTTAATGGGCTTTGTTCATGGTATACCCCCCAACGGCCATTCATCCACCTCGAGACCTGTGGCCAGGGGAACCTTAAATGTCATATATGTATACCTCAACAACATAGTGTGCATATATATATATTGTATATTATATACAACATATTATATATTATATATTATATACTATATATTATATATTATATATATTAAATATTATATATATTATATATTAAATATTATATATATATTATATTAAATTTAAATTATATTATATTAAAATAACTGATGCTATATATATTTTTTTAAAAAAAAAAACTTATAATATATCAAAATAACTTATATTATAGTATACCATATCAAATCATACTATATTACAGCTTGAGTATTGTACAAGAATTCACTGTATAAGAATTTGAGGGGCTCGGTTCCAAGATGGGCTATATATTTTCAGCTATACCAAACACATAGCACGTTAAGAATTTGAGGGACCCTGGA
>Ga0126342_10020145_pt1 | contig 11244 bp, 5 predicted proteins | sample Cyp1metagenome_FD_92528 | JGI IMG/M metagenome (GOLD analysis project Ga0126342, IMG submission 92528) | Coral microbial communities from Lord Howe Island, Old Settlement Bay, Australia - Cyphastrea 1 metagenome | ecosystem: Host-associated > Invertebrates > Cnidaria > Coral ...
AAGATAGGTTGGTAGGTGGGTAGATAGTCAGAGAAAGAGAGAGAAAGAGAGGAGACCTCAAGCACCTTTCGGTCCATCAGTGGATTCGCTCTGCCATCCCTGATTCACAACAACCAATCTCTCTTATCGGTTTCCTATTTTTGAAACTTCCGCCACCGCCTTGTGCGGTACTACTGGTAAACATCCATAAACCATAGTTAAGCTAGGTATAAAACAACTTAGCAAACTATGGCGTGAGCTGATCGCTTGCACTGGGCTGCAGGGAAAATCTACACTGCAAACAGCTGCCAAGTATGGTTTGAGAAATTCAATTTAGGGAGTTTCCGGCAAAATTATGGGATGGTTAATCTAAAACATGTTTTTGTTGGTTGAACATTCAAATACAAGTTACAAGTTCTATTGTTATTTGACTGTTGGACCCTCACAAAGGAGTCTTATTTCCATGTAGTTCATATTTAAATGCTGTAAAGATTTCGCTTTGGCATGCTAGGGCAAGGTCTCCAACTACAGTATATACTTGGATGTTCCAGTTTGTCAGTAGGTAAAAACCAATATTACAAGCAAAGTATACATGGCATAAATTCCAGCTACATGCTACTAATGCTACTACTTAAAGATAGCCATGTCCTGCAAAGCATCATTCCAACATATTCCAACCCTCCAAGGTTGGGATTACGTGTCAAAAGTTAGGGCTGTAGTGTCTGCACTTGATCCTGACCAAACCTCAATTTCTAGGCTCAAGGACTTGGAGGTTTTCAACCATTTCACATTCCAAACTTAGGGCCAGATCTCGAATAGTATTCCTCAATACAAATGGCGAAAAAGACTCAAAACCCAACAAACTCAGGTCATTCACCCAACAGACTAATGCGGGTTTGTCCGATATTGGGGGATACACCAATTTTTGGCTATTTGAGTCATCAATTTTGGGATAGTTTGGGAATATACTGTTTTTAGACAAGAACATGCATTATTTCCAGAACTTCAACAAGTCTGCTGTGCTCTGAGACTCTCTGAGCCGTCGAATCCGATTCACAACATTTCATAGTGTTGGGTCACATTCTAATCCGTGGCAGGTTGAAACATGTTGAAACCTCATCTGGTTGGTGGTTTTAACCATGTTGAAAAATATTAGTCAATGGGAAGAATAATCCCATATATCATGGAACATAAAAAAATGAAACCACCAACCAGAAAATGAATGATATAACAAATAATAAACAAACTGAAATTAAATCACATTTCTAAATGATTTTGCCCAGGAAACCACGGCTTTTCACGGGTTTTCCAGATCCAACGCCGTTGGTTACCACGGCTCGCTGTCCGGCTCGGCTGGTGCATCTGGTTCCGCTGGCTCGATGTCATCCTGGAAGCATCAAACCACAGCGGCAGAGGGGCAACTTGAGCCCCTTTGGTAGTCGTGGCTAGCTGGGAAGTCCCTTGTAAATCAAGGTCCAAATGAGAACATCGTGTATATATATATAAAGGGAAATCACATCATCTATAGGGAAATCTATGGAAACCCATCATATAATCTCATATATAGGTAGAGAAATCTCCATTGCCATGTTTGACTACGGGTATCATAGACTTTGAGCTGGGGCACCGCGGCACCGTGGCAGGTTCATTGTAAACCCAGCTGCAGAGTTATCCATGATAACTCCCACTTCACCTACTTGGGGGTAAATCCCACTGAGTGAATGGGTTATACCCCTAGTCATATATGGAATATCCACACCTATATATATATATATATATATTAAATATATATATATATATATATATCTATATGAGTATATATCCGATTACTGTATATGGGTTATTATATATGGATATTTTTATTGTTATTTAAACCACTCACTAGTGAGATGCACATCCAGGTAGTGTTTCGCTAGTAGAAAACCAATGGTTGAGATCGATGTAGCTGGATCTCAACTGCTTGGTGGTTGACCTACCCCTTGGATGATGACATTCCCAATATATGTCCCAAATGTTCCAAACCACCAACCAGTCAAACATATGTCCACCATATACCAATGGTAAATATGGTTAATGTAAACCTCCTGATTTTCACAAACAAAACAATGTCAATAATCCAAGTTTTGCCCACACAATGTCAGAATCCTTATCTGTGTTGACAAGTTGATACAGTAAACCAGAGTTATGGCCCGAAATACAAGTTATAAGTACTAACTTATAACCTCATTTCTAGAATGTTCTTTATCCCATTGAAATAACCAGTCATGGCCCTATTAGCCATGGCCTCAACTGCAGAACATGGCTTCAATGGCTTGGACCAAAAAGATCTAACATCCCCCAAAATCATTGGTTCTTCAAAGGACTCATCTGCTGGTAGCGAACCAATGATTTTAACTAACTAAATATATAGAAATGGTCTATAAATAGTTTAACTAACCTATAACACCTATAAATATATATATATGTTATACTAATGCATCTGCCCAATCTGAAAAATCAAAAAAGTTAACTTCAGATTTGTAGAAACTTAGGTTAAAAACATTCATCACCCTAATATATTTAATGATAAGAAAACAACACCTATTTTCTTATGATATTTCCTTGGATGAATCCTTCAATGATCCGAGTGACTGACAGTGATCTAACGGTTTCCAAGTTTCAGCCACACTAAAAGGCTGGCAACTTCGGCGGAACTAAGCCATTGGCTAAACTTTTTTTGGCTTTACTCCAAGTGGAGGAACCTTCCACTTGGAAAAAAATCCACAAAATGGAAGGTTCCCCCATGGAAAATTCATGATTTAGGGCCAAAAATTACCACATTTCAGGAATCCCCCAGGACGTTGACCTCTTAGAGGTGATGTCCTGTCTGTTGGGGTGAAATCATCTCCGCAACCAGCTGTCTGAAGGGTGATGCCCCAGTTCGGAATCTCCACAACCCACCGGTTTATAACTCAAATTTCACTATGGTTTTTGTTGGTGATATCTCTATAGTTAATGGGAGTATAAGCCATTTATAACTGGGGGGGCACCACCTTGTGTAAATGGGTTTGTCTGAAAAGGTGGTATAAAGGCATTGAAACGCTACACTTAATGGGCTTTAAATGATGATAGATGACACTGAACTAGTGCATGTTGGAGTTCCCCGCGTCGTTTTCAGACAAATCCTACATCATATTCCATTTCAATGTATCCCATTTCAAATCTCATGTATATTATATATATATCCTCAATATTGTCATGAAATCACACTAAATAGGTCACCGAACTTCTTGAAAAGAACATGCCCCCAGCAGCTGTTCCCACCAATATCAATCTGCCTTAATGGCCTAGGCAATGACTAAACCAGCAGCATCACATTGTCTGTGAATGAATGGATACCCATAGAATAGCGAATTCAATGGAGCAGATGTTTATGAACAATCAAATTTTGGGATACTGTGTTTTCAAACACATCGCCATCTGAGAATGACTCTACTTATATAGTTACTTCGGAGTTTTGAGACCAAAAAACTATGGGCCTTTGGGTTGTTGCATGCTCTGAATACTTCTGAACTGGCTAAAATGCAAGATCTCTGATGGGACAATGGGTTTACCTGAAAATAGGGAATACCAACATCCCATGGATTTTCCTCTTTCTTGGAGCGGTCAAAAAATGGGAAGTCCACCAAATTCTGCATTTACCTTGGGAGTTGAATTCTGAAGAATATTAAGAATACCCAAATGAACAGTTACATACATATGTTTCGCATATGGGTTCGCAATCGTGGTTTGTATGAATCCCTATGTATGAAACCAGTCCTGTGCAATCTGCAATTTGAGCATCAATGCCTAAATCCAATGTTGACAGGTGAACTCCTAAGTTTTTGCAAGGTAAAAAAAAAAACAACGTTATTGATTCTAAATGGTTGTTGTGTTGCTCAATATTCATTCAACGTCTGTTCAAGGTGAAATTGCATTTTTCACGTCAACAATATTGTGTTTGTGCATTTCCAACTTCTTCAAGTAAAATCCAATGAATATCCATTTTTCAACGCTGAAATACCATGAATTTCAATTATTGTTCATATGCAATCTCATTTTGTTTCATGTGTCCCGATATTTTTTGGGATTCTAATATGTAGATCCCATAATTTCCGATATAAAATGCACATCCAGTATACCATCTGGTTATGACTGACCGTTTGCGAACTGGAAAATCCCGAAAATAAATGGAGGAGTTTCTAGCTGGGAAAATCATCTATTTCTATGGGCCATCTATACCATGGCTATGTTAAATAACCAGAGGGTAAATCCCATTAAAATCTCATTATTCACCATTGTTAACCCATTGTTAAACCATTAAATCACCATTAGATCACCATTAATTCAGGTTGAATCACATTTTTTTTTGCAAAAAATACCTTCACCCCCACGCCAGACCTCGGACGCTGCGATCTCCATGGCAGCCGGGTCCTCAATTCAAGGATCTATAGCCAACCAATCCATGCGGAATTAGGTTATTATATCATGGGGATTTACAGGTACAATATACTATATATATATATATATATGTAAAATATACATATATATATATAATGTATATATATATAATGTGTATATATATACAATGTATATATATATATATATATAGAGAGAGAGTATGTATATATTTATTTGTTTATTTATTTATACTTATTTATTTATATATTTATATATGTACATATATACATATATGTAAATGCATATGTATGTATATGTATATGTATGTATATAGCATACACGATTATATATATATAATAACCAATTACATTATGGGGACATCCTGGTGTGATATTGGGGGACATCATAGGGATATATAATATGAAAACAACCATACTGCCGAACATATTAATATGTATATATATATATATATATGTATATATATATATGTATATATATACATATATATATATATGTAGATATACATATAACAATATTGATGTAACCTACCGTATTGACCATATCAGATTCATAGAAGGGGCAATTGGGATACCATTTATCATCGGGCGTTCAATGGATGGATTCAAAAAATATGCTTTGATCAGTGGAGGTTTCATCCAGAAAGTTTTCGAGCAACAATAAACCGCTTTCACCAAGTAAACATGGGATATATTGGGAGTAGACCCGGCAATATTTGGTTTGAACCGTCAAAAAAAGAAACCATAAGAGTTTTTAAGTGGGGAAAATATGAGCGGTGGAATTAAGAGCTGGTTGGAAAATCACTCAGGTTCGTTGGCGCCAAGATTGGTCCGCTGTGCTGTGGAAGTAAAATGGATCCAATCTTCTCCAAGCACTTCTGATGATCGCGACACGCTGAGCAAGTTCCACCACATTTCATGCTAGTCCATTCCGCGGACTCATAGTGCACCAAGGTGGCAGAATGCCCCCTACGCCGCATCTGATGGTATGAGCAGAAACCGGCACACACACTTCGGTGTCTACCTGACTTACACCTGATTTCCACCAGAATGCCACGATTGTTGTCGCACTCGTCGACGGCGGCCTTGATGCTGTTGAGTACATTGACAAAGTCTGGGACTTTGATTAGGGACTGACTGATCGGCCAATGGATCTCATAATTGGGTATTTGCAGAAAAGCTAGCTGGCTGAGAAGTATTCCTATGAAGCGGATTAGACGACAATCCCTATCAAACCAGGTGAGTCAATGATATTCAATGATCACATGTCCATCCATGGTTTCCCCTTTTTGTGGTCAAAACCTGCATTTGGTGGCTCAAATGGTCTTGGAGGTCTGTGGGAATCGAAGGCCCCGTATTGAACATCCCTGAAACATGGTAATACAATGCAACCTATGACTGACAACGGCAACGGCAATGCATCACAACACAAAACCGGTAGTTTAGTTTACCAGGAATCGAAAGATGTGACCCACACATCATAAAAGTAACTGTGGTTGTGGCGATGGTGGCTATCCTTGTTAGAAACCTTTCGCATGATGATGATGATGATGATGGTGATGAAGATGATGATGATGATGATGATGGCGTCGGTGATGCGGCTGACAATGAATTTTATTGTGGATTGGTTCAACTGGTTTGCTGACCGTGACCGGAACGATAGCTCGCATAAACAGCAGCTAACATGGGTATGTCCTGGAATGTTGCGTCATTCTAAGAATCCTACGGTTTACAATCAAGACGTCCGATCAAACTTGCAATTGGACATCCCCAATGTTGCGATAAACCCCATGTCCTCTACATTCATTGCTTAGCAATTCCTTTCTGCATAAATATCCCATGTTTGGATAAACCCCTAGCCGCTACCCTCCAGGGGCCCGGCTGGCGGTGGCGGTGGTGGTGGTGCCACCTGGGTTACATGAAATTAGCCATTCTTGGGGACCTGGATTTGTCTGAAAATGGTGGAGGCGCCCACAAAAATTCTTACTTTGATGGGAAACTGATGGTGCCCCGATTTTGGGGCACCCCATTTTCAGACAAACCGCCTTGCTTTCGGTCTGCTTCCCTAAAAACACAAGCACAGATCCCCTCCAGTTTGGCTCTGGGTTTATGGGTATATTTTGTAACCTGTTCTATTTTTTTGTTTGTTAAAAATAGTTCATACTTCTTCGGGTTCAAACCGTCAAGACCCAAACAACCACAACATCTATCTATACATCTGTATATCTATCGATCGATCAATCTATCTATCCACCTATCTATCTATCCATCCATCCATCGATCTATCTGTCTGTCTGTCTATCTCTCTATCTGTCTATCTGTCTATCCGTCTATCTATCTATATATCTGTTTATCTGTCTGTCTATCTATCTATCTATCTTTCTATTTATCTATCTATGTATCGATTTATCTGTCTATCTATCTGTCTATTTATCTGTCTATTTATCTGTCTGTCTGTCTGTCTGTCTGTCTATCTCTTTATCTATATATCTATCTATCTATCTGTCTGTCTAATGTCAAGGTAGGATTAATCAATACCGCCCGATTAAACAACCTCTACTCGCCAAGTGCCACGCCTGCCACGCGAAACGACGGTGGATGTCGCCAAGTGCCACCCGTGCCACGCGAAACGATGGTGGATGCCGCCAAGTGCCACGCCTGCCACGCAAGGTGGCATAGAGAGTCAAAAAAACAAGAACCCCGCAAAAAGATGTGCCGAAAAAAAATATGGCAGCAGGATCTGAAAGATGGCACCTCATGCAGCTGATTCCCTGTGATTCCAAGCCTGTGGAAAACATTTGGATGACCAGGGGAAAATATGCCGCAAGTGAAAACAGCAACCATTAAAGAAGCAATTGTTGGGCAAACGAGAATCTTCTTGTGCTCATGAATCTGCTGGTATGCCTCTTCCATGAGAGCAGTTAGCTCATGTCCCTGACTCAAGCGCTTCTTGGCGAGCTCATACTGCTTCATCCTCTCCTTATGGAGCTTTTCACCCTGAGCTTCTAGCTTCTGATGTTCAGACACGATCTCGATCTTCATCTTCTCAAGTTCGACCTGAAGGGCCTGTGTCAATTTGGCTAATCTGCTGCTGTGCCATGCAGATGCAGCGGCTGATGGGTCCTCCGTCGCGGCAGGTCCATATTCTGATCGACACATCTCCTCCTCCATGAAGGCCAGGACGTCATGGCCGCACATGTTCGACTGCAGTGGCTGTCTGACACTGTTGGATCTGGTGATGCCTGGGTGATCCAGGAACATGTCTCCGTTGATGATGTCATGCTCCATCAAATAGCCCAGCATGATTTCCGCCAATGCAAGGCATCCCTCATTCATGTCTCCATTGATACTGTCATAGTAGCGGATGCCCTTCTGGGGAAGATCAAGCACCATGAGGGCCCAATGTTGGGCAGAATTGAGAGGAAAGAGATGCACCTGATTCTTGTTGGACATCTCATGTCGAAAAGCCTTTAGGGTTTTCTCTGAGTCGATGCCCTCATGCATCTGCAAGCGCGCTGATGCCGGAAGAATAGGACTGATCATGTGGAATCCGCTGTACGCGCCTGATTGCTTCTTATTTAATGTCATGCAGAGGAAATGGTATGCACAAATGATGCTTTGGGCCTCTAATCCTCCCGCGGGCAAGATTTTCTCCTGCAAGATTTCAACCGCGTCCCATGCCTTGGGCTTGCTTATCAGGGGCCACCTAAACAACCAAAAAAAACAACGCCAGTAATTTCCCCAATTGGTAGATTCATCAAGGGGATTTTAAAAAAATCACCTGCAGCAAAGCTAAGATTCGGGGAAGGTCGTCACGTCCGGACTGATGGTGCCGGAATCTTTCAGGATTTCTGATCTGAGATACCGGCTGAGGGAGATCTGCTGCCAAGCCCATACAGGAAGGTTCTCATCAATCTCATGCAGTTGAGCCAAGGGCGCCCATGTGAGCTGCTCCTTCTGTTGCGCCTTCTTTTTCTGAAGGAGCAACTGATACTTCTCATTGCCAATGCTCATCACTGAGCCCTGTCTTCCATAGAGCGCATGGCTGGCCTCATCAGAAACAATCCTGAATGTGCCCTTGAGGAGCTCCTCACTGATGGCTGGTGTATCAGAAGGTGGCGCATCAGGGGGAGGAGGCAAAGGCGGCAGCTTCTCATGTGAATCGGCGTTCTCATCTGCCGCTTTCTTATCTTTCAATGCCTGCGCCGCTGCTTTCCTCTTCTGATTCTTCAGCAGCTGCTTCTTTCCTTTCTTCTGATCTGTGATCCCTTCCTTTGTAGATTTCAGCTTATTCTTCAGCTTATTCTTCTTCAGCACTGATGGTTTCAATGTCTTTGCTGACGGGACAATGGACATCATGGCCTCATACCGCGATTTGCTCTGCAAATCCTGGTTGATCTTCTCTCTCTCCTCATGTGTGATCTGCTTCTTTGCCTCCATCCTGATTTTTCTCTGCTTCCTCTTCTCTCTCATCTTGTCTCGCCTATCTTGGCAAGCCTGATTCAAAGTGGCTTCTCTGATGGCCAGCTGCCGCCGCAACTCTAGTGACAGCTGAAATTTGCGGGACTGGACCTAATCCACCTCATCTGCTGCCTCGATGTTGATGTCCATGTCTGCGTTTGCATGTTCCTGCTGATGATAGGACCATTCGATGAGATCTGCTAGCTCTGTCGCTCCACTCATGCGATTCCAGATGGGCTCAGGGACATGTGCTCCATCCTGCTGAATGTCGGCTAATCTGTTTTCTAGCCATGAGGCAGGGATTCGGGAGCTACCCAATGGCATCGATGCGCACCAACTCTGATCTCCACACCATTTGAGATGCCCGTTCTCATCAGGCCTCACTGCCAAAAAGCCGTTTCTTCTCATGCCTGCGAGGACCCAGTTGTCCTCATGGTTCTTGTCGATCATGATTTGCATGGCATGGTCAATGCATGACGCCACATCCTTCAAGCTCATCTTGTAGATCTCCGATGGGGCTGCAGGATCTGATCTGATGGCCTCCGTGCCCTTCCTGTTGCACTCATTCACCTGCTCTCTGATGGGAGATTTAAACTGATGAGAAAAGTCAATATCAGTTGGTTGCATGGCTGCGGTCATCTTGGCCATCACGCTGCAGGATGCCTCATGGGCATGTTCATCACCTCTGATGAAAACGCAGCTGAGAAACAATCTCTTTGATGTAATTCCACTGGATGCTCCTTGCCCATGGCCTTGATGACCCAGCTCAAAATAATGCCATCCATGTTCGATGCCGGCTGGCTGTATACCGAGAAATGCCTGAACAAATGCGGATCTGATTCCCTGATCTTTTTCCATGCGCCCAATACTCTGCCAGCCTTGGCGGGGATGCTTGCGCGTCTGGCCCATGTATGTGAAGACGTCATCCTCCACCCATTCGCCTGCTGCACTGATGTTGTCCAGGGATGCATGGGCCCCTGGCACAATGAGGATCCCTTTCATGCAATGTCCTCACGGGTGGGCAGCAAGATTGATCATTTGCTTTTTTGGTCCATCTGTTAAATTTCAAGACGCCAAAAGTGAAAAAAAAATCATCCCCCAAACGATCGATTTCTAATTAAAATCTTATTCGGAAATGCTGTTTTTGGGAGCTCAGAAAGGCTAACCCCCCTTGAGCGCGGTCCCCCCCACAAATAAAAAGACACCCCCCAATTAGTAAACGCCACCGAGCCACTGAGAATTTTTCCACCATGCTTTTCTCATGTGCAAGTGCTTTTGTTTTTGTGCAACAGCTACATCAACATTGCATTGCCAGATGTTTCCCCATCCACCTCCCAGGGATGTTTTTGGTCAATATATTTTATTTAATTTGAAGATGCCAAAACTGGAAAAAACTCAAATCATCGATTTTTATTTAAAAACTTATTGAAAAATGCTGTTTTTGGGAGCTCAGAAAGGCTACACCCTTTGAGCGCGGTCCCCCCCACAAATAAAGAGACGCCCCCCCCCCCAATTAGTAAACCCCACCCAGCCACGAAGAGTTTTTCCACCATTCTTTTCTCATGTGCAAGTGCTTTGTTTTTTTTTGCAACAGCTACATCAACATTGCATTGCCTGAAGTTTCCTCATCCACCTCCCAATGATGTTTTTGGTACATATGTTTAATTTCATGGATTACTCTCATGTATTATACTGTATTATATCAAATCATATTATATTAAATAATATTAAATTGATTTAATTGGAGTATATATATTTTATTTTATTATATGATATTTTATTTTATGGTATTAAAAAATCATAATTTATACTATAATATACTCTGTTATATTAATTAAATTAAATCGATTATATTGCATTATATCAAATCAAATAATATTATATTATATGAAATTAAATTAAATTCTATTAAATTAAATTATACTATATTATATTGATTTATATTATCTTGTATTATATTATATTATATTACATAATATTATATTCAAAAATATGATGTTATCTATTTCTATTAAAATGGTATTATATTTTATTAAGTGATATGATATAATATGAAGTTAACTATTATTAATTATTGTAGTCCAACCCTCATGGTTTCAAAACCTCATGGACTCAACCCTCATGGATTCGAACCCTCATGGAATCAACCCTCATGGTTTAAAACCCTCATGGAATCAATCCTCATGGAATCAACCCTCATGAAACGAACCCTCATGGATTCGAACCCTCATGGAATCAACCCTCATGGTTCCAAACCCTCAGGGAATCAACCCTCATGGAAACTCTCATGAACCGAACCCTCATGGATTGAAACCCTCATGGATTCAACCTTCATGGTTCCAAACCCTCATGGAATCAACCCTCATGG
>Ga0126342_10020146_pt1 | contig 11244 bp, 12 predicted proteins | sample Cyp1metagenome_FD_92528 | JGI IMG/M metagenome (GOLD analysis project Ga0126342, IMG submission 92528) | Coral microbial communities from Lord Howe Island, Old Settlement Bay, Australia - Cyphastrea 1 metagenome | ecosystem: Host-associated > Invertebrates > Cnidaria > Coral ...
CTAAAATGGAGGTACTGTACCATATAAGGCCATATTTTGGGGGGATATCCCCTTACATAGGCCTTATATAGGCCTTATATATGGTAGGTACCTCCAATTTAGGTTCCTGAAAATCCCATTGAACATGGAAGTGTAAGAATGTTGCTGAGATACTGGCCCTGGTGATATTGATGATCATATGGACGCCGACTCTGCACGTGATTGGCGACGAAGAATCTGAGGAGTTCGTACTTGTCACTATATTTCTGTCTTTCAACATGTATATAAAATGGAAATCCAACATCTGTATCAGGTTCCGGTTCAATGGAGTCAACGTGTATATATATATATATTTATATTTATATATTTATATTTATATTTATACTAGTTCAGAAGCTAGCAGGGAAAAAAACTATATCCGCATCCAAATTATATAGGCGTTCCCCATTGCCAATCCCACCACGGCTTTCCAGGACTACACGCTTGAGATGGTTGAGTTCTTCGCTGGCCGGGGGAACTTGAGTCGGTGCATGAAGCTTACTGGAATCCGTACTGCTTCCTTGGATATCATGTACTCTGGGAGTCGGAAGGAGCGCTCATACAATTCCAATCCCATGGACATCAACTCACCTTCTGGGTTTTGGTTTCTTTGTTGGATACGAAATTGAAGTTATTTTGGGATGGGTGTTGACGAGAGCTGTTATATACTTGTGGGGTGGATATAAATATTTTAATACAAGCCAATGTTATATACTTGTGGGGTCGAGAAACACCCAATAAAGTTATCGAAGGGATTGGGTATCGGGCTGATATTCAGATACCCCCCCAACCAACTGTTCGGCTTACAGACGTGAATATTAGATCCACACATCAAACCTTTTGATATATAGGGATGCTGTTCCATTGGATTTTTTGGGCGCGCTTGTGGCTGCAGAGTGGATGAACCCCCAAGTATTTAGTAACCAGGGGCACATCCAAAAAATAATATGTTTTTGGTGGTCCCCGTATTAAATAACATAAAATTTGCCAATATGATCACAATCCATATGCAAAGGCAATTTGTAACGATATACCCTGTATGGCCGTATGCCCTTCAATCATGTCAATATAAATATATATATATATGCATACATACATGCATACACACGCACACCTTTATATGCCCTTATATAATCCCTTGATCCCTCATCACTATCCCGTGGCTGGGGTTTCTAAGTCTATGTTTGGTGGCACTCCTCAAAGCGCGCCTCCAACGGTTTCTTTGCACGTTGGCTTTGAAATGTGCTTCCTGGACACCGGTGAATCAGGGGACAAGTGGCCGTTGTGCGTGTGCATCAACGGGCTTGGAATGCTTCCAGTCAGTATCCTCTTCAAATTGTATGGGGTCCAGGCTACTTGACTTATATAAAGACATGAACCCTTCCTTGGCATTCCAAGTACGGAGCCAATGCTTTTTATAGTACATATATATATATAGAATTTTAAAAAAAATTAGGATCATGCCCTAGGACTCAAACATGTCTGGGGATCAGAGCAGTTATGTATGCATGTATATAATTATACTGCCTTAGGAAGCGGTGGGTATCTCCCACTTTTGTTACCCCATATTGTTCCTAAATATGTGCGCATCCCCTTGCGCAAAAACCATCTGAGGTCAACGTACTTGGCGATGGTCACAACTGCTCTTGGCGGTTGCTGGTGTCTGGAGCAGCCTAATGGATCTTGCTACCAGTATTTTCCACCATTTGGGGATTTGCTTCAGCGCATGTATGAAGCTGTGGGCTCAACAGCTGTCCTGACCTGAGGATGGTGTCAATGAAATTGTGTATATATATATATACACTATATTTATATAGACGTTGTTTCATTCATGGTTGCTGCCCATCAAAACTGAGATAGATTGGCTTGCATGTTGGCTAAGGTCAGCCGGGTAAGTTGGAAAATGTTTCACTATTCCTCGAAGTCACCAAAACCCCACTACGCCTATGCGAATTCGCGTGTGATTCACAGGTTGGACAAAGGAAAACTATCCAACTGGAAAGGCAAGGCGGCTAAGGAGGGGCGCCCAATTATCAAGACTTGTGAGACATATACCAACTCACGTGGAGAGAAGTGCTACAAGGGGACCACCTGGTTAAAGCAAACCGAGATTCTTGATGCGCAATCCCATACTGAATTTGAAATTGTGTCTTTGCATTCTTAAATGGTTTGTTTATTGGGAACTTTGGGGGCCATGATTAGATTTTTGCGCAATACCTGCCCCTGAGCTAAGGGAGTATCCTGTACCTTTCGCTTGGGCAATCGTTGACATGTATGACGACCTCACCACGACAACCCGCGGCCAGAAAGAATTGCCAGCTCAGGTGCCTCGTGCCATGGACTCTGTGAAGGCCATGCGCGGAAACCCAAATGTAATCTCTGGCCTGCAATGGGCCAGGCTGGATGAAGCCTACACCTACCTCCGCCTAGGAAAATACCTTGAAATTCCTCCTGAATGGAGGGGGCTTTTGCCAAAAACACCGCCACTGGAGGGATAGCTGACTCCTTATAGCATGTTTCTTACCAGTCTCAGGGAGTTGTCTTATTCGGAAACTTTCCGGTCGGACATGTTCCGAAGGAACTACCATTTTGGGCCAAAATCCTAAATTCCCGGCCGGAAAATTTCCGAATATTGTCCGTATCTGAACTATCGGAAACTTTCCGGCCGGACAAGTTCCGAAGAAACTACCATTTTGGGCCAAAATCCTAAATTCCCGGCCGGAAAATTTCCGAATTTCTGGTTCCAAATCGCAAAATATCATGTTTTTGTTGGATTTTCGACGGTTTTTAGACGGAATTATTGGGTCCACCATGAAAAACCCATATTTTACCCAACCTAAGCCGTATTAAACCCATATTTTTCCCGAACAAAACCCATATTTTCAAAATCATAAAAAAACCCGGTTTTTAGGAACCCATAATTAACCCGTAAAAGACCCATAATTAACCCATACTAACCCGTACTAAAATTATGGGTCTTTTCCCTCCGGGGCATGGTGGCAATTATGCTGAGTTTTTCAACTCGGTGTAGGGGGATCGCACGTCTGAGTGCCATTTACCATTGCTGAAAATGTGCGATGTCCTCCAGGAACCACGCTTGGAGAAATAAGATATGATTTTTCATGAGTATTCCTTGATTTGCAGTCTTGAATACGAAATCTGTTGATGCAGCACATTTTTGATCAAAGAAAAGAGCCATTAGGCAGGTCTTGTTGGGATGGCTTTGCATATAAAATCAACCCGCCAATGGAGCAACAGTACGTTGGTTGATGGGGTGGATGCGCTTCTGGCTGCCGCCCAAGAAGTAGAACAAGAAGAGGAAGAAGTACTCCGTATGATCGAGGATCCATGGGGAAATATGTTATATATGTAGGGTGGTTTGTTTCTATAAAAGTGGCACTAAATAAAGTTTCGGGGTTGAACATCTTGTGGGCCCCTGTTCAGGAGATGGAAGCGAAACAAGATGATGCTGTCCCTCATCTCAAAATATATATGGACAATCTTACGGTATAAAGTTGATGGCCCTTCCTATACATCCCTATATATATACCTTTATCTCTGCCCACATTCGCCCAGGTGAGCGAGAGCCTCCAGGACACCTCTGATCCAGCTGCTCCTGATGCCGGGAATCAGCATGGAGATGCTGTGGACATTACTGCTGCGGATACGTTACCGGTTTCTGGGTGGAAGAATGCGCACATATGCACGGGTGCAGTAATAAGGGTCCATATGTTTTGTGCGATTGAAATTGATGGGTGTTGTTATTGTATATATATTTATTTTTGGCAGCAATGGCTTGATTCTCACATCCAAGGCTACCCCTGAAGAACTTGCCCAACAAGGGCATCCACCGAGCCAGGGAATTCCCAAGACAACGGAAGCTCCCAAGAAAACTGAGGTAGGGCTTTTCCCATGACAGCATTCTTGAATCCAAATCCCCTAAGGCCGCAATGTTGCTGTTACATATTTTTCAAAGCCATATGGAGATGGTTGGTGGTGCATCCGCAGTTGGTAAATGCACATGATGCATATACAACGCACATAACTGGGTTAAACCCTATATACCTTATATAATTGTTATGGTGCTCTATACCTTATATAATCGTTATGGTACTCTAACCCACTTACTAACTGGGATTGGCTACCAATACAGCCTCTTGACCCCTTGCCAGGTGACGGACCGGCCAGTTGCCACGGCCGCCCGTGCGCAACTTGCACCCACAGCGGTTGCACGTGCTGAGGGTGACAATGACCAAGGGACCAATGGTAGTAATACACCAAAGTCTTTGGATGGAAATGACCCTGGTACAGCTGAAACAGTTGCAGTACCTCATGGAACACCCAGGGCCCCTCAAACACCCGCGCCTAAGAAGCCAAAGACTCGCCAGGATGGGCTTCGTCTTTGTCCAACCTGGGGTGGTTTTGGGTAGGTTCCATGTGTTGGCAAACCAAAGGGAATGTAATTTATATATATATATACTGGATGTTTTCTGATGTATATCAGTATATATATATATGTCTTTGAAAATGTGAGGATGTAGGTATGGGTATATAACCAATTTTCCCCTTAATGCTCTCCAGGAGCGTCTTCGTGAAGCTGCTAAGCAGCAGATCCGAAGGTTGTGCCAAGCCAAAAAGAAAAGAACTTATTTAAATGCTCCAGCCTGGCTGCTAGAAGCCTACAAGACTTCTGACAAGAACCAGATGGCTCAGCTCTTGATGGATTGCAATTGGTCCAAGGATTGTTGGGCTTGTTGAATCCATAAAAATCGGCACAATATTGTTTTGCTTCCAAATCTTGTTCAAAAAACAATTTGATTGCCATGCCTGTGTTGCAGGATGAATTCTTAGCACGCATAGAGGTTGTGATCAAAAAAAAGTCGTCAAACAAAGTGACGATCGACGAAGTTTGGGTTTCCGAGAAAGAGATGAAGGATGATCTCAAGTGGTCAGCGCACATTGGCTGCACACAAAAATGAAACGGACCATGCATATGCATATATATAGTATGTTCCTCTTTCCATATATACATCTTGTCATTGGGGCCTGCCAGAATTTCTTAAGGTCCCGAATTGCTGGTGCGAAGAGGGCTTGTGAAGCCAAAAGAGAAACCCACATCAGGACACTTCAGTCTTCAGAAAAGCGTTGCCATAGAGAACGGGTATATACTGAGTATACAAACAACTGGTTCCTCTTTAATTATTATATATACATATATATATATATATCTATTTTTTGGTCTTTCTGGTATACATCTGCATGTCTTTATAGGTTAAACCATGTCCCAATGATTTCCGGTCATATAGGAAGAACGTATACGACGGCGTGGAAGAGTTCTGCGTGATCACAAGGGAGAAAGGATCCAGGGAGCAGGAGGAAAGCCATGAAGAAATCAAAAGATCCAATACCAAACTTGAGGCCATCTAGCCCATTCCATAAATGCCCAACTGTCTCAATCAAGTATTCCTGATATGTCCTTCATTGTGATCTTGCCTGGCCGGTCCGTACAGGCGTCTGAGGCCCCGTGCATCCCTGCTGATGCTTTTGATGGCCTCGGCGCGATGGCTGCCCGACGTACCGCAGACAAGTCTTCGTTGGAAGACCAAAAGAAACCCCCCAGTCAGGAGGAGGAGGCTAGGTATTATAGTTCGCATTTCAAGCCCATAGATGTTGAATGTTGATGTTGATTCATGTCGCAAGAGCGACTTGCTCAATAACTTTCACATCAGTTTCATACATCCAGCCCCCTATACTTCACCACCATGCACCACGTGTGCCAGACCAAAAACAAGCTGAAGACTTTCATGGACAGCATGCTTCAGAAAGCGGGCAAGATTCGTGGTCTTGTGAGGGATTTGAAACAAAATTATTCCCAAAGTTCTGCGATGGCTACGTCAGAGCCTTGGTGCTCGAGTTGTTTTTAAATCGACATAGCACCTTTGGCAACCAACTTTTTAACAAGTGACCTGTGTTCAATTATTTTGGTTCTTAAAAATGAGATCAGGTCACTTGTTAAAAGCTTGGCCGCGAAAGGAGGTAGGTATCAGCATGTTACCAAACAATTTTCTCAAAGTGTGCACACATGTGCCATGGGCATGATCATGGAAGGGGAGTCCTCTTGTTCATTCTGGAGCCCTCGCATATACACAAACCAAAATATATGTATGGACAACATCTTTAAGGCATGTTGCCTCTTTGGAGAAGCAGCTGGCCGCAATGGACGGAGAGTATGACAAGTGCAACTTGGTCTTCACGAATGGCGAGGTCAATGGATTCAACGGGAAGTTACCTGCTTGCAATCTTGAATCGGCCAGAATTTCCTTTGTATAAAAATGATTCTGACACCCATTATGTATTTATCATTTTCAATGTTGGATGAGCAGGTTTGTCGCTGAAGCAACGGCAGCAATGAAGAATGCAACCTTTGCGTCAGCCCTGCAAATTTAGCAAGGATACGTTGATGATTGCCCGTATACATATATAGAATTTATCCATCTGTTTCTGCTGGAACTGGCTCCATATGTATATATATATATATATATATAATGTGTATATATATATAATATATGTATATACGGATGTACATCTCTACAATGCTGGTTACAACACAACTTCTTTGATTTATATAACCCCTGGCCAGGTGTAGTGCTGCAGTTGCGGCTGAAAACAAGATTCGGACCTGGCCTGAGTTTGCCAGCTGTTTCAACATCCCCAAAAGATTTAGTTCACCGTATATTATTTTTACTGGGGAGCACCCGGCGGCCCAGGAATGCCAAGAAGTATGAGAAGAAGGATGCTGCTGGTGAGGGCCCCCCTGGACGATCCCAGGCGCCCAAGGCCAAAGCCAGCGCTTCTGGCAAGAGACGTAGCCAGCCTCCTGGTGCAGATTCCAATGTGGATCCTGGGGCAGGCAACGCTGCATCCAAGAAGAAGGCCAAAAAAACCAAGAAGTGAAGTGTTTTCCCACGACAAGTCTGTGGCATATATGGGAAGCATGTGGGAAACCTGTGGCATGGTAAACAGGATAGACCCTGCATGCAGCTTTGAAGTTTCAATCGTAGATTCACAAGCCTGCTATCTCCTGGCCGTGGGAACTTACCACCTCTTAATTGTTCTTTACATGCCTCTATTTTGGTTTTAAAAATATATATACATGCAAGTGCAATTTCAAAGCTGTTGCTTTCATCATAGTTGCTGGGAGATGGCCTCTAGGCACGTGGAACATGTTGGCAGAGTGGCTATGGGGAACTGCCACGGCGGCTAAGGTTCACATGAACGGTCAGAAAAAATCAGGATTGCTGATCTGGATTGTCCTGTCCCAAGCCCACTGAATATTATTTTCTTCTCCCGTTATAAGGTAAAACACTGTACTCTGTACTCGTTCCATTTGACTCGAATCCTCCGTAAATTTGTTGACCAGGTGTTCTTCCTAAAATGGGACCCCGCATGTATCATAATGTATCCCTTCCGCGTGCCAGGTGCTGGCAAGGCGCTTCGGACGATCACTGCTGACATTGCAGAAGGTGTAACGGCCTCAAACAAAATGACAGGGAATGGATCCCAAGCTGGTTGCCTCCCATATCTGGAAGTGATATATAATTTTACTCCGCAGCATTATAGCATCATTAGAAAATAGGTGGCGGCATCGTTGGATCTATGCAACTATATATATACACGGTTTGATTTTTAAACAAAATGTTTATGAACTCATATGGCAAATTTGTAGCAAGAGACGGCACTTGAAACAATTGTGTGGCGTGTTATTCCCAATCCTTTTTGGAACCACCTTTTAGGAATCCTATATATATATATGTGTGTTCTTCCATATTTTTGTGTAGAGAGAGATATATATATATATATAGATATAGATAGATAAATAAATAGATATAGATATAGATATAGATATAGATATAGATATAGATAGATAGATAGATAGAGATAGATGGATAGATAGATAGATAGATAGATATAGATAGATAGATAGACAGACAGACAGACAGATAGATAGATAGATAGAAGATAGAGACTGATATATATATATAAATACATCTGTCATTTGATCCCTCAACGCTGGATCATGAGCCATGGTGATGACTCCTCAATGGAGGAACTTATCGAACTCCTATCATGCCATCGTTCCGTTTCTTGGGCAACACAGTTGAAATTTCATGGATAAGGAAAACAATTTCTTCATTTGGTTATGTATACACCTCTTGATTGCTTCAGCTCAGGAATCTGAAGGCCCCTTTGCGTGGAGAAACGCTACTTTTCTTAGACGTACTGATGATGAGGGATGTGTTGATCAAAGGTTCCCAATGGACCGTGTTCACTTCAATAGTCCTGCTCGAACCCGGGCGCCGCAGTGTTTGGACAACAAGACAGCTGAATCCAGCCTGGAGCTCTTGCAAGCGCAGGCGTCGGCTCTAGGCTGCATTGCGTTCAAGCTGCCCAAGTGGAATGCGCTGGCTGGAAAAGCTCTTAGCCATTCAGTGAATGTTGTTGAAAGTTTATTCAAACAGCATGAACCTCTTATCTATAAGATTGGAGTGACCCACGATCCAGCATGGCGATGGTCCAATCCTATCTACGGCTACTGCGGTGATCGAGACAAATGGTCGAACATGACTGTTTTTTTCGCATCTGATGAGCCATACTCAACTGGAATGCTAGAAGCTGCCCTAATCCACAAGTACCAAAGCATCTTGTCCGGCCATGGTTTTTTCCTATATGCTTCCGTGGGTACCGTGGGTGCTTTTCTGAAACATATAAAATCCCCTTTTCAGCTAAACCTATTATATATATATATATATATCTAATCTGTCTTTGCCCAGCTCTGCTAAGGTAGGCCTGGCTGTCGCAATGTTCGACTCGGAGGGGATACTGTGAACACTGACCTAAAGGGTCTTTGGTTTTGTTACATAGTGCATCGGAGCTTTAAATTCAAACCAAATTAGAGGCCAGTACATGCACCAAGCACTCTCAGCAAAGGAATGGCTGCAAAGGCTGGCAAGCCACCTGTCCCTGATATGCCGCTATAAAAGGAATCTGAAGAACATGAAAAGTTCGACCTTATCAGCCTTGTTGTAGTGCAAAGCGCTGTGTGCAAACAGGTTTAAAAAAGAACACGCTTGCTCGTGCAAGTGCAGTGTCTGCAGGAGTCGCAGGTCTGATACACAATCTCATGTATCCTTTTGCATGTTGCGAACAGTTGAAAATGTCCCCCTTGTCCCTACACAGTTTTTGCACGGTTGAGATGAAATCCCAGCCCGTCTGCTAAGGCATCTTCTTGCCGATCAGCCATCAGGACTGCGAAGAGTGTCGTGGCAGACATCGGCAAAGCTGGTGCTGCCAAATCTCCAGGACTAAATGAGGTAGCAAACTGCAGTGAAAAGAGCTCTGAACGAGACTTGACGTCCGTTTCAGACAAAAAGTTCCTGTTGACTTTGCCGATCAAAATGTCACGGCTTCCAAAGCCACCTGGGGTGCGTTACCGTGGTGATCTCGATGCCATCAGTCTGAGCAGTTGGTGCAATTTTCTGGTGACGTATGGGTGCTGGCATGTTCTGACGGGTCTTGCCAAGCCTGATCCTCTACGAGAACAGGCGATTCTTTCTGAGTTTTGGGCACGCTACAGAACCTGGAAACCCCACCATCAAATCTTTCGAGTGATTGATGCAGAGGGGATTGATGTATCACGCCTGGCACCTTTTGTTCTACATGGAGACGAGGGTAGAGGCTACAAAAAACAGGGATTCTTGGTTTGCAGTTTTCACAGCTACCTCGGCCAGGGAACAGAACTTGCCAACTCGTCTCGCAAGAAGAGGCCATACAAGGCCATGAGGTTAAACTACGTGGGTTCTAGCTGGTCCCATCGCTTCGTTACAGCCACTTTACCCAAGATGTTCAAAGACGAAGCTGCTTTCCAAGAGATTTTGACGTTCATCAAGAATGATGCACTGGACCTGCTCTACAATGGTGTATCTGATTCTGATGGAAACAAGTATCGCATTGCAGTCTTGCAATGCTGCGGCGACTGGCAGTTCCTTGTAAAGGCAGGGAATTTGGCTAGGAGCTTTTCGAGTGTTGAGAAGCGTCCCCGCCGAGGGATTTGCCATTATTGTCATGCAGGACAACTGCACATACCTTTCGAGGATTTCTCAACCAATGCTGCCTGGGTGCGCACACAGTTTGCAAGGGACGACCAGCCATTTGTGACCAGGCCTACACTTCTTGACTTGCCCCATGAAGAAGGTTACGCGGCGCGATTTTTCACATTCGATCTTTGGCATTGCTGGCACCTTGGATTAGGAAAAGCTTTTTTGGGGAGTGTGCTTGCGCTGATGTCAGAAAGAATGCCGGGAGGGAACATTGACCTCCGATTCTCAAATTTATCCGACAAGTTCCTGTCGTGGGCAGAAGAAGCGAAGATTACTCCTTACATTGGTGGGCTGTCGAAGGAAACAATCCAATGGCCTGATAAAAAATCGTACCCAAACGGCCATTGGAACAAGGGACATACCACCACAACCTTGATGAAGTTTGTGGTGTGGTACCTGCAGCGTGAGGATTTGCGGGATGATCCCTTGTTGAGCAAAAGCTTGGAAGCAGCAGTGGTGATGGACGAAGCCTTGCACACTTTGTATTCTTCTGACCTTTGGTTGGACAAGAACGTGGCTCGTGAAGTTGGGCAGAAAGGCCTTCGCCACTTGGCACTCTACCAGCAAATGGCCGCAACGAGTTTTCATGCAAAGACTGCGCTGTATGTGTTTATGCCCAAATCCCACGTTTGCAATCATATTTTCCTGGAACTTGCTGAATGTCAAACTGAATACATTCTGAACCCTTTGGCGCACTCAGTGCAGGTCGATGAGGACATGGTTGGTAGATGCAGCAGAGTGTCGCGTCGAGTATCACCGCTTCAGGTGGTAAAGAGAGTTATGCAAAGATGTTTACGTGCCACTTTTGCTCACCACGTCAAGTGTGGATATCTCAACGCGCTTTGAGAAAAGATGAAAATGCATATTTTGCAAGCTCTCAGGGACAGGTGGCTGGTAAGACGTGTGCATTCAAATGCCGTTCGCTAACAAACATCCCATCATGATGTATATATTTGATCTACCCCCGGGGCAGTAACAGTGAGCACAAGCCAGGGGCACAAAATGAGCACCAGCCAAATGCAGAAAATAAGGGTCTAATCTGGTGATATGATACGGATAAATTCTTATA
>Ga0126342_10020147_pt1 | contig 11243 bp, 9 predicted proteins | sample Cyp1metagenome_FD_92528 | JGI IMG/M metagenome (GOLD analysis project Ga0126342, IMG submission 92528) | Coral microbial communities from Lord Howe Island, Old Settlement Bay, Australia - Cyphastrea 1 metagenome | ecosystem: Host-associated > Invertebrates > Cnidaria > Coral ...
ATACATACATACATAGATACATAGATACATAGATACATAGATACATAGATACATAGATACATAGATACATAGATACATAGATACATAGATACATAGATACATAGATACATAGATACATAGATAAGCATTAGGTACACATATTGGGATGTAGAACCATGTAGTTAGAAGGAGATCTTTGGGGTAAGCTCAAACTAGCATCACTAATGCCCAAACCTTTGGGGGTGGCACGTTTTCGGCAGTTCTTTCTCCGCACCAAGGAGCGCCATCAGATCTGACTGGCTCACTTTTCCCATGGCCTCGTGGAAGCCATTATGGGGCCTACCCTCCGGTTATGTCAAAATAGCTATTGAAGCCATGGCCATAGAAATAGTTGATTTGCCCATTAATAGCATGGTGATTTTCCAGGTCGTGATGTGACAGTTTACCAGAGGGTAATTGATGATTGCTGTGAACATTCTGAGGTTTGATCCATGTCCATGTTCATTAAATGACAATATAGGGCCATGGGGATTTATTGCTATGAACATTGTTGATGATTGATGACGATTTTCATGATGATTGCAAATTTGATTGTAAATAGTATCACGGTCAAGCACGGTCATTGGAATTCCGCCTCCAATTTTGGGAGAAGTTTAAAGGAATTGCTGTATTTGGTTGCATCGAATAGTTGAAGAAAATTGATGGCTTGAAATTGTTTGAAAGTTCATTTCTTTTTTGAGTTACCTTCGCAGAAATGGTCTCGCCAATAAGAATGGACTATGAAAAATGGGACAACATGCAAACAATGGGATGGTGTTTCCAGTGTTTCCATCATTAAGTCACAATTCCAAGACGCGTCGCGAGGCTTTCCCGTTCTCGAAGTCACCATCGATAAGTACTTTCTCTGATCTTCAGTCAATCTGTTGGGTTCGACACCACCCATCAACCATCATGGGTGTCTTAAAAAAAAGTACCCTCAAATTGGATCCATTATCTGGTGGTCACTTTCCCTATTAGACTATATTATATAAGTATGGGTCAAAATTAGATACCCCTAAGATTGGATGATTACGAAAAATGAACAGAATCTGCCCCCCACTTTGACCCATAATCATTTAGGATTGAACAAAACCCAGCACTGTTCGACGGACGTGGTCGCGCCTGACCCTGAAGCAATGGTGATGACGTGGCAATGAGGTAGAGGATGCTGTCGCGCCACCTCGAAAAACTTCAACTGGTAGCTGGTTTCAATAGGTTTCATCCCAAACAAATGAATGATTTGGAGGCATTCTTGAAACATTCTGGGGATACCCTCTGGTAAACATACAAAAAGCTATTGAAAATGGCCCATGGAAATAGTTGATTTACATATTAAAGATGGTGATTTTCCATAGCTATGTTAGTTTACCAGAGGGTAATGTTCAACTATTCCAGGTCAAAGTGACAAATCTTTGAAACCACAAGCTTGTAATAACCCCTTGTCTGAGACCCTAAATTCTGAATAAACAAATCTACCGCCAAAGCCAGATTGTTCTGATGGTTGTTTATTCTTCAGGGATTCGGCTGGAACATGACTGTAAGAGGAAAGTCCTTCCCATGTCAGAGTTTCATCATGTCGCCAGCATTATCATTGACACAAAAATATCATCCGCTAGCCGCTATCCAGCTGGAGGTCTTTGATCTTCACAAATTCCTCGGAGACCTCCATATTTTCTAGTTCTGATAACATCATAACATCATCCACCTGGAAATGATCCATAGCAATCTCAGGGCTTATCCATACTTGGAAGATCACATAACAATCCACTCAATCCACCTGGAGTTATCCATAACAATCCTGGAATTATCATAACAATCTCAGGGGTCAAAAATCTCCACAGACCATTGCGGCCTCAGCCTTAGCACTCCCTCATAGGTGCCACGGATGGGGACCTGGCAACAAAAAAAATTGGAGGAAATCCGGGAAATCCCCTCGAAATCTTGGGGAAATCATAGGAAAACCATCGGAAATCGGGGAAAATCCCGGCAATTCATGGATAAACTCCAGCCATGGAGCTGAGGGATCCGTTTCGGGTGTCATGGCCGCCTTTTCTTCACATCCCAGAGGGGATATCGCCAAGAAATTTTCACCATCGGGTGATAATTAGATCAGATTCGATCCCCAATAGTCGATTTGCCAAGCCCAAGCCCTGAATATCCCCGATATCACTGGATAAAAAAGCATAGCAACCCACAGCCATGGATAGAAAAGTAGGTTTCCCCTCGAAATCATAGAGGAAACATCATCGAACTAACATCCTGTTTCAACATGTTTATTGGAAACCTAATGCAAACATGTGGGAGATAAACTTGGGTTTTTTTTGAGTTTTAACAATAGCTAAGAACTTAAGAACTGATTACCTGGTGCTGACTCAACCAGAAATGCCTGGTGCTGACTCGTCATTTCGTCATGGTCATCCCATGGCTAATCGCCCATATATTCACCAGTGGAAACCTGTAGAAATCTTCCACTAAATAGTGCTGAATACTGGAGATATTATTTATTGATAATCACTTGCATCCCTGACGAAAACAAAAAAATGAAATCCCAAAAAAACATACATATTCAGAAACACAATGCAAATATATATATATATCATATGTATATATATATAAGTGCCCAATCTATGTAGACACAAATGCTAACCGTTTCTGCATACTCTCGTTTCGCTGACCGAAACGGTCAGTTTCACTTTTTCTAACGACGTTCGCAGTGGATTCACCGGAGAATCTGTCGAATTCATCGACGAAAGTGAGGCCCCCAAGATAGCTAAGTTGGTTTATATGTCCAATAACTATGGTTTATGGTATTTATAACTATAGTTACTGGGGCTTATAAATCAACTTATAACTGGGGGGGGGCCATCACATTGTATGTTTGTTGCTTCAATTCTTGGCGAAATCCCCATCACCAAATCACATCAAATCACCATTTTTCAGTGTGAAATCCCATGAAATCACCATTTTTCATGGTTAAACCACCATTAAACCACCATTAAATCACCATCACCGAAGCTTCCAGGTGCTTCGATCGACATGTTTAACGTCCCCTGGTTTTTCGACACCTGGGGTAGGCCGAAGAACGCTGCCAACGCCTGTGGTGGTGATGTCATCTGATATTTACCAGATACCCGGCCTGGTAAACCTACAAAAAACTATGGGAAAATCACCATTTTTCACCATTTTTCATGGGAAAATCCACTATAATTAAATGGTGATTTACCCTCTGGTAAACTAACATAATTATGGGGAATCACCATTTTGAATGGGAAAACTCAACTATTTCGACTGGGCCATTTTCAATAGCTTTTTGTATGTTTACCAGAGGATACCCTCCGAATTCAACCGCCATTTGGGGTTTATGATTTCAGGTTGACATTACAATACTTCTTGGAAACGTCTGCAATATCTATGAAATCGATGACAAGTTCTGAAACACTGCGTTAAGCTCTTGACTGGACTACACCCATATATGTGTATGTATTTATATATATATATATATACATATGTTTGTGTGCGTGTGTATGTATAAGATATGTATGTATGTATATATTTATATTCATGTACATATGTACATATTATAAAACACGCAAAAGGTCTCTTGAGTGGGTTCAAATTTGTTATATTTGGCTGCTGTATGGTTTTTAGATTATGTATGTATATACGCGGATATACATATATACAGGGATATACATATATACCTACATACATATATACCTACATGCATATATACCTACATACATATATACATATATACATATATACATACATATACATATAAATAGATACATATATATACATATATACATATATACATATACACACATATACACACATATACACACATATACACACATATACACACATATACACACATATACACATATACACATATACACATATACCCATATACGCATATGCGCATACACGCATATATACATACACATATACACATACACATACACACATATACATATATACGTATATCCATGTATATATATATATTGTGTATATATATATATATGTATATGTATATATATATATACGTGTATATATATACATATACATATATACATACATCACTTACTTAAGACTGCTGGGAGCCACATCCAAGCGGGGCATCTGAAAAGCAAATGATATTAATATTGCGATCTGAAAGTTGGATGAAACAGGGGATGGAGTCCCACGAGCGACTTGAATTTCAGCAGCTGTAACTTTGAGCCAATGGAAAACGCGTTTGGAACGGTCTAATGTCCAAGATATATCAGTTCAACGACCAACCAATACGTCGTAAGTTCTGCATAGCCATAGCCTCTTTCCTGGGAGGCAACTATTTTTTTCAACATTACAACCTTTCCGTTGTGGATTTGTCTGGAAACAGTGTCCACAAAATCCAGCAATTTTCATAAGAATTAATCATCATGTTCCCTATGAAATTGCAATTTCGTTGTCAGCATGGCTTGCTGGAATACTTTTCACTTACCCTCTGGTAATGACTAACATAGCTATTGAAAATGGCCATAGAAATAGTTGATTTTCCATTAAAAATTGTGATTTTCCAGTTCGCTTTTTGTAGGTTTACCAGAGGGTGAAAACAATGTTCCAACAGCACGACACCTCCATGGCGACCTGACTTTCCGACTTTCCCACATCCCAGCCTTCCAGGTAATGTCCTGCAGCGGCTGGATGATTTTCACTAGATTGTTACTGCTCCTACTTAGTACTATTACTAGTACTTAGTACTAGTACTTAGTACTAGTACTATTACTACTAGTACTATTATTACCAGTACTATTATTAGTAGTATTATCATTATAATATACATAGATGGTCACATGATAGATATTCATACATAGCATGTGGCGAATATTTCAATCATTCACCAACCCAAAAACGGCAAGATGCTCACCCCGGCCCACCATGCAAGGTACTAAAATGGGACCCCCGAAGCCAATGGGGATGATGATGACCAAGATATTCGGGAGATCATCCATTAACATCCATTAACATCCATTAACATCCATTAGCTATAGTTATATCATGTTATATCCAAGATATTTCTGTTGGAAAAATTGAAAGGGGCATCGTATTGCTCCATTTCTTGTCAGAAAATGATTTATACCATTTGGTTATTTGAAATAGCCATGGAAAAAAAAAAAAAACACCACTTTTGAGTTCGGTAAACCATCTATTTCTATGGGCCATGGTATATCATGGCAAACTGTTAGTCAGAACCAGAGGGGTAAACCAAAACAAGGTTTGCCCGGCATCCTTTCGATATGTTGGATCAACATGCAGGGGAATGATCTGCTAAGCCGCTAAGCGTTGGACAAAGATAGGACAAAGGACGGACGGTCGATCCACTCTTGCTGTTCTTTTAGGCATTGGTACCCTCTGGTAAACCTTTACCTAACGAACTGGAAAATCAGCATTTTTTGTGGCTAAATCAACTATTTCTATGGCCATTTTCAATAGCGAACTGTGAGTTTACCAGAGAGTATGGGCACTTCAAATCTGCCTGCGTTGAACTCAAGGAACGACCAAGAACAATTCTTAGGCGCACCGGACGCGCGACATCCGAAATGTCGTCAATGCGTGGACTGAGTAGGGTACCCTCTGGTAATGACTAACATAGTTATGGAAAATGGCCCAGTTAGTTCGTTGATTTACCTATATATTAAAAGTGGTGGTTTTCAATAGTTACCCTCTGGTAAACTAACATAGCTATAGAAAATCACCACTTTGAACAGGTAACTCAATCATAATTGGGGTATTTTCAATAGCTATGCTAAATTACCAGAGGGCATGCTAGTTTACCAGAGGGTAAGCCAACATAACCCCCGGTTTTGCACGCACGCATTCCCCCATTTTTTCTCATCCGTGTTGAGATGAATTACATATCAATTACATCTCCCCATTTTCATGATGGGCATTCTATCCCCATCTCCACAAACTTACTGGTGCTTAGTAGAGAATGGGGGTTGCTGGGATGATTCTATATCACTAGTGATGAAATGGATCATTCCCGAAAATTCCCTGCGTAAAACGCACGTAAGCACCCAGTAGGCCCAGTATATCCCCATGATTCTCTCCAAAATATCCACCATATCCGCTGGTGGTCAGCCTTCATGTCTTGACATCGGAAGATGATGCTGAACGGCCCATCAGAGTTGCTTCGACCTAGGGCTGAGAAATGAAGGTCGTTGATATGAAACATACGTATATTATCAGGTGATATGAAAAATATCATGTGATTCTATTCTACGTATGTGTATGTATGTGTATATATATATACTGTGGATAATATATGTGTATATACATATAATCAGTCATTATCAGTCTATGCAATTGACAATTTAATTATATCCATTGTTGCCGTATAAGATCATATAAGTATATATAAGTACGTACGGTATACTGTGATGTTATTCTATATATGCTTCATCATTGCTACAGTATGCTGTCATGACTGGGATGTTGTGAAACAGGTCTTCCACCGGGACTCCCAGCCGTCTGCGAGTGGTCTCAAGGTGGACAAGGGCTTTGAATTGAAAAGCCCTTCATCCATGGGCCAGTCGTACAGGAAGAGCCTGGGAATGGGGCTTGGAGGTTGATAATATAGGTTGATGTTGGGTGAACTTCTGATTTACCATCTGGTTGTTTAACATATGGAAAATCCATTATAAATGGAGGTTTATAGCTGGGAAAATCATCCGTTTCTATGGGCCATTTTCCATAGCTATGTTAAATAACCAGAGGGTACGGTTCTGGAAGATCGATGTCATGTTTTTTCTCTCAGATTGATATTGTGTCGAGCAACCTTCGCGGTTCATTTGCCAACCCTTGATGATGTTCTTTGAATGCCAATCTCAAATAATGAAGAAGATATACCTGCTGACAATCCAACATATCTATGGAAAACCACCATGTTTTTTTTTGCTAAATCATCTACAAAGGAGCCTTCTTCCATAGTTGTGTTGGATATCAGAGTCTGCCCATTGGGTCGAAGATTCTCTGTCCAACGACCATCAAATCACACATTGTTTGGGACCCCGGGACCCCCAATTTTTTCGAAACCGTCCAACATGGGTTTTCTCTGAAAAATGAAAAAAAAGTAAAGGGGGAAACATAGTTCATCAGCATTTTCCGAGAATGGCCAATGATTTTTCTGTAAATCCCAACTAACATAGCTATTGAAAATGGCCATTTATAATGGATTTACCCATTAAAAGCCTGGTGATTGTCCATAGTTATGTAAACGTTTACCAGGCCGGGTAAATCCCAGTCAGGTCAAACAACGCCAGAGAGAAATGGAAACATGGTCCGACCTCTCCCCTAAGTTAGATCGCTGGTCAAATCCACTCCACCCAGCCGCGGAGACATCGTCGCTGTCAGGGCACTTGAGGTAATTCACCTCCTTTAACCGCTCCACATTGCCCAAGTCCTGGGATTGAGGGCAACAAACTTTCAGCCAGATGAAAATCGCAACTTTCTGGGCTTAGTATGGTTAGTTACCAGAGCTATGAAAGATGGGATCGGGATTTAATGGGATTTAACCTCTGGTAAATTCACTTGTTGACCTTGAAAATGCTAGCCATTTTTCGAGTGGGTTCACTAATCTTCCAAGCCCTGCCAGGGTCGAACTGTGGATTTTACTGGAGGGTAAACCATGCATAGATGATATTTGGAACAATCAGATCACCAGGGTTATCAATGAGATGTGAAGTATTTCGGGATTAGTTCACCCACGTGTAAATGAGACAATCCAAGAAATGGAGATGAAATCGATCACCAAGGTGATGAAAACCCTTGGATGATAATACTAGTGGTAATCACAATAACGGATAAATTGTAATAAATAACAATAATAATGATAGCAGCAGTAGCAGTAGCAGTAGCAGTAGCAGCAGTGGTAGCAGTAGCAGCAGCAGCAGCAGTGGTAGTAGTAGTAGTAGTAGTAGTAGTTAGTAGTAGTAACAATATACAAGAATGTAATGATAGAAGGTGAGGACCCCCAGTGAAATGTTTGTTGGTTATAAACCCCATGAATACCAAATGTCGACCAAGTTATAAGTCAGCTTAGCTATCGTTGATAGGGACCTCACCCTGTAATGTCAATAATCCATTCGAAAATGATAGCAACATTGTGGAGAACTCCCATTTTCTAATGTTGCTATTGATTATTGTGAACAACTACACCAACATTTGCAGTAATCCAGTTGAAAATAATGATGAGGAAACATTATTGATAATATACTTGTGATGATATGAAAATAATACATATGTCCCATTTTCAAATGATGGTTTAATAGACTTATTATATCATCATAATTGTTATTATACTATACTTATTATAACGATATATTATACGAGTATTATAGTATTATTATACTTTTTCTCATCATCGATATTATTTTATAACGGTTTATAATGATTGTTTATAACGGGATTATAACGACAAAAAAATATCTATGATGAGAATCACAATGGTCATCCCGAGCCCAGTCGTCAGGGAATTTTTTAAGCTGATTCCCCATGACCCGGTCACCACGTGCGTTTTCTGGTTCTTTAAAATACCGTTGGAATGATCATGAATGTGTATGGATGAATATGTATGCAATGTGCGTGGATATATATATATATATACATATAAATATATGTGCACAATCTTTGTGTGATTGTGTCCGAAATCATTCTATGTTTCTGTCATATCCGAAGATCTTACCCAAAATTGGTTGGTGAAGTATCTGCATCGGAAGAACCAACCCTGCCGAACCCTTTCCGGCTGGTGGTAGGTTAAAATTGCCAAAACAAAAAGGATGGGTACTAAAAATTATATACATTCAATCTGTGGGTTAGGGCCTTTCCCTTTGACCCATCGTTGTTTAAACCATTCAATGACCTGGTTTTTGTCAGTTCAATCTGTTGAAACTGGAACCAAGAGTAGAGTACCTCAAAACCCACTGGTGTAGAAAACATCATGTTCCCCATATGCTTTGCCAAACATGCTTATACCACCATTTTTGCACACAGCAAAAGAAATAGTATAGATAACATGTTTTTGTCATCACTCGTACTCCAATTCTGATCCATAACCTTGTCAATCCATGTAGGTCTATGAAGTTGTCACAGTTGTCATCTCCCTTTTGTCACATAAAATTCAAGCCCATCTCACTTCATTGGTTGAATCCCTATGCTTGGTGAACTTTCAAGGTTTGTCTTTGGTGAAATCCCAATTTCTAAGACAAAGCCATATTCATTCCTTGGTATATCCATTGCGGTTGGTTTAATCACCGTGTTTGATGAATAAGGTGACAATTTTGGATGGTTGACAAAAACATTTTTGACGGCTAACCCCATTTTTGCTGTCAACCCCTGATTGTTAACCCCTCATGTCTGATGGCAAGCCCTCCATTTTTGACCCTAAAACCCAGCATTTTTGGATGGCCAAACCATGTCAAAACCCCCCATTTCCGGACAACCACTCAGCTGAGCCATCAAACTACCCCTTGGCTGCTGCACAAAGGCATGCGTTGCACCATCGACAGGTCATTGGAAGTCTCTCCTGTTGCGATGAATCGTGATGGGTTTTCCGGTTTTCCATTGTTTTATTGGATTTTCCATGGTATTTTCGGATTGTCCATAGACCATCCAGCTATTTATTGGGGTATTCCCAGCCATTAGGGAAACATCCATCTTTTGGTTATGGGTCAAAACCCACCCAGATGGTACCCTAAAGTCGCTGGTTCATGGATGGACCCCCGATCATATGGTAATTAATAGTTTAATAGGTTTTGAACCATCCCCCAAATCGTGGACAAAAAACACTGGTGAAGCCTGTGATGTCAAGCATCATGGGCGGTAACACCCTCAGGTAACATAGCAATGGCCAGCAGAGCCACTGGGACTCAGCTGTGGATTGTCGAAAACCATCGATGATGTTCCTTCCACCAAATTCTTGATTTCCCAGCTATAAACCTCTATTTTATAAGGGGGGTGTTCTATGTAGATGATGTTCCTTCCATTGTCCACTATGAAGTGGGCCATGTTTGTTCCATCGCCAGGTCAGAAAAAACCACGGTCGGTAGAAACCGCCGCGCCTTCAGCTTCAGCTGCGGGCGTGGCTCGCGACACCTGCGAGGAAACTAGAACGTTTTGCTGGCAAAAGTGTATCCGGGCATAGAGACGTGGACAATTTCTGGCAAAATAAAGTTGCCAACCAAATCGACTATAGGACTTACCCATGCATTCAAGTATGAAGTTGTTTTCCGTTTCGATTCCGGAACTCTACAGAATCGTGACTGTGTTCAAGCGCGTCTAAAAAGTGCGGGGGCTGAATCAAGTCATTGAAAAGTGGCGTTTTTCTTGACCAAATTGCGGGATGTCCCGTTGGTGATATGCCTCTGGTTGATGATCATCCCCCAATTCATGGGTATGTATATGTATATATATATATGTATATATATATATACATATGTGTATATATATATGTATATATATAGAGTGTACAATAGAGTCCATCTTTTGGACATGCACATAGCTAGGAGGGTCCAGCTACCTGCCGCATCTTCTCCGCCTCTGGAATCAGACATTGTTTTTTCCTGGGCCGATGAACACAGGGAAGGACACTTCTTACGGGTCCGAAGACCCTTCACCCATCCCGGACCCCGTTTCCAAAAAATGACTTCCATGCACATCTAAAGAATTCTGAGACATGCCAAGGATATATATATAATATATATATATATTTCTTTATTTATTTAATCAATAAAGTTGTTTTTTAATGTGTATGTGACACCGTCCTTGGAGGGTACGGTCGGAACCGCCTAGACATTTGCCCGGCCTCTGTCCAAAGGAGCCTCGAAGATGTTCTGCCCAGCCATCCTCAAGGCATGCGGTTCCATTGGGCAAACTGGCAGGTTCCATGGTTTTGATGTTTTCTGTTAGGAGAATATATAACAGATATATATATATATATAATTATATATACATACAAACATACATACATACATACATAGATACAGACAGACATACATACATACATACATAGATACATACATACATACATACACATACATACATACATACATTAAATTACATTATATTACATTACATTACATACATACATACATACATACATTACATACATTACATACATTACATACATACATACATACATACATACATACATACATACATACATACATACATACATACATACATAC
>Ga0126342_10020148_pt1 | contig 11243 bp, 13 predicted proteins | sample Cyp1metagenome_FD_92528 | JGI IMG/M metagenome (GOLD analysis project Ga0126342, IMG submission 92528) | Coral microbial communities from Lord Howe Island, Old Settlement Bay, Australia - Cyphastrea 1 metagenome | ecosystem: Host-associated > Invertebrates > Cnidaria > Coral ...
AAACGACCCCTAGCGCGGCCCGAACCATGGCCCCCGGCTACCTTGAGCCCAAAACTAAGGTAAACCCTGTTTAGGTCAAAACCTAGAGCGCGCTACACTAAGCTCCTACAGAAATGCATCGCACAGATTGCGCAGTACCTGGCAGTACCTGGCAGTACCTGTACAATCTGTGCATGTGACAGAAACAGAGTTCAGCGAGGTTCAGCAGACGTCCTGCAGTGGTTGTCTCCGTCGCCTCGGTCAAGTTAACCGTTGACTCACAGACGTGAGGATTTCAGGTGCAGGTCAGATCGACTGAATCAACTTGAAGTTTTCAGATGGTTTCCATCGGCAAACATGACATCTCTTCAAAGAGTTTGCCTCTTTGGGAACTTCTTCAATGATCACCCCATCTTCCTGCGCTTCGCTCATGGAACCTCGATATCATGGTCTTTCTCCGGAAAGGGCCACTGATGATGGGCTTGAAGAATCTACTCAGTTCCAAGGTCAATTACATTGTCAAAATGGAATAAAATGGAGGCATCTCGCAGTTTGGGACTGGAAAGCAAATTTGACTGCAATCCAGAATTAAGCATCTCGCCCATTGCCAGTTTGCGCAAGTCGCACAACTACAGTAAGTGGTTGGCAATAAGAACAGAATTGTGCTTGCTTTCTTTGTTGCTTGCACTTGATTTTCTGCACGCCGTTCACTGGAGTTTTGATACAGGCGGGCCCAGAATGGCAAAAACTTTACCATAGAGAGTTGCTTCGATCACTGTCGCGAGCCAGGCTGTTTGATTTGTATCCTGGAGTTGAGCTGCTTCAAAGCTGCGGTACCCACAAAGCTCTGAATCCTAGCGGTTCATGAGGAGGGGATGGAGGGCATCAAGATCGCATATATCACATGGATTCGCATGGAACATGTGGAACTTAAACTGCTGGTATTTGCTGGTTTGATTTCATTTGATTTCCATAGCTTCACCATGCTTCACCTCAGATCTGGAAGGGAAGAGATCAGATCGGCGGCACCTTTCAAAGGTTCCATCTTCTCCACAGGTCGGCCAGCCGCCGCAGCAATGCAATGTTCGATACTGCACGGTGGAACGTTACAAGGATGGCAGAAGCAGCTGGCACAGAGGAAACCAAAGGATGCAACGAGGTATCAATCTTGCTGCCTCGCATAGATCTCGGGGTCGATTGCCTGACAACTGCAATAGAAATGTGACGGGGAATCGATCAGCCTGATACCCAGAGAAACATCAAGACACACTCTGCTTGAAACACCTGCGGCATAACCCGGCACGCCTCCGAGTCTGCAGGAGGGTGTGCAAGTGCAAGGAGCGCTTGGACCTGAGTGATTCAGAGTGATTCATGTGACAGCCTTGACCTTTGCACATTTGCACCTCAGCGTGGTCAAATCTCGTCTCTCTAATATTACCCACAAACGCCGCGTGTTGCCCAGATCATCACATTGAGGATGTCGTGTTGTTGAATAAGATAGGAGAGATTGCTTAGGGTTTTGGATTCAAAGTTTTCAGGGTTTAGGGTTGAAGGTTTTAGGTTTTAGGGTTTTTGGGTTTTGGGGTTTAGGATTTAGGGTTTAGGGCTCGTCGTCTGGGAAATCTCAAAACACTGGCCCTGTGCAGGTGTTTGAGCATGTTGAAGGATAATGCTTAAACATGCTTAAACGCCATGTGAACTTTCCGGGCAACACTCAGCGCCTGGCCGTAATATTACAGCAGTCATGCCATAGACTTGCTGGTGAAAATCGGAATACTTTGAGTCACTTTGAGTGGAAGGCTTCCTCATCAGTGATGATCCGCGGTATGACTCGGACCCTGGGATCCTGAAGGCGAACCGAGGATTCTGACGCCGATCTCATCTCAAATATCAACTTATAGCTGACAGGAAGACTACCAAGGCCATACGTTCAATTCAATGCGTGCTGGTTTCATACTGAAATAAAGTACCAAGTTCCAACTGTCCCAACTGTTCCAACTGTCCTCGCAGAGCGCAAATGCTCGCAGTTGACCAGGCCGCAGAATTGTTTTGTCCTCCTTCGTTGGGAAAGTCTCCAACTCTATGAGGACGCGCAACAACATGGAATTAACATCTCTGGCAGAAGGCGGCAGAAGGCGGCAGAAGGCAACGACTTCAATCATGCCTTCCACAATTTTTCAAAACTTGTTTGTGCCGAAGTGACACATGTCCACACTTTATCTTTTAAAGTGCAAAACCAGAATGCAACTGCGTTGCCCCGTGCAAGCATCTAGCTGGAAAAAGTTTCATTTAACATAAGAGCATGTGCAGCTCTCACGTGACAAGTCTCATTATCTTAAATGTAATAGCCTAAGCCATGGTGGCGGTAGTCCTGCAAGAGAACTGCAGGGTCCACTCTGCGCAGTGCTACTGATAGGCCTGACGATCATGTGGCAGATGATCATGTGGCAGCACACCTTCTCCCTTGCTGATGTTTGCAAGGGTCACTTCCCAAACTCCAAAACAACACAGACCAGGACTTGATCAAGGAAGCACCAGAAACACGGGTGTCCTCGTTTCGCGGAATTGGCAGCCTGCATTTCGCAGAATGCTTGGCAAAATCAAAGCAAAAGAAGCGAAAGAAGCACAGTGCATTGCCTCAGAAAACTGTTTGGAAAGGGGCCGGCCTCCCACTCCCTCAGTGGTTTTTCATTGAAGAAGCAGTTTACTCCATACTTTGTGGAGGTCCTGAAACGAAGCAGAACGCTCTCCAAATGTCTTGTTTCCCGATACCAGCTTTCCAGCATACAGTCGTTTTTTCTCTGCGTTCCCTGATCATCTTTAGTTTGTTGGAGTCTAAAACATCAGATCAGCTCAGATCATCTCCATAGAACTTCGGCAGGACTCCTGTCCTGGGAGGCATGCCCAAATGGATTGTTCGATTGTCCTCCACACCCGGAGAGATGACGTTGGACCACATCACCGCCGCGCCCTGCAGATCTGCGAGATTCTGAGAGATGTTTGGAGCTGCCACAAGCTTCGGTACTGCGCCCCGAGTGCCTGGCCTTACCTCAGTAGATCACAGTAGCCAACAAATTGAAACTTGCACGGATCCAGACCCAGTGCGAAAGCCACAAAATGCTGAATTCTGATGATTCTGCTGCTGCAAAAAGGAGAGTTGACCCTTTCAAGAGACTCTGATTTAGAAAATTAAGACAAGCCACGCGGTACGAACTTCCTCAGCACTAAACGCCAACAAAAACAATCAAGTGGTGATCGGAAAGGCATGAAATTTGGTGCTCATGTGCCAACTCTTGGGCCTCTTGGGCAAGAGCAAAAAACTTAAGGCTTTCATTCTGGAATGCCTCTGGAATGCCTCTGCGGCTGCGGCCATGTCTCAAACCAAGATCTGGAAAGAGGGTCTCCCCACCGTCATTCTCTGGCAGGTCGTTCAAGTAGATGAAGACTGGCCAAGTGCATTACACAGGGCTCAGTCATTCCGTCAATTCCTCATCCATTCTGTCCATTCTGTCATTCACTGAGTCCACTGAATCCACACTTTGTCGATTCATCGATCGTGTTGGTCTGCTGACAGATGCTGACAGATGCTGACAGATGCTGACAGATGCTGACGGTGTGAAACATGATGCCACGACTCAGCTTTGCCTCGCGCTTGCGGAGCTTAGTCCGAACATACAGCATACTTAGTATGCCTGAAAAGCTCACAACATCTCACAACCATGCATCCATGATGATCCAAGTTGCCGTTTCCACTGGCTTCCATTTTCAAACAGGATATCACCTTGGCACAACTGTCTCCCCGCAGCATGGGAAAGGTTTGAGATGAGAGATTCAAACAAGCATCAGCAACAGAGAGCAAGCATTGTATCCTTCCCGGATAGCGTATCTATCAGTATACTAAGATTAAACACAAATAGAATACTTCATAGCTGCCTCCATAACACCGATAACGCATATGCTGTTCAAAATGTCCTTGCAAGTGCCATCGGGTCCCTTTTGGGGAGCGTTTTTCAAACTGAACTGTTGGGAGGGAGATCATCTGAAATTTGAAGCGAAGAAAATGAAGGTCTCCCTGCTGATCCCTGCTGATAAGGATACAGGCAAGAGATGGTGGTGAAACGGAACGGACAATTGTGCAGCCACATGTGATAGTGACTTTACAGCCTAGACTGGGCCTAAACAGCCTAAACTTCACAATCTGAGCAAGGGACCATCCTGCGAGTATCCCACAGCACCAAGCATGAGAGAATTGCCGGACACAACTCCGCTCACGGCTCCTGATCCTGCAGAGCCGTCGGATCTGGCTTGTCGACTGCGAAGAGCACCCGCTCCTTGCTGATTCACAGTGATCGCACATCCCCTCTGATTCACAACCACAGGGCCTCAGGGCGCAAGGAAACCATATGGAACCATGAAACTTCGGACAACTTGTCATGGCCAAGTGAGCAGAAACTGTGATACATTGTTAGCAACTCCTAGTGTAAAGATCATGTAGAAGAGATGTACTTGCACTAAGTCTGCTTCCAGCGTCGGAGATGTAGGACCCTTCGACATTTTTGCAGGCCTCGAGCTGTGTTGAAACATCTGCTCTCACTTGGAGACATGGGCCGACAATCACAGCCATCAGACAGAGGCAGTGCCAACTCATCTGGCATAGGCGGTACAAGATCCCTGCTTGCAAAACTTCCAGAGAGGAGTGCTGGTCCTTGGTGTTCTTCATAAACTCAGGTGTTTGTCATGTCAGGGGTTCACAACATCATGACTTGTGTGGACCTTTGCCAACAGTTCGAAACACTTGTGGCACCTAGGCATTCTGTTGATATTCTGTTGACAAGCTTCGAAAAGCCACAGCTTGGCTAGTAGCTGCCTCAGACCCAACCAGTTGCTGTACACGGTCATCAGAACGGTCGCAGAAATCTCTGATTTGTGCTGGTCCAACACCATCTCAAGCACCATCAATCAGCCAAAGGGCCCAGGTAGCTTTTCTGTCGACCAGGAACCTAACCTCGGAACTGCTTTCATCTGCTATGGCTGCACAAGTTCTGAGACGTGGAACACAACATGCCAGTGTCCAATGTGCAAAATATTGCAAAATTAAGACAGTTCCTGTCTTGGGCCACGGACAATATGTCGTTCTGGAAGAATTCGAAGCCTTTTTGCCCAAGGTTCACGGTGAACACATCCTGGGCGCTGCATTTTGCCAGATGCTATGGTGACCGGTCTGGACAAGACTGCTGGCTTGGACTGCTTGGGGCTTGGAGATATAAGAGATTCAATAGATTGAATAGATGGCAAGAACTCAGGTTCGGAAAAAAAAAGTCAACAAAGCTTGGAGCACTACTCAATTACAAAGCATTTGAGCAGGCCAGAGAGCTGTTGTGATTTGCCAAAGCTGCCGAAGGCAGTGCTAAGAAAACCATTTGGCACGAAAGCAGGTCTTCAAAAGTCTTCCTTCGTCGCATTTTGTATCTAAATTTGGCCAGGCAGCTCCGTTGGAGTAGTCTTTCCTGATGCTTAGATGCACAAAGGACTAGATGAGAATTGAGAACATGATCCGAACAAAAAAAACGCAAACGTCAAGCAGAAACAAAGCACAACACTATTCAGTATCAACAGTCTTCCAAATCTAACAAACTGTTTCTCGGAACTCACTTTAGAACTAAACGAACAACCTTGTCCATCCTTTTCCCAGAACCACTTTAGAACTTCATGCGAGGCAACTGCTCTTTCGTTCTAATTCTCCACCTAAAAAAAATGGCAAGGCACTTGCTTCCGTCGGGAAGCTCCACAACACCACCAGTGCCAGCGGGCAGAAGTTTCAGGCATCCCCCCTCACAGCACAGTGCGAGGCACAGGACTCGGCAGAAAGGACATCAACGGACTACAGTGACTACAGTCAACCAGAGATAATCAGATTAATCAGACAATCCATGAATATCCATGATCTGTGAAAAGTCAGAAAGTCTGTATGTTTTGGCAATGACATATTATTACCTTATCTTACCTACGAACATGACAAACTTGACTTGCCACGTCCTTTGAATTCAAGAGCCCATCAGGCACGGAAGCTTAGTCATGCTTGTCTAAATCTCAAACTGTGCCTCCGCACCCTCACAACAAAGCTCTCTGTTTCTGATCTCCGTCTCACTCAGTCCGATCCAAATAGAGACGGTCCGGCAGAACTGTCAGTTCCGCAGACACCACAGCTCGATCAGCTCGTCTCACCCCTTTGGTGCTCAAGGCATCGAGAAGCGCTTGTAAATACTGTTGCCGTACCGGTGAAGGCGCAGGTGGCAACCGTCGCCAAGCCCTCAGAGGGATGACCAAACAACGCCAACCGCGGTCCTGCAAGTGTTTAATCTGTAGCAATGTACCACCCACAGGAGTTAGTGTATTACGCGCAGTCTCGGAAGACACAAGCAGCGCTGCTTTTCTGTCACCAATCACAAGGTCCAACTCATAGGCTGTGTCTTTCACGTGCACAAAACTTTGGTGCTTGATCCTCATCACATCCAACAATTCAGAGATCTCCCTAACCTCTTCTGGGTGTGGGCAACCATAGCCCCGGCGATGCAGACACCAAGCTCTTAGACCCGTCTCAATGCATCTTCTCTTCAGGCGGCAGTCCAGCCATGGAAATTGCAACAGCTGGGACATCCAGATCTGGAAAACTCGCACACGCTGCTTCTCCCAGGCTGTCCCTGCCCCAATCTTGCGAAAGAGAAACCGCAAAAGCCGAGAATGATCCCCCACTGTGCCTGTCATGCACATCGCGAAAACCACTTGAATGGCCGCACGCTCCGATACCAGATCGACATAGTCAGCCAGGTATTCCAAGGCTATCCGCACCAGGTCACTTTGTATACCAAAGAAGGCAGAACTCTCCAGTAACTCGGCCAAATGCACCGGCTTCAGTTCAGGACTTGGCTTGCGCAAAAGCCAGGCTCGGTACAGCGGGACGCTGCAGGCTTGCAAGCCTGCATTGATGGCCCCAGGAAAGCACAGGACTGCACGATGAAAAGCGCGTAAACATCGAACAATGTCGACCGGATCCATGTCCATAGCATGCATCTCTAACAACCGTGCCACGCGTATGAGCAGCTCATCATGCTGTGTGTTGAGGTGTGCAGTGAAAGCAGAGGCCACTAGGCTGAAATGATGCGGAGATAGGCTTGACAAGTTGTCCAATAGCCGTTGCTCTGCTGCTTGGAAAAAGTGTTCCTGGTACTCAGCGGCGCTGGAAAAAAGCACGGAGCCCTGAACCACTTGCTGAATGTCCATCTCAGACATCGAATCTGAAAAGAAATGTGCAAAGCGACGGAAGAAATGACTTTGCTGGTGGTATCCAGCCCAGCAGTAGGCTTCCATGCATCGCAGCACTGTGGAAATCTCCGGAGTGGGATGCTGAATCAAAGGCTGCAGCATGCGCGAGAACAGGGAGTAATACTTGTGATCCAGCTGCTTCAGACTACATGCAATGTTGGTCATAGCCAAAAAGTCCAGTTTGGGCACAAAACGTATCAGGTCGCGAAGCAACACGTCATACCTGGGGTCTCGAAGCATACGGTTCAATTTGATGGGATCAGATACTTCGGGCAACGAACCGAGGACCTGAATGGCCGTAACCAAGTTGTGAACAAAGAATACACCCCGATGAGTGACCAAAAGGGCAAGAACAGACTCCACTTCCTCGCACTTCAAAAGCATCTGATCCATCTGGGAGCAAATTGGGTTCACATAGAGCTCTGCCGATTGCCAATGCTCCAGTTGAGGTACACTTGGCACCTGGGTTGCCGGGGCGGCCACCGCATAATGTCGCCACATGCGAGGAAATGCTGCACGTAAAGGTCGCCCAATGGCGCGGATTCGCATAGCTGACTTTGCAGCTTGACGAAGATTTCATGGAACTTCTGGCACAGTGGCTGGATCCAACATATCAATTCAACATGTGTGGATATGTGTGGACCCACCAGTGGCTGGACTAAAGCTAGGCCCGCTATGTTTTGCTACCAGGGTGCGCAAACTGGATTCAATGCATTTTGAAGTTGGCAAGGGTGCATTTCAATCTTCGCATGTGGAGTCTACAAATGGATATGTTCCGATTTTTCTGTTTCTTCCGCTCTTGTTCCAAGATGTGTTGGGCACCACCAGAGTTTGAGCTTGTTTTGGCTGCAAAGCTGGAACTGCTTGTGTGGACAAGATAGACTCGAAAAAATAAAATGAGACAGTGAGAAGAGGGGAGGAAAAGGAGTGTGAAGGAGTGTGAAGGAGTGTGAAAATGAAGATGCAGAAGCATCAGAAGCTCAATATGAAGAGCAGAACAATCTAGGATCAGGATCGTTGAGCCCCGGGTACTCCAGTGCTACATTGGGTTTCTTTTGTGGTTACCGTATCTTAACGGTCAAGAAAATCCGCGGATTTGTACAGAAAAGTATGCCTGTACAACAGAAACGAGCAAATGGATTCGCCATGGATCAACAAGAAAATCCCATACCACATAAAATCGATTAGAATCTATTGAAATGTACAAGACCTGCCATATCCATCCATATCCTGCCATCTACATCCATCTACTACAGCAACGCACTTGTAGCAGTATTAGCAGTGCAATGCGGGGGCCTCCTGGAAGGTTTCATCGTCCGCAGCCGAAGAAGTAAGGCCAAAGACTTTCTTCATGGTCACATCAACCGCCCTTGACACAACATGACACAACATGAGACTGAGAAGCAAGGAGCGAATGCAAGTTCTTAAGTTGTTCTCTGGATTTTGTTACAAACAAACTTGGCTTGTTTGAATGTTGGAATCAGCGCGGTCGCCCAGCCCCAAACCTCACAGAGATCGAGTCGATGTCCATTCGCATAGCCGAAACTGGAGATGCACCTCAAAATCTGTCATGTTTTTTGCCGGATGGAAACTCAAGTCAGGATGCGAAGTGCGTACGCAAGTGACGGCCAGTATCACACCATTTGTGCAATGTGAAAGAATCGTCCCAGGGACCCTCTGCAGTCTGGAGACTCTCTAGGTATGGACGGGCGAATTGAACGCCACGTTGCGCAGTTCCGAATAAGAGCCAGCCAGCCTGCAATGTGAAACACTACGTTACGTTCAGAACCGCAAGAGATGTCTATAGCATATGAGTCTTCAGACTTGAAATTACTTGGAATCAACAAGGTGGGACCCAAGATCAAATGTTGCATCGCCGCAGCATGAAATAACAACATGAATATGAATAGGCCTGCTTCAATCTGGAGCATGCACCGCTGTCACCACTATAGTTCTGCAGTCTGGCTGCTGAGCTCCGACAATTTCTCCAAGCAATTCCGTCACAGTTATAGTCGAAGAGGCTGTGGCAATGCTCAAAACTACCACACCGATGCGCAATATCTTCGATGCTGCCCATTTCAGCACCTTCTGCATCACATTGCACTTGGGCCAGGTTACTCAGTTTGGGGCCTTCAACATATGCAAATCCTTGCACGGCGACATTCCCTGAACAGTCGCAATCGCAAGCGATTGACTCTGGAGTCACTGGAGTAGTGACAAGCTGCAAGGGCTTTTCGGCGAGATCACAGTCTTTGCCTTGACAATCACCGTTGCAGTTCTCACCAACGCAGTCAGAAGCACATTCCTCACCTTCACATCCATAACCACATTCCACTCCAACGCAGCCTTTTGCGCACTGATATCCCACGCATTTGTATGCGCACCGATAGCCTTCGCAAGATTTCCCGCAGTTTCTCCCTTGACATTCTGAGCTGCACTCAGTTCCTGCACACCTCTCTCCACAAGAAGTCTGCTTGCATCGTCGACCACAGGCACTTCCGGTACAGTTGGATGCACACTCTTTGCCCTCGCAATGATAGCCGCAAAGCTCTCCCTGGCAGTTGGACGCGCAAGCCTGTAGGGATGTCGCGGTGTTGAAAAGAAACAAAAGGGAAAAGTATAAGGGGCAGTGATAATTTTGATCTACAGTATTTTGATCATCTTGGGATATTGGGGATGCTTTAGAATAACTACTATTTAGAATATTTTAGAATGAAAACCAAGGCAAACTTGGTCGCATGATGTTTGCATCATCCCTGCAGTCTTCCCCCTGATTCGCAAACCTCGATGTCTACCAGAGGGTTGCAGCTGTCGTCAGGTTGAGGATTGCACGGTATATAGAGTTTTCATGAGCTTTCAGTCTGTCACCCGCAGGATAGCAATATTCGGATCACTTGGGAAGATCCTAACTGGCACATGTCCTTGGCCCTCAGCCTCCGCAGCGCACTTGAAGCCACAGCCAAATCCACGGCCTTGGAGTTTTGCACAGAAATGGATGAGGCAGACTCGCGCAACCTTCAAGAAGGGCCAGTGGATAATGGACGTTCGAGGAAAGAGGAGGCTCGAGGAGGCTCAAGTTTGCCAGCAAAGGTTTTGCTTGAGCTCAATTGATAGGTCCTACACCGACTGAGCGTGACTAAGTCTGTGACAATTTGAGTTGCACCCATCTTCCTCACAGGCAGCCTCAAAAATATGCAAGACCGTGGCATTTGGAAGGAACATTGCGCACTTGGCACTTGAGTTTGAAGTGGTGCAACCGCAGCATTTCAAGGGATTCAATCAGAAGGTTCTTCCAATTCTCAGGCTCGTGCGGTCGGAGGAACAACAGCCCCTTGCACCTCAAGAAACAGACTTCAGGTCAAAGATTTCAGACTTCCAGTGATTTCCGGTCGAATGTCGATGAAGGTGTTGCCAAAGTTCACGATTGATTTTCATCTCACCTGCTCCGCTTTGGGATGCTAGAATCTGTGGATCTTTATCGGTCTATCTGAGTCTATCTTGCTTTCGGATATGCGTTGAATCCGGCCTTGGTGCAGATCTCCTGGCAGTTGCACACCTAGGTGCTGACATCCCATCCACTTGGCTTTTCTGCATCATCCGCACCTGCTCGTGTCACATGCCAAGGTACCAAAGTGCTCGTAGAGGTCGTAGTGCTCTCAGTGGCTGCCTGCAAATGCCAAGCGCATAAAGCCTATATTACATGCTTCAAGCGGCACTGCATGTTTCATTCGGATACTTACTCTGGTGTGTCTGGTGTCATGCATTCTGCAGTATCCTTGCTAAGTAGCACTTGCGAAAAAAACACATATATTATATCTATATATCCGCCGACCCCGGCAGACGCAAGGGGGAGCGCGCCAGGGAATAATACTTTTGACTCTTGTTTCGGACTACTACTACTACTACTACTACTACTACTACTACTACTACTACTACTACTA
>Ga0126342_10020149_pt1 | contig 11242 bp, 14 predicted proteins | sample Cyp1metagenome_FD_92528 | JGI IMG/M metagenome (GOLD analysis project Ga0126342, IMG submission 92528) | Coral microbial communities from Lord Howe Island, Old Settlement Bay, Australia - Cyphastrea 1 metagenome | ecosystem: Host-associated > Invertebrates > Cnidaria > Coral ...
ACCCCCGTTAAACTTTACATTCATTTTACATTCATTGAAGATCTTCAATAAGAGTTTAATTCTCCCACCCCCGCTAAACTTCTACATTCATTGAAGATCTTCACAAGGGTCTAATTCTCCCACCCCCGTTAAACTTCTACATTCATTGAAGGCCTTCAATAAGGGTTTAATTCTCCCACCCCCGTTAAACTTCTACATTCATTGAAGGCCATCAATAAGAGTTTAATTCTCCCATTCCCGTTAAACTTCTACATTCATTGAAGATCTTCAATAAGGGTTCAATTCTCCCACCCGCGTTAAACCTCTACATTCATTGAAGATCTTCAATAAGGGTCTAATTCTCCCACCCCGTTAAACTTTACATTCATTGAAGGCCTTCAATAAGGGTTTAATTCTCCCACCCCCATTAAACTTCTACATTCATTGAAGATCTTCAATGAGGGCGGGTTTAATTCTTCCACCCCCGTTAAGCTTCTACATTCATTGAAGATCTTCAATAAGGGTTTAATTCTCCCACCGGGGTTAAACTTCTATATTCGTTGAAGATCTTCATTGATTATGATGATGATGATGATGATGATGACGATGATGTGGATGTGGAACGAACCCGCACAGGTCCCTCTGCTGTGCGTTCTGATCTAGAACATTAAGTTAACCATAATGCTAAAATATACTGTTTTTTACCACGTTTTCAGCTCATACGAAGAAGGCAGGCCAACAGGCCCGGGCAAGACGAGGTGTTTGGCCGTAATATTACTATTCCTGAATCACAAGGCAAAGGGGTGGATTGTGTGTCTGCTCGCTGAAGAGAATCACGGTGAATCGCCATCACCGATAGAAAGAGGGGATGAGACCTTTTTTGGTGCTTTCAAAGGCTGGGAGGTGGGGCATTTTTCTGGTGACCTGGTGAAAGACCAGATTTTCCAAGATCGTTTGTGATTGAGCAGGAGAATTCCAGACGAGTTGTTACCCCTGGAGAGAATGGTTTGAACAGGTACAATAGCATAGACAGCGTGACCTCCGAACATGTTTTTTTCTTTTCACCGCTTCGCTAGGCACAGTTCAGGATGACTTGATCAACTCATGAATATTTGCCCAAGCGTCATTCCATGGTTCATTACAGGATACCTGGCCTTCTAAAGTGGATTTGTTTATCCCCCAACTGGATGGTTTATTAGTACTGAGATTTACTTGGCCATATACAGATTCAGCCTCAAATTGATTGCCTCAGGACCAAGAGTCGACAGCTGATCAGTGAGGGTCAATGGTTTATTCATATGCGGCTGATTACAGGTCTTTGGCGTCTCATTTCTTGACGCCCACAACACGAGGTCAAAGATTTGAAGCGATCGCTGGCATGGTGCTCAGCTGCAAGCTGTGGGCTGTGGTGGCTGTTTGATGTTGTTTGGGGTCCAAAAACTGTGGAGGTGCGAGGTGCGCCAAACCCTTCAGTTTTTGAGTTTCCAGACAAGATCAGAAAAGCAACTTTTAAGAGGGCAGGTGAGATGTTGAAGCATCAGGTACCATGGCGTGCTCGGCTTGCGACACATGTTTGTCGATGTGGCGGCCTCAAGTAGTGGCACGAGGAAGTGATCAAAATTGGATTCAAAGGAGACGAATCCAACAGTAAAACTGGTTGCTCATTCTTCTGCGGGGCTGCTTGAAACAACGTGAATGACATATCAACATTGGAAAAGTATGAGACAGTCCTTTATTACTAGTTACTAGTACTCGTAGCGTCAAGTTCTGAGCGTCATGTGTCTCCTAGGACCCTATGTTCAACGGCCCCATCGCAATGGTGGGTGTGAACGACATCCCATTGCTTGCTTTGCTCAGGCGGGATGACGCTCGAGTGTCTGTCAAATCGTCTGGAGATAATTGTGACAGTCGTTCCTGTGAGGCTACCGGACAATGAACAGCCCTTGGTAGGCCGCCTCACACCTGCTTCGTGGTTGCCAACTTAATGATGAATCCAACTGACCGACTCCAATTTGATGTTTCGGGATGGGTTGACACATTGGTTGAATCAGTAATGAAAAAGGTTGAATCAAACAGCTCTTCAGGCGATTCAAACCACCTTGCTCTTGCCAGGCTCCAGGGAGCAGCGGGGACATTTTGCGCCTTGAGCTTGGTTGAGCTTGGCACTTTTCCCTCGGCCATGGTTGTTTCTTTGGAAGTTGGTCGGCCCCAGCCTGGCCCCATGTTTGAGGCCACTACCTTAAATGGACTGAGGCTCCGCACCAAGCCAGAAGACTTTGAAACCTGGCGAGAGAGTCTGCCAGATCTGCAAGAGCCTCTGGTGGATGTTGGAACATCAATCTGACTCAACCTGACTCAATGACTCTTGCTTTCCGAAAGTATTGTTCTGCCTGAGGAAGACCTGAATATTCCCATCCGTTTGAGGGTCACCACCAGCCGCAACAGCTGCGCCCAGATTCGGTGAGGTTGCGGCTTCATCGAGCCCATGACCTGCAGAGCTTATGGCTGGAGGAGAGGGACATGTGTTTGCCAGGCTGCCGGAGGGGAAGGTGTTGCAGAGCTTTAGACTTTAGACCACGAAAATGGTCGTTCCATGTGCAATATATGTTGCGCAAGTCAAGCTGGTTGTGCAAAATCTTGGGAAAGTCTGCTAGCGACATTCAATAGACACACTGCTAAATGCTGCAGAGAGTGGCCGCTGAGATGGCTTTGGCGTTTGGTGAAAGGGTTGAATTTGGCACATGACTTGCCGTCCAGGAGCAAGACTATGGACGACAACGCAGCCTCTTCTTTCAGGATCCTGACACCAATGAAATCGAGGTGCGGTTTGCGTTGGTTTGCCAACTGGTGATTCAAATTGCATTTTCGAGCAATTGTTTTTCTTCCAGGTTCCTACCGTTTTAGGGATGTCACTTCAATCTGCGGCAAGGTAGCTGCCTGGTTTCGGTGAAGTCATGGTGATCGACTGGCACTGGAAACAAAGAGCACCTGACATGATCAAAGAGTCATCAAGAATTGACACAATGGAACCTGTTGGAATGTCGAAACATGCTTGGCATCGCTGTCAAACCACAGCTTGCCTTCCAAAGAACCTGTGTTAGCTGTGTTGCCGCATTCGACGTCAAGCCACTGAAGGTGGTGCTGAGCCGGTAGGAAGTGCTAAGGAACAAATGGCAAAAGACAGCAACACTGGGCTTTGTCGTATCATTCAAACCCAAAGCTGGAACCAAGTCACGTCATGTTCCGAATACAACTGCCTAGCGGCCTAGCTGAGCAACAATGATCTAGTCCGCACAGTAGCCTTGACTCAACCGGGCAAGCTGAACTGAATTGTAGTCACAAGACTGGTCAAATTTGAGATGCAACAACTGCAACAACAGAGAAATTGAATCATTTTGGTGGGCAATCTGAGCCCAGACCCGCGCAACAGGCGTGAGTCGGGAGGGCGTGCAATGGCTCAGGGCGGGTTAGCCACCAGAAGCTGACACAAACCGCATGCGAGTTACGCTGACTTGCCGCTGGTGGAAGACGAGTCTTGACTTAACATCGGCTGCGCAGTGGCCACTGGATGCTGGTGGATGCTGATGGTGGTTTATTGGCGATTGATTTGAGGGTTACAGTAAAACTATATACTGCCATTTATATGGGGGATTTACATGGCGGTGGATGGGTTGCAACCATTGACCAACATTGACCAACCATTTGTGGTTGAGCCAGGGTTGATGCCGGTAGTGACGTGGTAATCCCCCTGCGCTTCAAAGTGCCGTGATGCAGCCTGTGATGTTACTTTATTAGACATGCTGTTGCAAAACTTATTTCAAGCTGGCTTAAAACAATGATGCAGCACGAACTGTGGCTGCGAGGAGGAATACTTCCGCATGTGCTCATTCTGGCATGAACAAGGCAGGTCAAGACACAGCGTTTGTTTTCACCTTTCCATCATGCCAGCAATTCCGCAACTGTTGCCACAACTGATCAATTTGCTGCAAAAGGCGCTGTTGAAGATGTGCGGCGCTTTTACAATGGCCGCATGACACCTGCAGAGGACAGCAGAACAAGCGGCCGCCATTCACGGGCAATGCAATAGTATCAGTAAAATTGCCATAGAGGGCAGTAATGACAAATTAACAAATTGAAGACCTTAATTTACTGTAAAATATGTAAATAAATAAAGGAACTATAATAAGAATTAATGGATACATACACTGTAAATACATCAGAAAAAGTCGGCCTTGTAGCCATCACCATTTGCCAACTAATGAACACTACCAAACTGTCCTGGCCACAGTGAATTTTGGAATCCTTATTATAATATATAACTAGCTATTTTCAGCTTCCATTATCAGCTCTTATTTAGCTATATCCAAAGACATCCTGCCAGCCATGTGCCAGGAGCAGCCAAGCCGCTGTAGTCAGGTGCCATTGATCCATGGCCCAGCTGAAGATGCCATCGAGGCACAAAGTGCTGCAGTTGGACCTAGTGGACGAGAGGCCGCTGGGGGGGAGTGAGCCGACCAGCTATCCCCCCTTGAACTTGTTGGTGGGAAGAAACGGAGGTCGGGAATGACAGAGATATTGTGAAGTTGGTGAAGTTGGTAAAGTTTCAGGATGAGTCACTTGCAACTCTGTGCAAGCGAAGAAGCAAAGGCAAAGGACTGGTAGCTTTCTCGCGGTGCAGAAGTTTAGAGCCAGCTCCCCTCTTGGCTCATCTCCAGCGTCCCAGGCATTTCTGGACCATTGGGCTGCTGGAGTGTACAGCTGTGCCAGGCCATTGGAACCTGGGTCGGTGACCCGCCGGACCCCAGTGGGATACTGAAAACGCCCTCGCAGGATGAATCCGACTGGCAGAATGCTTTTGAGATGGTTGTAAAATGTTGTGATGTAAACCTTTTGAATCCCTTTGATCCCTTCAATGATGACTTTCATGCACCGATGTCACCAACAAACGCTTTTGCACCCACTTTTGTCGGTCTACATATATCTACTCTGTTTTCATTTCTTTGTGCTCGAGCTTGACCTCTCCCGTAGCATATTGTGTGCAACGCCTTGGTTTGCTCGGTAAATATCCGAATCGGAGGATTCAGGCTCAATTGGATTACAGGTGTTGAAAATCCTAAAAATGTCGGTTGCCAGCTGTAGAAGTGCTACCCACCTTGGCCTGCAAGCACAGGTGTCAACATGAGCTCTATAATTCTCATTCCAAGTGGCGGGGACCTTGCGCCTGGCCATCTTTCAGATGTGCTGCCAGTGACGATGACTCTTGGCAGCAGAAGGCCCGTCGGACCGTCGGCTCGTGGTTGAACGGCCTTGGCTGTTTTCTTGTTTCTCCAAAAGCTTTGCGGATATTTGATGTTTGCATAGTTTATGCAAAACTGACGGACCTCTGAAGCCATGGAATTCTGCAGTTTCCCACTAGAGTCTCCCGCGAAAATGGGACATCTCCATTGTGGATTCAACTGAGGCTTTGCTCATGCGACCCGTGGTTGGCTATGGGGGCTATCGCTGTGCAGTAGCCGAGCTCTACTGTGGGCACTGCCGTCTTTTCATAGGTGCCATATGGTGCCATGCTACCACAGCTGCCACCAATCTGCAGCCAGTGATGGCACCAGGTCACCGCTTCCAAGATGCCCGGGAAAAGGGCGATGAGGCAAGGAAGCGAAAAGGACTTGATGTTGAGGGCGATGAGAACTCTGAAACGGGGATTTCTCAATGTGGTCTTGGAGTTGAGGACAAGGACAACCTTTGCAATTGCTTTGACGACGAGGTTTTTTTTTTGCAATGCATTCCCATCCAGAATCATAGAATGGTCTGTTGATCATCATTGGGCAGGCCAATTTCGCTTTCTTATGGCTTAGTTGCATTTAGTTGCTACACGCAACCCTCAGGCCATAGAAAGCACTGGCTGGCGTCACTGAGTCTTATCTCGCTCACTGTGCTTCCATGGGCGCGCTAGTGCGAACCTGTGAGCAGTGAAGGTGGGAGCCTTATTTTGTTTTTTGTAATGGGTTGCAAGAGCATTGGAGCATGTGGTTGCGGGTCAACACTATCAGCCCCGAAGAATGCATGGGTTGAAGGCCAAGGATGATCAATTTTAGTCCGTTGGAACAAGTTTTGAACCATACCGATGTTGCTTTCAAGCTGTTGATGCAAATGCATGGCTAAGGCAGCTTTGCACGGGTGATGTCAGCTATATTTTCTTGGCTGATGGAGGGTGCAAAGCGCTTTCATTATTTCGACTTAGACGCATGCGCACCTCAAAAATTAAAACGTGGAAGTCTTGCAAATTGAAACCTTCTAGTAGATATGATATATCGTGATATATCGAACCATCAACTGCAGAGCGGTGGCATTTTTGAGACTCCGCATGTGAAGCCAAGAAGTTTTGTCAGCCAAGAAAGACTCGATCAGTCAGAGCAAAACGAAGGTATATTCGTCGATTTGTGGATCCCTGAATTTTTGCCCGTTCAATGGGCACATGTCAAAGAATGCATGAACCGCACAAAATGTTCGCACATGAAACTGGTTCAGGCTCAAGCCGCAATTAATACTATGGGAACGAGATGACCGAGAAACTTACGTATGATTATGGTACTTTGGAATTCCCCTTTATCCAGCATCCGAAAATCCAATGACACAAACAAGAAGCATCAAAAAACACCATCGGCACCTCACCGCAGGCCGCAAAATATGTACTTACCTAGTTGAGATCAAGTGTCATGTTCTTGTGGATATTTGCGGTCTTTTTCTGAAAACTAGAGTCTCCATTGCCAGCAGAGGTGCCCCATCACAATACCAAAGAAACAGGTTGCTCAGCCCCTTCAGAACTGCTAAATCGCACCATGCTTCCAAAGTTGTCGCCGGATGATTTGGAAGGCTTGGACGTGTTAGAGGGCTTTAGACGTTGGCTGACAATTGTCAGTATGTTATGTATGTTGCCCATTGCAGGTTTCGCCACTGTGCTGCTCCCAGTTGTTCCGTGATCCCCGCATTCCATGTTTCCTTGTGGGCTTCTTGATAAGGCATACTTGCTGCTTCTATAAACTGACCTGATTTTGTTTTACTCCATATGACTATCCAGATGGCTGTTTGGTTACCCTTTTTGAGTTGTCAAAAGGAAAACATGACCGCTACCCCGTCCATGCCATCATGCCATGGCCGCGACCTAAGGCCATCGGTAGATCGGCGCAGCTGCTGTCGTTGGCCTCCTTGACACCAGTCGTCCTGAGAGGACGCATGACCTTCGCGTCAGCACGTGCCAGGAGAGCTGTCTTGGGTGGATGAATGAGATTCATGCCCTATGAATGCTGCATTAATAAGCATTAAGATGCATTAATGCCATTCTTAGGATATGAGGCTGTTGAGTTTTGGGATGTTCTCCAATCGTACTGGGCTTTCGGCAATGACGATTCTGACTTCTGGAGCGATTGCTATTCCATGTTACTTGGAGATTACGAGGAAACCTGATGGAACAACAGATGCCTCAAGTACGAAGGCTGGGTCAATTTTATTCAGCTGCCGCTCTGAGTTCTTTGCATTTGAGCTGAAAGTTGGTCTGCTTGGTTTCAAGATACTGCATTGGCGAGCGCTATGCCAGGAAAGCAGCATCCCCTGCGGCTTTCTCTCTCTGCTGTTGCTCTTCGGATCTGAAGTGCCAGCTTTAGTTCGGATGTCACACTTGGCATTTGTGGACTCATGGATGTAGATGATTAGATTAGATCTTACTGTCTTGCGCTTCCGCAAACAAAGGCATATCATGGAATATTATACGTATATATATATAGTTAATTTTATAATATGTATGTAAAGGCTAAACCAATTTTTCACGAATACATTCAAGTATTGATAGTGTTTCCATCCCAGTTTTAGATGGCCAGTTCCTAACCATTTCCGCCTTTATTGCCCATCCGCCGAGGTGGTGGCGGGCTTCCGCCCCTTGCTGTGGCCTGCCAAAGATTCGGGCTTGGTGCAGGCCGTGGAGGCTATCAAGAAGGCGACGCTGGGGGCTTGGGGTTCCAGCGGGATGTAGTGGGATGATGATAGTATATCGTTATTTAAAGATGGGACAACGATGATAGTTTCGACATTGTGATGGGAGAGCACTGGTTATATAACCAAACAACTAACAAAAACATATAAAGCCAGACCATTGCGAATGCAAACAAATCTTTTAGAATATGTACATACACATGTCACATTTCAATATTCAAACATATAAATCATATGAATCAGTATATCAAGATGTCGATGTATCAGGAACCCAAATTGCCAGTATATCAATGTATCATTTTTATTCAGTATATTGATACACCAATAAACCAATAAATATATAAAAGTACATGTAGATGGAGGCACGTAGATAAAAGCCCTTGGCGTTTTTGTACATTTTGGCAAATTTCTGGGGTTGGGGGGGGTTTGGGGGGAGGGTGGGGGGGGGTTGTAATAATGTTCTTGTCGCGTGCTTCTTTAACATGTTCTTGGATCTTCTGACACGCTACGAACATGCTCTTGGAACATCTCGCACGCTCTTGATGCTACGCTTCTAACATGTTCTTGGAACTTCTGACGCGCTTCGAACATGAACATGTTCTTGGAACTTCTGACATGCTTCTAGCATTCTGTCGCGCTACTATGACATGTTCTTGGAACTTCTGCCACGCTACTATAACATGTTCTTGGAACTTCTGACACGCTACTATAACATGTTCTTGGAACTTCTGACACGCTTCTAGCATGTTCTTGGAACTTCTGACGCGCTACTAACATGTTCTTGGAACTTCTGACACGCTACTATCACATGTTCTTGGAACTTCTGACAGGCTACTATAACATGTTCTTGGAACTTCTGACACGCTTCTAGCATGTTCTTGGAACTTCTAGCATGTTCTTGGAACTTCTGACGCGCTACAGTACTAACATGTTCTTGGAACTTCTGACACGCTACTATCACATGTTCTTGGAACTTCTGACACGCTACTATAACATGTTCTTGGAACTTCTGACACGCTTCTAGCATGTTCTTGGAACTTCTGACACGCTTCTAACAGGTTCTCGGAACTTCTGACACGCTACTAACAAGTTCTGGCACACAATATGTCGACCGTTGGTGGCAAAGTCTTGAAAAGACATTGCCTGCTTCTCTCCATGTCAAAGACAGACCTGGAGGTGGCAGTAGGAAAAAGCTAATATCGTATGTTTCGGGCTTCGTGTGGCGAGGCAATTTGGGCAACCATGCCAGAAAGAACGAGCAAGAGACAAAACTACTTTTGAGCGAACAGGAGCCTCGGATGATAAATAACAAAAAATGCTGTAAATACCACTGCACATACACATGAATGTGCTGAAACCACAGCGAAACGCTACTTTCATTTTCACTTATCACAGAAAGTGCTGTAAGGGTTGCAAAATTTGAACATGGCATTTCAAAAATCAACAAATAAATAACCCAAGGGCAAATATCCGCGTGTGACCCTGTAGATATACACGTAGTCGCAAATATGTATAAATCTACATAGATACGAACATGCATGAAAATACCATAAAATACAAATCTCTAGCTACCTACCTATCCGTCTGCATACCTAGAAATGTAACTTTCTAAGTGTATTCATTTGTCTATCTGTATGTTTGTTTACGCATCTCTCTTTCTATTTATCTACCTGTCTGTCTATCATCCATCCATCTATTTATCTATCTATTTATCTATCTATCTATTCCATTCGATTCGATTCGATTCTATTCTATTCTGTTCTATTCTATTCTCTTCTCGTCTATTCTATTCTATCCTATTCTTTTCTATTCCTATCAAATTCTATTCTATTCTGTTCTATTCTGTTCTATTCTATTCTGTTCTATTCTGTTCTATTCTGTTCTATTCTATCCTATTCTATTCTATTCCTATCAAATTCTATTCTATTCTGTTCTATTCTGTTCTATTCTATTCTGTTCTATTCTGTTCTATTCTGTTCTATTCTGTCCTATTCTGTTCTATTCTGTTCTATTCTGTTCTATTCTGTTCTATTCTGTTCTATTCTGTTCTATTCTGTTCTATTCTGTTCTATTCTGTTGTATTCTGTTGTATTCTGTTGTATTCTGTTCTATTCTGTTCTATTCTGTTCTATTCTGTTCTATTCTGTTCTATTCTGTTGTATTCTGTTGTATTCTGCTCTATTCTATTCTATTCTATTCTACTCTATTCTATTTCTATTCTATTCTATTCTATTCTATTCTATTCTATTATTGTTCTATTCTATGCTATGCTTATCCATCTATCTGATCTGATCTGGTCTGATCTGATCTGATCTGATCTGATCTGATCTATCTTATCCATCTTATCTATCTTATCTACCTTATCCATCTTATCTATCTAATCAAATCTTATCTGAATCTAAATCTAGTCTAATCTAAATCTAGTCTAATCCAATCTAAATCTAATCTAATCTTAATCTAATCTATATCTATTCTAAGCGAAATCTAATCTAATCTAAATCGAATCTAATCTTAATCTAACCTAATCTAAATCTAATCTAACCAAAATCAAATCTCATCTCATCTCATCTCACCTCATCTCATTTCATGTATCTATCTATCCATCCATCCATCGATCCATCTATCCACCTATCCATCTATCCATCTATCCACCTATCCATCTATCCATCTATCTACCAGCTACATAGCTACCTATTTGTCTATTTGCCTATTTGCCTACCTACCTACCTGCCTGCCTGCCTGCCTACCTACCTACCTACCCATGTATCTATCTGATTCTATTTGATTCTGTCTGTCTATCTCTCGATCTGTCTATTTGTCTATCGGTCTGTCGATCTATCGATCTGTCGATCTGTCGATTTGTCGACCTGTCGATCTGTCGACCTGTCGATCTGTCGATCGATCTGTGGATCTGTCCATCTGTGCATCCATCCATCTATCCGTCTATCGACCTATCTATCTGTGGGTTTGTCTGTCTATCTGTCTATCCATCTGTCCATCTTTCTAAGCTATCTACGATTATCTATCTGTTTGTTTGTCTGTCTATTTGTCTATCCATGTATCCATATTTCTAAGTTATCTACCATTATCTACCTAATTATCTATCTGTCTGTTTGTCTGTGTATCTGTCTATCCATCTCTCCTTCTTGCTGTCTGTGTGTGTGTGTACCATCTGAACAGATGTAAAACTTCTGATTGGTTTTCACTAATTTGCAGGGGGCCACGGCTCCATTCATCAGTCCGTGGCCAACGAAGCTACTGATGTTTGGAGAGGATA
>Ga0126342_10020150_pt1 | contig 11242 bp, 14 predicted proteins | sample Cyp1metagenome_FD_92528 | JGI IMG/M metagenome (GOLD analysis project Ga0126342, IMG submission 92528) | Coral microbial communities from Lord Howe Island, Old Settlement Bay, Australia - Cyphastrea 1 metagenome | ecosystem: Host-associated > Invertebrates > Cnidaria > Coral ...
CGACACAAACTTGAGACAAAACAGCTTCATGTGTACCACACATCATTGGAATTCCCAATCAACATATACAAATTCAAAAAATAACATAGCAAAACCTAAGTTCGCTAACTTCCCCATATCTTAGTTTTAAGTTTTCAACTTAAGTTACTTAAATTATGTTATAAATCCATAACTAAGATATATCTCTAACATCAGTTACGTATAGTTACAACATAAGTTAACCCATTTTATAAATCAACTTAACCATACTTATAACATAAGTTATAACTCACAGGCACCACCTTGTAACTCCATTGTATCACAAGTATATCCCAACTAGTGCTGGTTACTTCTATAAAGATTCTATATACTACATCTGGGAAATTGAAATATTTCACTAGCCTGAAATAGGGCGATTTGGGGACGATCCCCAAATCCGGATCCCATGATTCCAGTGAACGGATCCAAGGGATCGAAGGGTGGGGAACATCACTGTATCTGGTTGGTGGTTTCAACCCCTCTGAAAAATATGAAAGTCAAATGGGATTATTGTTCCCTATGGAAAACTATAACATGTTCCAAACCACCAACAAGGTATTATACTTTTGTCAATAGGCTTTGTAAGCCAACTTACGGCGGGACCCACCTTGTACGTGAAGCCTCATTTCCTGAATTCTCATGTTCTTGACCCAACATCGCGGGAATCGAGAACATCATCACCAGTACCCTCTGGTAATCAAACATAGCAATGCAAAATCCCCGAATTATATGTTAGATAATGTATAAGTCTATAGCTGGGAAAAACATCTATAGTATCTATACAGTTGATTTTGCAGCGTTAGCCATGTTTGCCAGCATCCTCAATGTCCCGTTGGTCAACGGGTTGTTTCCACAACATCTGCGACTCGCGATCCGCCCCATTCTTCGGCTGTTAGGCTCGGGTGCCGAAAGGTCTGCCGTTTGAAACTTCTCAAAGTTCAGACTTGACTTTCACAGATGCGAAGCCACAGTTCAAAGCCCTGTTTTCATTTGTTTTCGCTATTTTTCAATGACCTGTGCTAAGGTGGTTTTGCAATTCGCGCGTCATCATGGTGAATCATGGTGGCTTTCCATGGCTTTCCAGGGTTTCGGGGTCCATAGAAAACATAGAAAACAATAGGGGCAAGATCGACCAAATATCTCATGACCGAAATCAGTTGGCCAAAGACCTGGTGATTCCGTGCCAAATGTTGCTAATGCACTCGGAGCCCTTGGCAACGCAACGTAAATCTCTAACAAACATATGGGACATATTTATAATATAAGTGGAGTGTTATAATTGTTATAAGCATTGGTTCCCCCCCAAAATAATGATGTTTATGGATGTTTGATGTTTATCCCCCTATAGAAGTCTAGAAACAAAAATGCACCGAATGACCGACGGACCACTCTTTCCAGTGCAATATTTGCACAGATCAGGCACTCCATGACTCCAGCCGACGTGTTCTTTTCACCTTCAGGAATTGCGACGAAACTGCACCTTTAGGTGACCAATAAAACACAAGGCCACAAGGCAGTGAATCGTCAAAAAAAAGTGGAGCATAGCAGGCTGATGGCTGTGAAGTCGCGCAGATAACAGCGGTTTCAGAGCTGAGCTGTCAAATTAAAGCAGGCAAAGCATCCTCGTTAATACATGCAGAGTTTTGCTTAAGTTGATCATTTGGTTGGTGTTTCACAGCATTCTTCAAAGCATTGGGTGAGATTTGATCTGAACCCATGCCATCTGATCCACTCACTTCGTGATTGGTGGGTCATCCACAGCCTGAGTCCCAGCGAGGGCTAGATACGGAAAATCTGAAGTTGTCGGAAAAAAAACGGAAAAGACACAATACCAACACCGATATATCAATTGATCAAGTCCGGATGATTTAGCAGGCTGCCCTGGAGTCTGCGATGCAAAATCAACCTCACCACCCACCTCCACCAGGACGCTGATAGACTCGTCTGACCATGGTCGGGCGCCAAGACACCGGTTTCAAAAGGTCCATGAGCTTCTGGTTGCCTCCTTTCTTCGCCAGGTCATAAGGTGTTTCGCCTTGCACAACTATGCACAACTCAAGTTTTGGGAAATGTGCAAAGGAGGAGATGGATGGATAAACTATGATATGCTGGGGCTGGGGTTGCTGAAATCGGGTTTTCTATCTGGCCGATATCCTATTGTATCTATACTCGTCTATACTCCATATCCCTGCGCAAAATAGATCCATGAGAATGCAAGTATGATATAAATATGCTTCAACAACAATCAACATCGTTTCGCCCGTCGAAAGCTTCCGCCTCGATCTGCCAGGACCACACCATCACCATGCCCCTCCCCAAGCCCCCGACAAACTGAGGCCGTGGCCGAAGTTGTTCGCCGTGTCCATCTTGGTTTTCGCTGCGATCAGCTGCTCGACCACGGTGGTGCAGCCGCTGCGCGCTGCTTCATGGAGCGCCGTATCGCCTCATGTTGCTTGACCCTATGAGGATCATCAAAAGTTCGACGTTAGGAAACCACGTGTTTTTTCGGATGATCTCACACTTTCATTGTTTTTCAATGAAAACGACAAACGCTACTGGTGACTGATCCCTCAGCCGTTCTTGCACTGTTCAGATGTGGAGCAAAATAAAATAATCTGACAAGTCTGCTTTTACGCTTTGCACCATGTCAAGCATGTCAAAGTTGACAAGAAGAAGTGCCCCATCGCATTGTATTCATTCCTCATAGCCATAATTCACACAGGAAACAAAAATTCTGATTGTACAAGTCGGTTTATTTCAACGTTGGGTTGTTTTATGTTGTTCTATTGTGTTGTGTTCTTAGCTTGAAAAAATAGAAGAATAGAAGACATTATTCACTATCAACTATTGTATTACTATTATCATCCTATAGGCATCATCCGGTTTTTAGGTCAAACCGACTTGAAAAAAACAAAAACCTTCCTGCTGGGGCCGCTGCCATCGCTGCTCTTCCCATCCACAGAGGCGCCAGACTTCAGCAGCAGCTCGACCGCATCAGAGTGGCCGCTGCCTGCCGCATAGGCCAAAGGAGTCCCACCTCACAAAAACCAACGAGCCACGCGGACGTCGTTGGCAAAATCTGTCTGTCTTTTTGGAACCAATTTTCTTAGAGGTGTTGTATCTTGTTTTGTCGATTCGAAGACCGTACATGTTGAGTCTGAGCTGAACTTCAGCTAGAGAAATAGCATGTGATGTCCTTCCTCTTCCCAAAAACACATGATGGCCTGCCTTCCTTTAAGACCCAGAAACCCTCCTAGGCTCCTGGCCGAAATTGTTGTTTGCGTCTACGCTGGCCCCTGCAGAGATCAGCTTCTCGACCAAGGCAGAGTGGCCTTCCCGAGCTGCCAAATGCAGCGCCGTATTGCCTTGGGCACGCGATCTTTCGTTCCCCGGCACCTCCAAGTGCAAGTACGATTCAATCCGAAATCAATACAAACAAACAAAAATCATCAAAAATCAATATCCACAAATATCATCAAATATCCACAAGCTAAAACATGCTAAAACAATCTAAAGCATGCAAAAACTATAAATCGGACCCCTCCTCTCAGGCCCCTTCCAGAACCTCTTCAGAACCTCGCTGAGGCGCCGAAATTGTTTGCCGCGTCCATTTTGGCTTCCACAGAGATCAGCTTTTCGACCACGGCACCGCGGTCGTTGAAGACCGCCCAATGCAGCGCTGTGTCGCCTAGGCCGATGCTGGGACATGCACCATTGCATGCGACGAGGCTTGGGATTGACCCAAAAATCGGTGTAGAAATATCGTAACATGGGTTAAGATGGTGTATAAAGGGGTTAAACACCAAAGTTGTGGTATGAACTATGAACATTCTGATTGAACATGAAGATATCCTCAGTACCTGCTGTCGCTCAGCAAGATCATAGATTGAAAATATATGGCAAACACACTGGGTATGGTATTTTCATGTATGTTACTGTATGTTCACATATGTTCAAATGCAGCGTTGCATCTTCGGGCCTGGGTGCTTTCAGTATCGGTCCTTTCTTGCGCCATCCCAATAGAGAAAGAAGTTGGCAAACAGAAGCCGCCTATCAAATCATAGCCATCACATGCCATCACCTATTTTCTATATATCATCACTATCATCACATACATCATGGTCAAAGGAAAAACAACACATCCCCGTGAAAGGTTTGCAGACTGACCCCTGAACTATCCTGAACTTAGATATCATCACATCATCCTCAAAGAAAAAACATCCAACTGGACCCAGTTTGATCCCTCTAGGGCCACCACCGGCATTGGTCTTCGCCTCCACGGAGGCGCCGGACTTCAGCAGCAGCTCAACCACCTCGACGCACCCGTTGCCTGCCGCCCAGAGCAGTGGCGTCCAGCCTCGGATCCAACGTGGCTGGAAAATCCATGAAAATCCACTGTAAACTGATGATAAATTTGGAGGTGTTAGTGTTAGACGGCTTGAGGCTTTTAGTCGGAAAATCATCTATAATTCTGGGGGTAATTAAAATAGTTAAATGTAATTCATGTATGGTAGAAATAACGTTCCATCCTCTACCCTTGACAAAGCAGAATATTTGGGTCGTTTTGCCTTTTTGCATCGTTTGAGTTTTTTGGGTCGTTTTGCCTCGTTTGCACCTTTTTCTGCTGCGTCCTGATTTTTCTGCCGCGACCTATTCCACTGTATCTTCTTCAGTTGTTGCATGTATAAATGCCGATATTTCTGCATCGTGCGTGTTAAGCTGCAAAAAGGGGTGACAAGATCTTTGGAATCTTAAGACATGACCTATTGTGATCCTTGTCTGCCACTCTTCAAGAATATCAGCTTAATGGCAACCTTCAGAATCTTCAGACGAGTTCAACTTGAGCACACATGAAATGCGATGTTTTGCAATTTCCCATTGAATTTTGCAGTTTGGCCACAACCTTCAAGGTTCCTCAAGGCAGAAGTCCAGATTTGCACTTTTTTGCGGGGTTGTGCGCCGTGTTTGCGGGGTTCTGCGCCTTGTTTGCGTGCATGTTTCTGTCCTGAATGTATCAGTTTGTTATTAAAAACCTGTCGATGGTATTGGAGGGAGAAACTCCAGAAGTTCGGTGCAACTGCAGCTGAGCAAAGAGTCGCACTTCCACTAAAAAACTGGGTGGAGGGATGTCACCTCAACTAGCGGTGGCAAAATCATGGCAGTGTTTTTGAGTTACCAGGCCCAGAATGGGGCACTGAAACCCCTTATTTGCTGGACATTCCCATGGGAAATATGATTCACAAACGTTGTGGACATGATTGTGCCACTCTACACCACTTCTGCCCCTTCTGCCCCTTCTGCCCCTTCTGCCCCTTCTGCCCTTTCTGCCTTGTTTGGCAGTTTTTGGGTCGTTTTCCCGAAAAGAGGCTCACAAAGCAAAAAGTCCTAAATATTTGGGAACGTGGAAGGTCCAGGATTGCTTATATATGATTGAAGACCGGAAGGTATTTGTTTCCGCCCTTCAAGTGCAGGGTCTCAACGACCAATAATTAATGTCATCCTTCAGCGTCGAAACGCAAGTCGCATAGCAAAGCTTTGCTTGTTGCTTTGCCGAAAAACGCTGCAGTTTGCTGACCACAATTCATGGCTCATGACATTCAATCTGAAAAGCCATTGCTCTTCCTTATATGCTTTGATAATCTTTGATATGCTTTAATGATCTTCAATGCTTTCCACTCAACTTCAGGACTCCATGGGAGGCCCCGAAACTGGTCCGAGGCGCCCTGGAAGCCACTGGCGTCCACCTTGGCCCCCGCGGAGATCAGTTTCTCGGCCACGGCCTTGAAGCCGTTCCGAGCCGCCCAATGCAGCGCTGTGTCACCTTGGCGAGTTGAGGAGGTGACGGTATCAATTGGAAGACAAGACCATGATAGGAAACACCCGGTGGTCATGGCAATATCATGTCTTGGTGCCTGATTGATTCAAGACTACAAGAGATACTGATGACGGATCTCTTCTCAGTCCTTTCTTGTGCCATCTTGTGCCATACAAATGCAGAAAAAAAGCTGAGAAGATCTCAGAAGTTTGCTTTCGCATTTTGCAAGGCAGCCCATCAAATATCGTTCATTCCTCGTGTCTATCATCACCATCACTCAAATTTATGAAAAAATAAAAAACCATTTAAGAAATATACAATCAGGGGTTATGGTGCTTTCACCTTTGCATCAAACATCATCAAAACCAAGTTGGTCGTTCCGTCGGTTCTGGGGCCATCACCATTGTCATTCTGTGCCTCCACGGAGGCGCCGGACTTCAGCAGCAGCTCGACCACCTCGATGTGGCCGTTCCCTGCTGCCCGGAGCAGTGAAGTTCTGCCTCGGACACCAAGGGGACGCATTGGAAACAACATGAAACAAAGCTGCAGTGCCTTTGAAGAGCGCGGTATCAACGGTAACAACGCAAAATGTTGGAAGACAAGGAGTGGTATGAGGGAGTGTGGTGGGCTAGACTTCAACTGGTAAGCGGGTAACCAGTATAATGAAATAGCCTCTGGTCGGAAGGGTCAGATTTCATAGCATAGTGTGGAAAAGGTTGAGGATTGGTTGCCTCACCTTTTGCAACGCCTTCCCTCACGAAAATCGCTGTGCTCATAGCTTCAGCTTCATTGCAGAAAACAATTGCCAAGACAAGCAAACATGACATTTCTGAAACAGCGCGTTTCCTCCTGTCACTCACCATCTGTATCTCTCCCTGTTTGGGGAGCCCATGGAACAAGGTAGAACTTGAAACTTCCACCGCCGCCAACCCTTTCGAGGCCTTGGAAGCCACTGGCGTCCACCTTGGCCCCGGCAGAGATCAGCTTCTCGACCACTGCGCAATGGCCTTCCCGAGCTGCTCCATACAGTGCTGTGTCGCCTCGGCGCGAGGTGAGGAGGTGACTCTCTCAGGGATGGAGGTTCGTTTGGATGGAATTGGTTCCTGCATGGTATCACAGCATCACATACGATTTTTGATTGTTGTATGCAAAAAAAACGGTTTGGGTTGTGAACACAAAGGTACTTGGAGACGATATATTCCTCAAAAAAACCTCTTGCGGCTCAGGAAGTTCAATTTCAAAACAAGACATAGGAAACCACCCGGTGGTTATGGCAACGTATGGCAACATCACATCTTCCTGCACCTGCTTGATCCAAAACTACAAGAGATACTGATGACGTACGGATCTCTTCTCGTTTCTTTCTTGTGCCATCCAGATGCAGAATATTGCTAGACAGCACAAGGCAGCAGTCAATCAAATCTTGTTCGTTCCTCATGTCTATCATCACCATCACTAAAATCTATGACAGTGTAGATTCAATCTACTATATATACATCTATACTGTTTTCACCTTTGCATCAGACTGAGTTTCACATTGTCGTTCCATATGTTCTGGGGCCATGGCCATTGTCATTCTGTACCTCCAAGGAGGCACCGGACTTCAGCAGCAGCTCGACCACCTCGACGTGGCCGTTCCCTGCCGCCGAGAGCAGAGGCGTCCTGCCTAGGCCACACAACCCACGCCAGAAACCACCCACAAGACCCATTGGAAGAACATCTCTCCAGGGCAATCACTTTTCACAAGGGCGCAAAATGTTGGAAGACAAGGGAAAGATGATGGTATGAAGAAGTGTGGTGTGCTGGACTTCAAGCTGTACAAATAGGTTCCCATAGGAATGTGCGTGTACGGTGTAGAGGAATACGGGAAACTGTTTGTAAAGAATTCGGCTGATGCTGCCTGCAAAGAAAACTGACAGCATCCTGTGGCTCAGTCACAAAATCTTTTCGAAGCATAGTTGTTGAATCATGCAAAGCAACATCAAAACACCCGAGCACAAAGGTGCAGCCACACGTGAAAAATCACAGACGTTCAGCAACCAGAGAGCCACCAGATTGCAAAGCATCAAGGCACAAAACCATTCCAAATCGGACAAAATCTTGGGAAACAGCAGCATTGACGCAGCAATTCGAGGCAGGGCAAAGCTTCCAATAGATGCTCGAAACACCCAGGGCACGATTTTTTTAGGTAGAAATCACCTTGACTCAGGGCTTTAACAAGCTGCCAAACTCAAGGGCACCACTGCACAACGCTATCGTAAAGACACCATGCCCCAGCAGTTCCATTGCACCAGAGGACGTGAGCTTGAGAGGGTGTGCGTGAGGTTGGGTGAATGTCAGATTGAGAGGAAGTGAGGTTGGGGGCTGTGAGGCTGAGATAGGTGGATTATGGTGGATTCAATCTGACGTTGGGTCAATGTGAGGAGTGAATGTGCTATTTTTTCCAGGACAGGCGGTTGAGTGAGTGTGAGGTGTGGAGTTTCCCTACAAAACTACATACCAGTGAAAATTGCACCAGTTTTTTTTCAGCTGGTATTCGGAAGAAACAGGTTGAAGAACACAAACTGAAAAACATTGAGAATCAACTGTAATCTCCCAAAAGGTGAAAAAGTCAAATCCTATAGAAAATTAAAATAGTGATGATTCACGTATTACTGTTCTATCTTTTTGGGAGTTACTGTGCGGCTCCGCCTTTTGCAATGCATCGCCTCACAGCATTACTCTGCTTATGGTTTCACTATGCAAAACCTCTGCCATTTGCTGACATGCTGGCAAATGAGATCTTGGTGATATCATTCAAGACACCTAAAGTTCTGAAAAAACCGCATGTTCATGCATTTTCCTTCAATAATTCAACATTCACTAGAGTATGCTAGCACCAGTAGCACCTAGCGGAGCTTCCAACTCCAAGATTTGCAGATTAATGAGTTGCACCTTGGCACCTTCACCACATGGCTCCTCTGTACAACTCAACTCTGAGGCCATGGCCTTGGAAGCCACTGGCGTCCACCTTGGCTTTTGCAGACAGCAGCTTCTCGACCACGGCAGCGTGGCCTTCCCGAGCCGCCCCATGCAGCGCCGTCTGGCCTCTGCGATGTGGCCAAAGGTTGTGGACTAGGGACGAGGTCCGGCCCTTCGTACATACAACAAGTCCAGCCAAAACTGTGATATGATGTGATGTTGCAAGAAATGGCAATACATGGTAAAAAAATGTGAACCACTGGGCCATGACTATTCTTGCGGCATGTTGCAAAGCTATCAGAAACCAGAGACCGCTGCATCCAACGCGCAAAAAAAACCTAACAAAGCAATGCAAAACATGGGTTTAACACGGTGTAACAATGAAAGCCGCAGTTCCATCAGAACAGGGCACCGAAGAAGCAACTAGTCACGTCATCTCTGCTCCTGGGGCTGAAACCGCTATTGTCCTTGGCCTCCACGGAGGCGCCGGACTTCAGCAGCAGCTCGACCACCCCGACGTGGCCGTTCCCGGCCGCCCGCAGCAGTGGCGTCCGGCCTCAGAGGCAGGCACTATCATCAAGAAACAAAACCCGAACTCCCAAAACTTTGAAACCTTTCCCAAGGTCAGGGCCTTGGAAGCCACTGGCGTCCACCTTGGCTTTTGCAGACAGCAGCTTCTCGACCACGTCAGCGTGGCCTTCCCGAGCCGCCGCATGCAGGGCCGTGTCGCCTTGGCCAGGGGAAAAGTGACCGGAGAGCTGCTGGTTGATAAATAGATACAAAAAACGACGATACAAATGCCATGTCAGCAGTGTTCAAAATCCTGATTTACTGCTTTGGATTGAGAATACAACCGTGGCTATCGCGAGGTGAACTTCAGAAGAACAAACTTTCCGGGAGCGTTTGCCGCAATTAGGCCAACATACACGAGGATTTAAAAAACATAAATGCATCTACAATTTTCCACTTCAGCTTTCGCGGAGTTTTCGCGATCTGGGTTTTTGCTTTCGCGAGCATGAAGCAGTTTGAGATAGTTTAAGCATGTGTAAGCCCACCTGCAACTCTCTTGGTATCTTTTAATGCTTCTCATGTGAAAACATGTGAAAACAAAGGTACTCTGAGGTGCTGGACTTGAGATTGCTGTAACAGGACGACGTATATGACGTTATATGACGTATACGAACCACCTCTGGTTTTCCCTGTCTCAGGCCCTGGTGCCTGATCCAAAATTACAATCTACAAGGTGGATCAAGGTGTTGCCCCAGTTCGTTAGCTAAGTTGGTTTATAACTCCAATAACTATGATTTATGGTAGATATATCTATACTTACTATGGTTTATAAACCAACTTATAACTGGGAGGGTACCACCTGTAGAACGCATATCAATGACTGGACACCAGATAAGTAGAAAAGGGAAAAACCATCGGACAAGTCGGCCATCGCCTTTTCCGAAGAGGGCCGAGAATGGAAGTTGGATCAAAGAAGCAGCCCACCAAATCATACTGTCCAGATCAGTTTCCCTTTCCCATAGGATCCATGTATGGTATATATGCTAACATTGGGGGTATATTGATGGTAAATGTTACCCTATATAGCAGCACCATGGATCCTATGGGTTGAGTTTGCAAAACCATGTTTCACAACACAAGTTTCACATGGTCATTCCTCGGTTCTGAGGCCATGACCATTGTCATTCTGTGCCTCCACGGAGGCGCCAGACTTCAGCAGCAGCTCAACCACCTCGACGTGGCCATTCCCTGCCGCCGAGAGCAGAGGCGTCCTACCTCGGCCCAGGCGGTGTAAAAATTTATGGAGCACGCTTTACACGTAGCGTCTTGTGTAAAAATAAACAAGATGACATGACTGCAATGTCTCAGGACAGAGGTGCAATGAAGTCCGCTGGGAAGGGGCCGATTTGCGACATCACGCAGATGGCAGGAAACAGCTCAATTATTTTGTTTTTTTTTCCAATGTGACGCCTCATGTTGAGGACAATATCAATCTTTTCGCACCAGAGTGATAGAACTTCAAACTGCTCAACATCTGAACCACATCAAGCCCCAACTTTCCAAGGCAGCGGCCATATTTATTGCCGGCATCCACTTTGGCTTTCGCAACAATCAACTTCTCAACCACGACAGCGTGGCAGCTCTGCGCCGCCAAATGCAGCGCTGTGTCGCCTCGGCAGGGCACAATGGGCGTCTGTTGGGAAAGGGCTGGGCCCAGTGGTGCCTACTGAAAATGCCAAAACCACGTGAAAGCGAGAAGACTCATTCAAAAACAAAACCCTATTTCGTTGTACAAGGCCCTTTCCATATGACCACCTCATAACATTTGAAATCCGCCCGCACCGAAGGTGCTGGGGCGTGATCGTCCGGATGGCACTCGTAAAAGGTTACAGGTTTACCTGGGGGGGGGGGGCCAAAACCTCCTGTTTTTGATAGGTC
>Ga0126342_10020151_pt1 | contig 11242 bp, 8 predicted proteins | sample Cyp1metagenome_FD_92528 | JGI IMG/M metagenome (GOLD analysis project Ga0126342, IMG submission 92528) | Coral microbial communities from Lord Howe Island, Old Settlement Bay, Australia - Cyphastrea 1 metagenome | ecosystem: Host-associated > Invertebrates > Cnidaria > Coral ...
GTGCAGGAAAGGGTGCACTTGCTATGCCCTGCTGTTGCAAAGTTTTGTTCGGCATGAGCTTCTTTCACCTTCTTTCCACGTGATGCAGGACGAACTTGGAACCCTGATTGCAAGACAGTCGCTTACAGACCATCCGCTGCACCTCCCGCCCAAGGGTACTTGACTCTGAATCCTTGACTAGTCAAGCACAGCACCTCAAGATCAATCAAGCCAGCATCATGGCAGTATCACGGGGACTTGCATGGCCCAAGCGTTTCCGTTTCATTGCTTCGGGTACACAGGATTCACCGATAGTAGCTGAAGGAACAAAAAACATATCAGTCATGTAATAATGTAAGGAAATGTGATCTTTGGCAACAAGGGTCTTGGGGTTGAGCTTCTTGGTAAATATTGGTTTCCTGTAACAAAATTCTTGTCCAAGTACTGTGTATCATCTCGATATATCCGGATCATTCATCTCATGATATCTCATTACCCATAGGATCCATGTATGGTATATATACTAACATTGGGGGTATATTGATGGTAAATGTTACCATATATATATATATAGCATACGTGGATCCTATGGGTTATAAACAAAATTGACTCGGCAGTTCTTATGGGGATGCATGGGGATGCAACTGTCATGCGTAACAGCAATTTGTTGTGTGGTGGCAAGTCTACTCTCTGGTCCCCACTAAAGAATATTGGTCACTTGGAGAAATCCATGCCAACTATATAAATAGAGACCAACGGGGCCAAGTTCAATATCACTAGAGCATCAGAGTGAGCCGAAATATCCGAAATTGAAACCACAGATCTCCTTTTCAAGAGTTGAAAGCTTGACATAGACGATCTATGAACAACGGGAAAAACATATGTGGGCGTATTGATATGTATTGATGATCATGTGGAATACTCCATCCAGAGGGGTTCAAGCTATGAAGGAGCCCAGTTCGCCAAAATCTCTGAATGGTGGTGGGGATTCCGCAAGCCGCCCATGGCCTTCCATGCTTCAAACGGCGTCGGAAAATATGGTACCCATAAATCAAGTTACCCTCTGGCTATGACTAACAGTTTGCCATGGTATAGATGGCCCATAGAAATAGAGGTTTACCTTTTAAAAATGGTGGATCTTTCCATGTCGAACTGTTAAATAACCAGATGGTAATCATCATTTCTCCCCTTAGAATTGCCATGTTGCGGGTATACTGCTCCATTTTCAGAGACACCCAACGGTCTCTGACGCCTGGGAAACCAAGTCATGGGAGATCATCGGAACCCGCCCATGGTTTGAATGTTCATACGATATAACAAGATGTTGAAAATTATTAAAAATGAGAAACTTTTCATTCCGCCAACAAACAGTTTGTCTCGGCTTTTTGTTGGGTGCTTTTTTGGCTGCGTTCCTCCAGAAGTGCTGCCACGGACGATCCCCCAATTCTGGAAACATTCGGCATTTTTGATGGGAGCCATGGGAGATCATCTTATGGTTGAAATAGTATTTATACCCTCTGGTTATTTATCACTACCCATAGGATCCATGTATGGTATATATATGCTAACATTGGGGGTATATTGATGGTAAATGTCACCATATATAGCATACATGGATCCTATGGGTTATATGGACAATGGCCCATTTGTAATATGATGAAAGACACAAAAATATGTGAAGTTCTGGAAGACATTAAACTTCCAAGTAAATGGCGACCATTTTGTACCAAAACAGCCCCCAATTAACTCTGAAGTTAAGTGTTTTGAACTCTGCCTTTTAGTCGCTTCCTAATGATTTACAAATTGATTTACCTCATTAAAAATGGATGATTTCCATAGCTACGTTAAACAGAGGGTAAGTCACTTTGAAACCACCAACCAGAGCCGTTGCTAGGCATGGTATTTCGGGCTGCAATTGGCTTCCACGCCTTGGCGCGTGCCAATAGAATCTCGCGCAACTTGGACATCGCTAGGCATGGCCAGCCTTCTAGGTTGAAAATCACTGAAACTTGGAGCTTGAAGCAAACAAATTATCAATGGGAGATCTTCAGGATCCTAAAATGGAGGTACGTTAGTACCATATTTTTGGCCATATATTGTGGGGATATTCCCTTACATAGGCCTTACATAGGCCTTACATAGGCCTTATATATGGTAGGTACCTCCAATTTAGGTTCCTGAAATGGCCATTGAAATTACCATCTGGTTATTTAACATAGCCATGGAAGATCCCTGAAATACATGGAGGTTTATAGCTGGGAAAATCATCTGTTTCTATGGGCCATCTATTCCATTTCGCTATGTTAGTCATAACCAGAGGGTAAGGGCTTGATTGCCCCAAATGGGGAGGGATTCCGGAAATGATGATTGGTTGAATACGGTTAAAGCTTGGGTGAGATATGAATTAAGGGGATGATGCACTTATCTAATGTGGGCGCTTGAGCGCCCTCAACCAACCAGTTTTTCCAGTAGGTTTGGAGATGACAGAGGGTTCAATAGCCATCATATAATGCGTAAATAAATCAAAATTGATGGTGTCATTTTGTTCGATTTGCCGTCCTGCTCATGTCCTTTCTTCGAACCCACATTGATGGATCACATACTGACATTCAAATACCTGATCTAGAAGTACACAATGAAACTGGCCTACATTGCACTTCCTAGAGAATGACCTTGGTTATCAGATTTTTGAAAGAAGTACTGCACTCAAGCCACTCAGAGTAGTCATGAGTTGTCATGATGCTTTGTGATTTATCCATTTATCGCATTATTGAATTTTGTTGAATGTAATTTCGCATCCTTTTCGGGGTCCAGGAGTTGCGACCACCCGGTAATTCGAAACGTTTTTTTCCAATTGACATGTGGAAAAAGCCATGGAAAACAACCATAAAACATGGAAAAACCCACGGTTTTAGACCATCGCCCGCCTGCCCCAGCTCAAGCCACCTTTTATTCAGGACACGGCTGACATGGGATGGGCTGAGTCCCAAGGATGACCTGCCCATTTGAAAAAAACGATTGATTTCTATTGATACATACACATATTATTCATATAGTAGATATATAGTAGATATATGTACATGTAGAATGAATATGTATATATATATATTATCATATGATATCATATGATATCAAGCTGATGAATAGTATATTCATGTATATGCCATGGTGAAATGTACGCATTGATGACAGCAGTTCTGGAAATGTATTGTATAATATTATATAATCGGGCTTGAACCACTGCGGTGCAGTGCAGGTCACATGTCATGTTTTTCTGGAAGACACATGGAAAATTATCATCCAGATGGAATCACCAAATTAAGGTATATATTCATGGATATATTAAAACAACGACAACAACAACAACAACAGCAGCAACAGCAGCAACAGCAGCAACAGCAGCAACAGCAACAACAACAACAGCAACAGCAACAGCAACAGCAACAACAACAGCAACAACAACAACAACAGCAACAGCAACAACAACAACAGAAGTGGTGGTGTTTCCTGATTTTTCCATGGCAATTTCGGGATTTATTATCCCTTCAACGTTCACGGTTTGACCGGGATGGTAAAATGATGCACTCCAGCTGGCCGTCATGCAGCCCCCATGACCGATGGAATGCAGGTGACAAGTTCAGAGGAATATAGCTACTGATAACACATACATAGCAAAATCAATTACCATTTGGTTATTTAACATAGCCATGGTATAGATGGCCCATTTATAGATGGTTTACCTGGGTTTATCTATTAAAAATGGTGATTTTCCATGGCTATGTTAGTCATAACCAGAGGGTAAATACAAAGGCTGGAGATGTGACATGTCTATCAAATCAACCAAAAAAAATCATCAGTTGGTCATTTTTACCCCTTTAAGGTGCTGCAAGGGCCCCACAAAAATGGCAACTGACCCGGCCTGGTAGGCTGACACAAAATGGAAAGATCCACCATTTTCAATGGGTAAATCCACTTTTTTTTGTCATGTTCAATAGCTATGTTAGGCATTGCCAGAGGCTACGTCCCAACCAAACCAATCATCGGGTAATGACTTGGCCGATCCTCCGCCTTGCCTTGCCATCAAAAAGCCATGGCCCATAGAAAAAAATTGTTTATACCTAGCTATAAAATGGTGGATCTTTCCATATCAGATAGATATATCAGCTATGTTCTATCTGATGTTATGTATACCCTAGCTATGTTAAATAACCAGAGGGTATATATAACATCAAATAGATACAGGATACCATCGGGATATGACCAACGTCTCCAGCGAGGCGAATAGGTTCTTGCTCCTCGAAAGCCACGAAAGTGTATAGTATCATGGATGGATGAAACATAAAATATATGTAAATATAAATATATGATCATATGTATATATATATAAGGTTGGAATACTTTGATAATCCCATTTTCCTAATGTCAAATGCCCTCAACAGTTGGGAACTTAAATCCATAGATCCAACTTGAACAAAACTTGGGTTTTGTTTGGGGGAAGTTTGTATCAAGTACATTTGTAAGTACCTAAATTTAGTTGTTAGAAGCTCCATGAACCTCAATGCTTTTCGGACTTTTGCCTCTGGTGGGATCTGTTTGTAGAACCTGGGCCTGAAACATGCTCGGCTGGACATCTGGCTATAGGCAAGCCGTGTCAGGTTGCCATGGTGGCTCCTAACAGGCAGCCCCTCCAAAACCCCTCGAGTATCCTCGAGTTACAGCCAAGTTGGAACGGCCGGGTGATGTCTCGCTGTTCGACACACATTGGCGAGCTATGAACTTTGAATATCATCTGATGTTTGACGTGGCGAGTGCCAAGTATCAACAAAATTTAAGAGGAGACATCAAAGATATACACCAACATAGGAGTGGGTCAAGAGTCCCAGTGAATATGCAACACATGATACACATGTTTGCTCGAATTCATTGGGTGTTGAGACCAAATCAGACCATCTGCATTTCTTGGGACGAGCCTGGCTCGTAAATTGACCCGCATCCAAACTTTCGCATCCACAAAAAGTCAGAAAAAAGTCGTCTTCGTCTGCATTCTGTACTGGTTTCGGTGGTTTCAACCCCAAATTCCATGGTTTCTGCACGTGCTGACTTTCCATCCCATGTTTGGAGCTGCCAACGTCTCCCTGTTCTATAAACCCAAATCTTCGACATGGTCCGGAAAGGCCACTCTTAGTTTTGTTTTAAATGTTATAATAATCATATGCTAATATTACATCGTCTTAGAAGGCTCTAGGTTTTTTAATGCGTGTTTCATGATATAATATAATACTATTGAGTAGAAAACTCTAAGTAGCTCCTTGGCTCCCCATTTAATAATATTTAATAGGGAATATGAATAGCCCTGGCTCCTTGGCTCCCTCCTAACCACTGGATTTTTCTATATGTGAAATATCAATTGAAACCACCAGCCAGCTGTATATTACAGTGACCATGGCTGCGTAACGCCGCGTGGCCCGTGGATGCCCGTGGCCCTCAGACCCAGCGAACACTGGGGGGCACCATGGTCATACCCGGTGACCTTGCTTGACGTTGAGGCTAGGGCCGCTAGGATATAAACCCTTCGGTTTTTTGTTCATGTTAGGATCAAGAATACCATCTGGTTATGACTAACATAGCCATGGAAAATCACAATTTTTAATAGGTAAACCCAGGTAAACCATCTATAAATGGGCCATCTATACCATGGCTATGTTAAATAACCAGAGGGTATGGTGAACCTCTTTAGTTTCTTCTCAATTACAGTAGTTTCAAGATAGGTATTTCCCAAGATTTAAGACTTCCACGAACATGGATCAAGATGGATGGGTATCAAGCAACAAAAATCAGGAAAATTTAGAAACCAGAAAACATATAACCACCAAAACTATCCGAAAATTGTGATTTCATCATCCGAAGAGGAACAAGCAAACAAAAATGAGGTTGAATCAGCCTAAGTGGCAATAATTGTATACTACAAACGTGGGGTCAAAACATTCATACCAGATTTAAATGAACCCGATATCATCCTTGTCCTATCCCGGTATCATTCAGAACCCCCCTGCATCCGATTTCTCCAATGCAAAATGAATAGATCCTGGTTCCGAAGCCAGGGTTTTCGTGGGTGTTGATCTTAGGAGAAAGAGATTCTGGTTGGTGGTTGACCTACCCCTCTGAAAAATGATGGAGTTAAATTCAGTTGGGATGATGAAATTCCCAATATGGGAAAAATATGGAAAAATAATCCAAATGTTCCAAACCACCAACCAGATATTCAATGTGGTACACTCAAATTGGACCCAAATACAAACCTCAATTTGGGGATAGTTGATGCATGTAAAATAACTGGCATGTAGTCCAAAATGATCGGATTCATTTTAGGGTGTTCCACCCTTTTATGTCACATGAGCAAAATAAAACCTGGTATCAATTGCTTTAACCATCTTTAACCCCACATCATATGTTTAGAGTTTAGCCATTCTGAACCGTACCGAGTGCAAGACAAATAGGGGGATCTGCCCTAAGATCGAATAACTATCAAGATATGTCAATATCTATATTTTGGCGAGCCCCTAAAAGCAGACTATATAAATTAGTAGAGGAATTGAATTTACTTCTCTGGGGTTGCTATACCACCGTTTTTCTGAGGGCCGAGCATGGCAAGTAAACGCCCAACGTTTCCCCAGGTAAAAACAGCCCTCGATTTGAAATATATTTGGTACCTGACAAAAACTATAAGATCCAAGGTATATGAGTCTGTACGAGTCTGTGAAAAGCGGGGGGTATGCCGCTATGGCCAATGTTATAACCCAATTTGTGGTCAAATTAGCTGCTGGAAAACAAAAAAAACAAATGGCATGCTGGAAAATCTATCATTCCATCTCATTCCTAAAAACAACAACAACAACAACAACAACAACATTTGGTTCCGGGGATCTCCCAGCCATGTTAAATGTGCGATTGCCCCCGCCTTGTTGCTACCTGAAATCCATGGAAGGCGACCGTCTGGCGCGCAGCTTGCGCTGGTTTTTCTAGGTGCAGGAAATCCCAGCAAAACCTACTGGTTGGATCGGGTCATCAAAAATATAAAGGAATGGTTGATTCCATGTTTGATTCCATGTGGCCAAAAAAACAGGGATTTTCAATGGGATTTTCATGGATTAGGTCCCTGGTTGTTCTGGTCTGAACGACCCCTGGGATTTCTTGTGGCTTCTTGCTGAAGATTTTTTTTATCGGTTGGTGTTAGTTCACGGTTATAAATCCACCGAAGTTCACGGTTGAGGTTGGCCATTGGGATAGAATCTGGTAAACTAACATTTTGCTATGGAAAATCACCATTTTTAATTGGTAAATCCACTATAAATGGCCATTTTCCATAGCTATGTTAGTTTACCAGAGGGTAGAATCTGATGCTTTGATGTTGAGCGCTTCATCCAGATGACTTCCGTTCGCCCCATGTCATCACTTGTCATCACTCCATGACTTCCGCTCGGCCCAAGTTGAGGGTGAGCACCCAGGGCATTCCATTATTGGATACCCTCTGGTAATTTAACATAGCTATTGAAAATGACCATTTATAGTGGATTTTCCAATTGAAAATGGTGATTTTCCATGGCTATGTTAAATAACCAGATGGTAACTGAATTTAACAGAATGACCATCTAAATAAACACTAATATCTATCCAATTCCAGAAAATGGCCAATCTATTCTCATACCCTGCCAGTCTGCTACTGGTTAGGTTTTTACATATATATATATATATATATCCCTATGATTCCCCCATGTACTGCAAGAGATGAGGAAGTCGTGAAGTACCAAACTCACCAGTTGCTTCCCCCAAATCATTGGGGTTTCACTTGCCATGACCCAATCCGCTGTCCATCCGCCGTCCGGGGGCCACCATCGGACGGTACCCTGCATGTGAAGGGTGGGGACCTGTGACCGCTGCGTTTGATGTTTTTGGATCAGAAGACCCAATGGCATGGGAAGGCATTGGAAAATCAAGGATCACCAAATCAGCAAATCGAGGAGTTGTCACTGCTATGAAGGATGCTACCATCCATTTTGGGGATTGTTGTTATTCTGACCCGTACCCAAATAAAGTTGGAACCAACAAGAACATCAGAGAACGTAAGGTGAGTCCAACCAACAGCCAAGGCGACCAAGTCCCAAAGTCGGTTTATATAGTTTACAGTATATCAATAAACTTTGGGGGAGGGTTCAGCAGAACAAAATAGGTTCTTCACCCTAAACAATGGCATCGCAACAACAGGTCTTCTTTTCCCATCCAGAAAAACAAAAAAGAGTTTGACATAGACTGGTTGGTGGTATACCTACCCCTCTGAAAAATATGAGTTCGTCAGTTGGGATGATGAAATTCCCAACATATGGAAAGTCATAAAATTCCATGGTTCCAAACCACCAGCCAGTAGAGTTTTACCTTAGTTTAAACAACTAAAACCACCTGCAACTGTCACCTCTTAAATCTCTCAAATCAACCACCCGCCGTATTGCGCCTGCTACACGGAAGGTCTGAGGTGCCTAGACCAAGGACCCAGGGTGCCGTCAAAAACAACCATGATTGCGGATGGTTGAAAAACACCTACCATAAAGATGATGTTGATGATGTTGATGATGTTGATGATGTTGATGATGTTGATGATGTTGATGATTATTATTATTAGTACTTGTTACTTAAGGATGGTAACAATGGCATTGGGTGGATCCCACATTCTGCGACATTTTCTGGGATATATTGGGATATGATCTAACATTTTCTGGGATATATTGGGATATGAATGAAACATTACCAATATGTGTTAATATGTTCATAATAATAGGCCCAGATGGAGTCGAGTAGATGTAAACCTCACATGGAGCATGCGGGTCTGTGGGTTGACATTCCCTCACCTTCCCTGATGGTTCCAAAATGGGCAAAAACCCAGCATGTAATTGCGATGAGTCTATTGATAATTGGGGAAACTTCAAACTTACCAGTGTTCTTCGGCCATTACTACCATTTATATAGAGCAATCAAACGTGGCACAGTTTTTCATAATAGGAAATAGACAAAACTATCGGAATTACCAAATCTTAATATGGCAGTGTGTCAAAACCTTGTACCCCTGGTGAACATCAAAATAGCTGGTAAATGGATGTTCATTCCCCTAAAAATGGTATTAATAGGTATTGATCCATACCCATATAAGAACAATATGTGAACATTTTGGGTTGCCAGGTTCGATTACCGGAGGGTGACCTGTTAACCCATAAAATCGTGGGCCCTACACTTGGCATGGTTTGACTGCTTTGTGAAGTAGACTTGAAGACATACACACAATCCGTTGATGATCTGGTGAATGGGTTACCCCTACTAACCTGAACGAATAATTATAATTTCTTAGATCAATTATATTAATACCCGGAAACATATCAAAATATTTGGACAAATAATAAAGCAACTAGCCGAGGACCTAAAATTTAGGCATTTTCAGGGGGATAGTTCCTCGTACTAACCATCATTCCAGTGACGTACCAGCGAAGTTCTTGGCATCCGCACGCGACTTGGACGATTAAGAGTACAAGGTGGCGGGGCCTGGGTGGCAAGACTCAGGGCTCTCTAATAACCAAACAAGAGGGGATGAAACTAACCTTTTTTGCGGAGATATATTGTGGACAGCTATTCAGAAAATGCAAAAAATCCTTCTAAAATTCTGATGAATCACGAACAGGTCTTTTTCCGGGTTGCTTTGTGGATAACATACATATTGTATATATATATATATATAATGTATTGGTATAATAACTATACATAATATATATATGTATGATGTATGTATATATATATAATGTGTATGTATGTATATATATAATGTGTATATATATAATGTGTATATATATATATAATGAGTATATATAATGTATATATATATGATGTATGTATAAATATATGTGTTTACTGTATATCTTATCTTGTGAGATATAGTGGGATGTAATGGGTACGGAGGGTATGGTGTGATGTCATGGGATATGAAACCAGCAATATTAAATCGGTTGGTGCCCAAAAAGGGTGATTTCACCAGCCAATTGACGGGGACCAGCATCAAAAATAGGAATCATGAAGATGGGTGAGTCTCAAAATGGGTGCTTCAAACACATTAAAAAAAACACAAAAGTGGCCTCTTTCCTGGGAAGTTATGCCCTCTGGTAAACTAACATAACTATGGAAAATCACAATTCTTAATGGGTAAATCAACTATAAATTGCCATGTTCAATAGCTATGTTAGTTTACCAGAGGGTATGTGCTAGGGTTCTTCAACATGGTACCTGGTTTATGATCATCCATCCCATTTCATGGGAATCCAAACAAACTGTGTTGATCCAATCCGTAGGCAACTTGACAGCGGGGGGGCACTTTTTCTTTAACAGGACCGGGCTGTGTTCAAGTAAGAAACAACTTGATTAACTAGCTTTATAAGTTACACTACAGATACATCTACTGATGTATATCAAATTTCTATTAATCTATATTGGTTATAAACCAACCACAACCCAAATTATCACCTCTGGTAAACTAACATAGCTATGGAAAATCACCATTTTTTAATGGTTAAATCAACTATTTCTATGGCCATTTCCAATAGCTACGTCAGCCATTACCAGAGGGTAACCCATCTGCCCATCTTCCGCTGGTTACTTCATCCGCTGATGACCCACTCCGAGGTGCCACCATGGGTCGGGCAGAGTACCTGGGGCGAGGTGAATTTTGGACTAGGGGGAATTCACCAACAATCATGGAATATGTCTACAGCAATCATTATGGATATATCATTCTGGATATTCAATATGGATATATTGATATGTCATTCTGGATATTCAATATGGCTGTATGGATATATACTTATGGAGAAGAATATGGAAAAATCCAATCCAATCATTGTTGATGATTATGGATATATCATTCTGGATATTCAATATTGCTGTATGGATATATCCTTATGGAGAAGAATATGGATGTATCGATATATCATGATTGATATTCAACATGGATATATTGATATATCATTATGGATATTCAAGATGGATGTATGGATATATCCTTATGGAGAAGAATATGGATATATTGATATATCATGATTGATATTCAATATGGATATATTGATATTCAATATGGATATATTGATATATCATTATGGATATTCAAGATGGATGTATGGATATATCCTTATGGAGAAGAATATGGATATATTGATATATCATGATTGATATTCAA
>Ga0126342_10020152_pt1 | contig 11241 bp, 10 predicted proteins | sample Cyp1metagenome_FD_92528 | JGI IMG/M metagenome (GOLD analysis project Ga0126342, IMG submission 92528) | Coral microbial communities from Lord Howe Island, Old Settlement Bay, Australia - Cyphastrea 1 metagenome | ecosystem: Host-associated > Invertebrates > Cnidaria > Coral ...
CGGCCGACGCAACTGCCACACCGGCAACACCCAGGGTCAAAGCACCTGCAGCAGCAGAGGACGACTCTGTGGCCGCTGGCTGCTGACGCAAGTTGCGCACCTGTTGCTGGTTCACCTGTGGGCTCACGGAAGGGGCCAAGAATGCCTGGGCAGCCGCATAGGCACCGACACCGGCAATTGCCACGGAGCAAGCTTTGGAAGGCATGATGCACAGAGGCGAAATTCTAACCCAGACTGGATGCTTTTGAGCACAAAAATTCTTGCGAAGGCAAGGATTGCAAACCTCTGACATCACCTGCCAAATTTGACGTCCTACGTGTTGAGAGAGGAACAGCTTGTTGCAGCCAGATTTTCTGAGTATCCGCACCCCATAGCCACCATTGCATCTGAACATCAGCTCATCGTTTCCACCTCGTCCGGGCAAATCCCCAGTTCAGCTTCACAACTTCTTCCAGCTGCACAAAATCAGTCCACACCAAAGCCCCAACCATGTCCAGATATGGAAAAAAAATGAAAGGCCGTGCATATCATTTGCCATCATGTACCTATTGGATCTCATAGCTTCTTTAGGAGTTACACTGAAAAATTCTCCAACTTTTGACTATAATAACCATAAGAAACCCTTATATTATGCCATTTATCCCTCTATTAACCAACTAACCCCCCTAATGGCATATCATCTATGTAATCTTCTATCATTTAATATCACTTCATATCATTTATAATATCACTTTATATCACTTAATATCATTTAACACACATATATATATATAATATTAAAAACATATCATTTTTTAATCCACATTTATCCCCACATGAACCCACCCGAGCCATACCATAAACACCACACTCCAAACATTCGACGCCGCCGAGTTGCTGTCCCCGCACGCAAGGGTTTCGCCAGGTTCTGGCGGTGTTTGTGGTGCGTTCCCGGTGTTTGGGCCATCTGAAAATCAAGGCCTATATATAGTGGCTATGTGATACTATGGAAAACTATGGAAAATCACCATTATAAATGGGAAAACTCACTATTTCTATGGCCATTTTCAATATGATGGTTATGGATAATGGTGGATTTTCAATGGTTGATGGTGAATGATGGGATATATGACAATACACAAAAAAAATCTATAGTGGCGTTTTGTGATACCCGGCCTGGTAAACTAAAACAAACATAGCTATTGAAAATGGCCCAGTCGAAATAGTGGATTTTCCCATGAAAATCGCATGGTGATTTTCCATTATTATGTTAGTTCACCGGAGGGTAATGGATGATGATGGGATATGGATGGATATGTGATATGTGAAAATACACTAAAAAACAATAAAAAAACAATCTTAATAAACATCACATATCAATATTTTGTTTGTTACACCAGAAACCCATGGTGAGTGGGGAAATGTATGACTTATGGACATGTTCATTTTGGGAATGTTATAGGGGAATTTAAATACGTATATTGAAAATCCCCTATCAATGGAGGTTTGAATGGGAATATCACCATTAAAGAGCTCAAAAAAAGGGAGTGATTTCCCAGGCTCTCTGAATTTCTCTAGGTGCCCCGACCGAACTTCAGCTCCCTTCGGGCGAATTCCAAAGCCTTGCCCTTCCCTGCCTGGCGTGACCCCAGAGGGGGGCGGACCTCCCCCGGTTGGGGGAACATCTCCAAGAACCAGCTTTGGTGGTGAAAGCATCCGAAGATCTGGAAGAGTTGAAGTTTTCTGTGGAGAACACTGAAAAACCTGGAAGCTTGCGTACTTATGAATCAACCATCATCAATCTCCAACCCTGAAGTTCTGCAACCATGTTGAAAACCTTGTTCAGGACCCATGGAGGTGCGTCCAAAGAATGTTCAAATGCTGTAAACCCAAGAAAACACATCTTAAACATCTTAATAACCAACAAGCAAAATCTGTGGCTTCACTCCAAGCAACTTTGATTCAAACGCCATCCATAGCCTATAGCTGAAGAATCGAGCTGAAGCCCACCTCTGCAGAACAAATATCAATGAGCTTCCACTCACCATGCCCTGAAGAGATCACCTGCGCCAAGTCGGCTTCCACGTGGAATCCAAGGATTTATTGCCATCCCACAGCTATTTGTGGGCAAAAATCCCCAACCTTATTTGGGACTACAGAAAAAGTGGAGGGTTCTCACCTAAAAAACCATCGTTTTTTGGTGCCTCGTTGATGGTTCATGGCCTGGTACTTCTCTCCCAGGGTCTCCTGAAGGGTCGTCTTGCCAGCATCAAAGTTACCATCCTGGGGGCGTGAACGCCAGGAAACATGGGTGATGAAGCCACTTTCATCACCAACCCGGACATGGATTTTGCAGGCTTATAACATGTACTTTATGTATATATATATACACATCAAAATTCATTCATCGGCAAATAACATAGGTATGAAATTAAATGTAACGAAAAATAACATATCCCAGCAATGAGACTTGGGGTTAAGAATCAAGAGATAAATGCTGTCCTCAAATAGGACACATGGGGGGCCGGTTCCCCATACCACATAGGCAATCATCAATCATTAACTGACACATTTCATTAATCAATCATTTACCTAAAAGGTTTCAAGAGTTGGCCCTTGGTTTTCACCAGCCAACCAGTGAACCAAGATCGGGTCTTCGGCGTCGTCGTGGATTTGATGGGGGATTTGGTGCAACTAGCCGCAACTAGGTTTCATCAAACGCGGCTGGAATATCCCCTAGAAATGGAGGTCTTAATCATTAAAACAACTGGTAAGCCAAAACATTATATAACAAAATAAACGCTAATCCCAAACGCTAGAGAAATACTCAATAATCACTAAGAAATGAACATTTTGATACCCAATAGTGGGAAACCCGCATCTGCAAGTCTTAGTGTTTTAATGGGAAAAGCAATGAACATCAACTAAAAATCAAAGATAGCTGGCAGGGAAATCAACAAAAAATGGAGGGATTTAACAGGAAATTCATCGAAGTACATGGTAGAGTTGCCTTGGCCAGGCGGCCATGACCAGCGGTAAACAAAGATGCCATCCATCAAAGTTCACTAAGCCTCGGACCATTTGGTAGGCCGTGGGGATTCGGTAAGGGTCGTCCTGGGGCACCCAGCTTTGCTGAAACGTCCTTTTCTTGCCACATGTATCTTTATACTGTATATAACTATCACCAAAAGGGATTTTCCATGATTTTCTCCAGTTTTTCCCCAGCATCTTCCACTTTGAAAGTCACCACTGCTTGCAGTCTAAACTTGAACAGTTAAAAAACCATCAGCTTGTTCTAAAAAAAACACGAAATTGGAGAGGTCGTACATGTCAGGGAAACTATTCATTAATAGCACAATTGGTGACCATGTTTGGCGTAAATACATGTAGATACTAGGTATACTCATTGTGAGTTCCAGCAATATTATTGTAAGATTTTTGGCGACCAATCTTCCCCATATCTTTGTTGGTTGAAGTCTTTCCATTTTTGTCGACAATTTCTGATAGCACACCCACATTGATCGGATTGCACCCCATGTATACAAGTGGCGAATGTTTCCTGATTTGGAGTCCAAGGCTGGACAACAATGTAAAACATTGTAAAACGATATAGAAACATGCATTTCAAACTCATTAAAACTCACCAATCAGTTTGGGTATCTACAACCTTCAAACAACCTTCACCACACTGTCCAGCCGTCCCCCTTTCCAAACGTCTGCGTCTCCTGAGGAGTTCCCCGAAGTTCAAACTTGGGGAAACCAGCGGTGAGGATGTCCTGTCATGGAACTCGATTTCCGGATGCGGATTTCACTAACCAAAGGACAATTAAAGGAATTTACATGAGGCTAATATAGGCTAATTAAGATGTTATTTTTTAACTAACCCCCATGGAAGTTGCGCGATCTGCGCGATTTGGTGCAGGATCTTGGCATCCACCTCTTCGACCATGACGTCTTTATCCGGAAACTCATCCTGTGTTTCACAAAGAAATGCGTGTGGCTACCTATGGCTATCTGAACAGTAACATAGTGCCAATCATTTATTGCTGCCTCAAAACTTCAACCTCCATTTTTTGATGTTTTTTTGATGGTAGGCTCCCAACATCTCCCAACAAAATGCTTGCAGAAAATAGGTCCCGGCGCCTCCACATACTTTCGGTCGAATCCATTGAGCACTTTGGTCCTGGAAAGCTGGAAAGTGCCGGTCGGCTGGTCATGCACTATCGGGATTCCGCAAGCAGTGGCTATACATGCTATACATTGTACAGTAGTATCATAGTATTGAAACATATTGATTACTAAATGACACTGAATGTATGAACCCATATATATATAATGATATATAATGATATATGATGATATATAATGATATACAGATATATATATATATATATATATATATCATATCGAAACGTATAGAAACATATAGAAACCCCTGTACAAATGAGGGGATGACCATCCCGTAATGATTGCCGTATCGCCGGCCATGCTGAGATCATCAAGCTGATCCCGCAACATCCAATGTCCACGGCCGAGAGGCCCAAACTCATCCAACATGCTTTGTTCATATTCAAGACCAACATCATGTTAACATATTATATACACATTATCATCCAAAAATCATGTTTATCTATGTATATTCATGTTTATTGAATTCAAAAACAGGAGCTCCAACATCCCAATTGCCAATCTACCCATCGTTGGTCCCATTAGAACCTCCATTCAGGCATCAGCTCCAAAGTCTGCCCTGCCTAGTGCGGGGCAGCTTCGGGCCACCGAAACAGTACTGTAGTCCCAAAATATCCGAAACTGTTTTGGGGCAAGACGATACAGATATTGGTGTAGTCCCAAAATATCCAATGTAATACTGTAATCCCAATATATGAATAATAGTGTAATCCAATATTGCCAATGTAATCCAATGTATCCGTATCTGTTCATGTTGTACAAACATGGTTTCTGCTGGGCAAGACACAAGCCTGTGATGGTTTGACTCGAGTTCCACATTCCAACAAATGATCCAGGAGACTGTGTGAACTCCACTTTGCTCCTACTGCAAGGCCCCCTGATGCGTCCTACAAATCCTCGCCCATTCTTCGGCTTATCGTTGGTCTTGAGTCTTGACCATGTAGCCATATCAAACCCACTGCAATTGGCACCTCCCACCAATCAAACAAAGGCAATGTCTGTGGGATCGCATAGACTTCGGTGCCAACACCACCTCGACAAGCAAAAGCAAGGGCAAAAAAGGAGAGGCAGAGGAACATCCCTCGAATCCACCTGATGTACAAAATGCTGCAAATACGATGCAAATGAGAGGTTTCACCACTAGATTTATTAGATGTTTGAATGATGCTGGTCCATAATATGGATTTTCCCCTTCTTTATTTTTTTTTCCGACATACCCCGTATCACAGTATGGTGTCAAGATTCCAAGCCCAACTATTAGAAACCCCAAACTCAGGCAGTATTTATTAATTAATTATATATATATATATATATGTAAGTGTAACCCTACTTTTTCCATCTTCCCAGTATATTACCCTCTGGTAAACTAACATAACCATGGAAAATCACCATTTTTAATGGGTAAAACCACTATAAATGGCCATTTTCAATAGCTATGTTAGTTTACCAGAGGGTACCCAGTATGTTCTCCCAATTTTGGGACTTCCCAAATATCCCCATGATATCCCCCTGGCGGCGGCTGTGCTGCCCCACAAATCATCAGCTCTGGTCTGGGCAAACCTCGTTCCTTTGCCACGTCTAAGGCCTTGCACCGGGGTACCCCGCCAAGCAGGTGAATTTCAGGGGATTTTCATGGGATTTATCGTCACGATTTCATGTTTTTTTTTGTTGCTGATATAATACTGATTGGTGGTTTTAACCATCTTGAGAAATATATAAACATATGAAAGTCAATGGGAAGGATTACAATGCTGTGCGTGTCGCACTTGGTCTTGCAGTGAGAAGCAGAAGATAGCAGAAGCTTCGAAAAACAGTCGCTCATGCCCTGTACTAGCCATGGAAGTCGGGTTGTTCTTCTTCATGGTCAACACAATTGGCATGAGCCTTAATATCAGGATCATCGTCCATGAGATCCATTGAACTCCCTCATTTTGTCCATGCTTGAATCAACTGAAATCACCATGCTCGCTTGGTCAAAAGCAAAATAATTCACCAAGAAATCTCAAGTTTTGTTGCTGTGATCCCAGCCCGCAGTAGATCAAGAACTGTAATTTCTAGTCTGTTCCGAAACTATCCCACATTTTGTTGCCATAAGTCACAACATGTCACAACTGTTTGAAAAAAATCCCCACTGATCCGGCAGACTATGGCAAATTCCCAAGCTACATCAATGGCTGTGTCTGAAAATCAGGTAGCCCCAATTCATCCAACTCCAATGGTCTTTCTCTTGAGGATCAACTGCCATTTTCGGACAAAACCCGGCTGCATTATGAATTATAGTCATTCACTAAGCTGAAGAAAAAATGTTATCATACAGACAGCCACCTGCAAATGATTCCCCTCCAATTTCCCGTGATTCCAGTGACGAACAGCGACATGAAATCAAAATTCTCAAATTCATCATCAGATCCATCAACCATCAAATTTACCATGATATCCGATAAAATTCATGATCATGATGCTATGAAATATTATCTGATTAAAAACTGGTTGGTGGTTTCAACACCTCTGAAACATATGAACGTCAATAGGAAGGATTATCTCATATATTATGGAAAATAAAAAATGTTTGAAACCACCAACCAGGATATGATAATCATTGATAATCATATTTGGGTGTGTCTGAAAATAAGGGATCTACTCCGAGAAATATGGCCAGAAAAACCCGAAAACATGATGATCAACCATTGGATCGTAGGGCACCCAGGGTACCCCATTTTCAAACAAACACTGGATGCTACCAGCTACCAGTACCCGATTCCTGGTTCAAATGCAAGTCTTTATATTCGATAAAACATTTACCCACAATTTCCGAAATGCTCCACCGGAATCTGAAGAATCTGCCATCATTGGCCTCTGTCTCCCCAAGAGTCATAGCACCACCATTCAACCCATTCAACCACCGTTCAACCAGCTGCAGCCATGCGGCCATGCTCTTGTTTCGGCCAGTAGAGTAGGCCAAAGCCTCGTCTTTTATAAAAACCCATCGCAATGACAGAGAGATTATATACGATACATGGGCGTGCGGGGGATCCGTCTCCAATTTTTAGGGATGTACTGTACATCAACATATGTACCCTCTGGTAATTTAACATAGCTATTGAAAATGACCATTTATAGTGGATTTACCCATTAAAAATGGTGATTTTCCATGGTTATGTTAGTTTACCAGAGGGTAAATCCTTATTCTTCATCCTTCTCCAACCTTTGGAGATCATCATCAAAGAATAGGGATTGTGATATATATTACCCTCTGGTAAACTAACATAGCTATGGAAAATTGCCCATTTTTAGTGGATTTACCCATTAAAAATGGTGATTTTCCATAGCTATGTTAAATTACCAGAGGGTATTTATATATGAGTGGCGGACAAAGCTACTTACTACCCGCAATGGACATGGCCAAAGTGGACGGTCCCCGGTCCCCTATCGGTTGTGAAGGTTTGTACTTCCATGCTATGTGCAAAAATAGGGTATCGGTAAGTGGGTGGTCCCCTATCGGTTGTGAAAGTTTTCGCACAAATTTGAACATCCCATGTCCACTCTCCACTACTTTTTGTCTTCCGCTAATTTTGTCGGTTACTCATATATATATATATATTTATTAATTATATTAATTATATTATATTATATCATATTAAATTATATTATATTATATTATATTATATATATTATATTATATTTTGTTATATTATATTATATATATATAATATTATATATAATATTACGTGTTATATTATATTATATCATATACATCTATACATATTATCTCAATTTTGAGGATAGAAACTGATGGACATCTAAACAAAAGCTATCTGACCCCACCTGGCGCATCTTGGCGCCAGCTAAGGCTTGGACGGAGCCGTTCAGGGCATACTCTCCCAGCCAAGTGTTTTTGAATTCCTGCGCTGAAGAGCTGTACTGGTTGGTGGTATACCTACCCCCCTGAAAAATATGAAAGTCAGTTGGGATGATTATTCCCAATATATGGAAAAATAAAAAATGTTCCAACCCACCAATCAGTGTAGATCAACCCAGGATTTTTTGGCTGGGGAAATGATATGAAATGATATGAAATGATATGAAATGACTAGTGGAACTGCCAACATCCTCAACAACGCGTCTGATCATCGCAACAGATTTTGTTTTTCAGGTCTGTCAACTACCCTTCATGATGCTTTCGAAGCAGGCAGTTTCCAAAATGCTGGACTCATCCATGAACTGAGACTGTGATATCATCCATGAACCAACCCACATGTGCCAGGGTCAAAACTCAGTAGGTACGGTATGGTCATCCCATTATAATAGGGTTCCTCTTTAATGGTTGTTATAATTACTTATTAACCATTGGATGACCATCCCCTATTAATGGTTAATAATACCCAATATTGACCATTGCTCACATGGTACCATGCTTAGCACCGCCACGGGGCCATGCCATCATGCCCCATGACCGCTGGCCATCGCTGGCCCGGGGTCCTCTAAGAGTTTGTTCTCAGGATCTCGCTCGTGGCCAATCAGCGTGTGATCCTGGGCGATGCCACAACGAATTGGTGCACTGGGGCACTGGATCAGTTCATCTCTATTATCCATTTATCTATATCTATCTATCTCTATATATATATATAATTATATTTATATATATTAGAATTGGTTGTCCTTAATGGATTCCTGTCATGTCATTTTCACTCTTGCTTCCATTTGGCATCAAGGGTGTTCTCATTGGATGATCCGTGAGTCGAACTTGCAAATCTTTTGCTTCTCCGGATGTGAAACATGTTGGTTATGACTATCAGTTTGCCATGGTATGGATGGCCCATAGAAATAGATGGTTTACCGTTCTTAAAAATGGGTGGATCTTTCCATGGCGAACTGTTAAATAACCAGATGGTAAGATATTCCCAGAGCTTCGGGCATCAAGTAAGCCAACCTTTTCTGCAACATTGCTATAAAACCACCGGCCCAACCAAGTCACCAAATCGGTCACAACCAGCACACGGTTCTTTCGGATCCTGTCCATCTCCAGTGGTCCATGAACAATGTTTCACACCATGCCATGTCGTCCATGTCTCAGTTTCACTTGAGATTCCCAAGAACCTCGTTGGTCGATATATGTCTATGTTTTTTCTTGATGACTTTGGAAATCCGTTTGAGAACTATCATCATCTTCACACAGTCACCCTAAGATCCGGTATTTTATTATCATAATAACCCCAAAAATAGATAAGTGGAACATGTGAACACATTCTAGTCCATGATTCTATGACCTTGTGAGGTAAAACATGGAAAAAAACAACATCTATCACTTTTCGAGAATGAGCAGCGCCATTCATTTTTCATATCTTCGAAAATAGGGTTTTCACCCTCTTTCCCCTGGATTGCCATCACTTTCCCCATGGAATTTCCATTAGTCATTTTGATTCATTTTACTGTAGGGGTTCTGAAATAATGGTGGATCCCCAAATCCATAGCTTGAAAGATACTAAAATATCTAAAATTTGATCAAACAATTTGAATGATTTGGGGGTAACCCCCCATGACTTAAGAACCTCCATTTCCGGGGTTCCACTTCTGGCTCCAGTCCTGGTCCCGTTCCATCCACCCCGGTCTCCTGCGAAGGTGTCCATTCCGCAGCGAGTAACTGCCTCCCTCCTGGGTGCAGGAGTTGGTCAAAAAGAATCGTAGAAGAATGGCAATATAACAAATGGACTATTCCAATATACCAACAGGAATATTACTATATTGGTATATAATATTTGCTATGGGACAAATCGAATATTACTATGTTGGTTTGTCCATAGTAATACTATGGCAATAACAATAACAATGCCAATAGTAATGGAATATTACTCATATATACTAATATTACTAATAATAATACCAACATATTGTACCAACTATTATTAGTTTTATATATTAATAGCGGGCAATTATTACTCCGAATGGTTATAATTGCAAGTAATGGCCAATCAATATCAATGATATTTACTGTCCTAACTGATCCTAGCTGTATAATCCTCTTGTTGGATCAGTCATAGAATGACTATCCAGTATAGTTACAATGTCAAATGCCTTTTAATCATCAATGCAACGAAGAATCCTTTTCTTTTGTTGGACAATGAATTAGCATAACAACATATAACAACCATCCAGTTTCTGTGTTTGGGGACTATCAGCAAATAGTAACGCCAACATTTAGGAAAAATCCTATACCCAATTCCATCCAATTCTACCGTTTGGATTCGGGTCGATTTTTCGTTTCTTTCACATCAATTTGACCCAAAAAAGGCAAAGCCAAGATGCCAATTCACATTCCAAAACCAGCGGCTCCAAGCCAATCCAGTCGTTAGCTTACACGTTTGGCCCCAAACGTTTAAGCCAAACTAACGGCGCTTCGGCGCGCTTCGTAAAGCGTCCAAGGGACGGTGATTTGGTAGTTCTTCTTGCCATACCAATCTGGAGGATTATCCCAATATTGCTTCTTCATGTCGCAGACCACAAATTCCAAGCCATCCGCCTGTCGGGAAATGTGGCAAATCACGGGCATACTCTTGGGCTTTAATGATCTTTACGATCTTCAAGAGATACAGTGTATATACATATATATATATTATCATAAATTATATAGTAATATAGTTATATGTATATCATGTAGTTATATGTATATATAGATATTACATATATTGTTTGTATGTATATATAGTATATAGTATATAGTATGTAGTATATAGTATATAGTATATAGTATATAGTATATAGTATATACTATATAGTATATAGTATATAGTATATAGTATATAGTGTATAGTATATACTATATAGTATATAGTATATAGTATATACTATATAGTATATAGTATATAGTATATAGTGTATAGTGTATAGTGTATAGTGTATAGTGTATAGTGTATTGTGTATTGTATTGCATGTATGTATGTATGTACATTTGTATATATATATATAATCTCGATGGCATACATAGAATACAGAATCGATAATTTCGGCCTCCAGAAGCATCTTCCGGAATCGGTCAAAAAAACCTATACATAGAATAAAAGCATCTTCCGGAATCGA
>Ga0126342_10020153_pt1 | contig 11241 bp, 12 predicted proteins | sample Cyp1metagenome_FD_92528 | JGI IMG/M metagenome (GOLD analysis project Ga0126342, IMG submission 92528) | Coral microbial communities from Lord Howe Island, Old Settlement Bay, Australia - Cyphastrea 1 metagenome | ecosystem: Host-associated > Invertebrates > Cnidaria > Coral ...
AGTTTTCCTGATTGGAACAAATGTTTCGAGACGATAGAAAAGGTTTGTTTTCCAAGCCGAAACTAACGTTGTGGCGCTGCCCAAGCTTTGCTCTGAAAGCAGTGGAAAGAGAAAACACATGTCTTCTTCCCCAAACTGACGTTTTTTCGCGCGAAAACGCAAGTTTCAGGGTTCGAAACCAACCTTTGTTTGAAACCTTAGTTTGAAACTGGAAACTCAAAACAAACCCCGTTGGAACTAGTTTCGAACCCCCGAAAACAAACATTTTTTCGACTAGTTTGTTTGTTTGTTCTTGCGAAAACATTTGTTTCGGAAACGTTTGTTTTTGGTGCGGAAACAAACTATTCGACAAAACGTTTGTTTACGATTGTTTTGGGTTGAAACACGTAACTTTGCACAGTGCCAAGTTGAAAGGTTTGTTTTTCATTAGCCCTGAAAACTATTGTTTCGAACAAACGTTTTTGTCTGAGACACTTTCGTTTCGAAACGTTAGTTTCCAGGGTCAGCTTCCCCTTCATCTCATCAATGTCGGCCTCGGCCTCATATATCTCGGCCTCGCCCATCTTTCGCACCCTTCTGGACACGAATGTCCGTCCTAGATGTTAAACACAAACTGTTTGCATACGTTTTCTTTTCTCCGATTTTTGGACCTTGTTTGTTCTTGTTTGTTCGTGTTGTTCGTGTTGTTCTTGTTCTTCCTGTTCAACTTTTTGTTCTTGTTGTTCTCCTTCTTGTGCCTCTTGTTGTTCCTGCTGTTCTTGTTGTTCTTGTTGTTCCTGTTGTTCCTGTTGTTGATGCTGTTCTTGTTCTGCTTCTTCTTCTTCGGCTTCTTCTTGTTGTTATTGTTATTGTTGTCGTTGTTGTTGTTTTTGTTTTTGTTTTTGTTCTTCTTCTTCTTCTTCTTCTTGTCTTGCCGCCCAACCTTTTGTTGCAGCTCACTCCGGGGCGGGGCGTCGGAAACAAACAAACTCCTTCCGTCCGGTTTGGAAACCTTTGTTTGTCCTACCCGAAAATCTAGTTTTGAAACTTTAGTTTCCCGATGATTCTGCAACCTCCCCCGCAAACCTTTCTTTTCTTCTTCGGGAACAATTTTTTTCTCGGTCGAAACCTTTGTCTTGGCACCCTGAAACTACTGTAACGTTTGACCACCCTCCCAAAACGTTTGTTTTTTCTCCGGAAACAAACATTCTCCCCAGATTTAGTTTGTTTCCCCCGCCCCCCCTCCAAGCCAGCCAAAACCCGGGTTTCGAAACTAACCTTTTCCCCTCCTTTTAAACTTCAGTTGGAAACATGCTAATCGCGTCCATACTCCATTGAGGTGGCGTGTCATGCTCAATGATGAGAGCGGTGTTGATGGTGGTGGGCTGCGAAGAGAGGCGGTGGTAGAAACATGATCGAAATGACCCGATGATGACCTGACTGAAGATGTTTGGCAGTGATGCATATTCCATTGGCAGGGAGATTACTTACTAGATGTTTGCCTTTTTACTTGAGAGTCTCGAGTTCAGGATTGCCACAAACATTCCGTCGAAGGTAGATGAAGTGCAAGACTCTGTCTCTGTTCCAGGTGGTCAGCCTTTTCTTTGAGCAGTTGGAAAGCAGTAGCCTATCTCTCGGCAGAGACACGGCGGTGTCAGACTGCCAGACTGTTGGAAACAAACAGCTGGGCGATATGAAGAACACAAATAAAGGCTTACAGCTTGCCGTCATGTCTCTCTCTCTCTCTCATGCAGATTCATTGACAATCAATAGAGGCACGTTATATTACTTATTAATTACATCTTATTGCAGTATAACATAGATATAAATGATATAAATAGAAGTAAATCAAACAATGTATTGTTAATTTATAGCATTTTTGCATGCAAGGCAGCAAGGTGACGAGGAACCCTTGGTCCTTGCAGTACAGCTGAGGCTTGGTTATGCGAGCTGGTATGGACGGCAGCGAGGTGGTAACACTCTTTGTAAACGATCGAAGTGAAGGTCTTAGCTTGGCTGGGAAATCCCCTTTGAAATGGAGGTCTATTAGAATGGGAACCTCTAATATCTATAGATGGGTGATTTTCCAGGCTGCCACGTTTGAATCCCGGAAAGTATATATTGTATAATTGTATAACATGATTTTATTGTACAATTCACCCGAAAGCAGTACATGTTGATAGAGATGTCAATAAGGACGTGCTGACAAGAGCCCACAGCAGTGGAGACAAATGTGGACCTCTGCCAGGGGCTTTGCATTTTGTTTTTTTTTGGACGTGATGACGTGATGGTTACGTTTTTGGAGGATGATCCCAGTTGGTGGGAGCTCCTGCGACGAGGTCGGTGCCATGTTGCTCCGGGCTTTGGTTCACTTTGGCAATGCTCCCTTGGCGTTCAGCAGCTCGGATGGATGGCTAAGTGGCTAAGTGGCTAAGTGGTTCACGCAGTGAACTCATCAAGTTTGTGATAGAATCTTCCAAGGCAGCGCGATCTTTGACTGCGCATTGGGGAGGCCTCGCACTTGTTTTTGGCACCAAGAGGATGGCGCTGTTGTCCTGTAATCCTTGGAGAGGTTTTGCAAGCTGCCACCAGACGATGTTCCAGGCTCGCTTCTCTCATTGAGGAACCAAACGTGGTGCAACGGGTTCGCACCTTCAAATTGCATCAACTCATGTCAAACCACCTATAAAGGTGGAGACGATGACGATGACGATATGGCAAGTGTTGATCGCTGGACTCTCAGATTTTGAGACTACTGGCTGTGCGGCTTGCAACTTATTGAATTTTGCAATCAGAAATCAGAGCAATTTGCAATCAGTAGAGCGAACAGGCTTGCTCCAGCTGCGGGAAGAGAAAGGTGATGTGCACTTCTCAGGTTGATGCAGAATAAATATAGGGCCTTTGCATTTGCATACTGCCAGCATCTACCAGCGCTTCAACTCTAGCAAGATCCTTCCTTTATCTTCTCACTTCCTTGCCACCAAATTGCAAAAATCGTATGAACTTCCACACTTAGATTCATAATATCATCGTATATCATCACAGTATAGGTTGACTTTTGCAGCTCTGACTTTAAAGTTGATACTTGCAGCTATTCAAACCTCGTTGTTTGGACAAAGATGGTGGAAGTTCATTGCTTCCAATTTCCCAAGGACTGGGCTCGCAGTGAGTTGTTGGACTTGCTTCGCCGTTTGCGACGTGCTGCGCTCAAGGGCAAGGATCGGCAAGGATTACGATCAGTTTTCTTGTCCTTTGAACCAATCCTTGAACATTGGTGTATATTGGTGCAGGTGCAGACCCACAGTCTTTGACTCAGCAGAAATTTGACTCATCCGGCCGCCGGCTGTATTCCTGACTTGTACCGTCGCGTAGTCGGAAGAATGAGCTCTGCTCCCAAGGAAAGAGGCCGGTTACCGGTGGATGCTTTCGCAGAGGATGCAGGCCATTGAAGATATGTAGACATAGACATATGAAGTCATGATCCTCGATGAGTCCGGTTCAAGCAGCTTGCAGCCAGGAGGAACAGAATGGAGTCATGGTCCCAACCTGAGTTGTTGAAAATTCTTAGTTACTTAAGTTCCTTAGTTTGTTGCCTCTTTCACTGGAGGAACTCATCAGACTGCCAAGAAATTCAGGTGTATAGCTTATCCACAGAGAGCATGGAGACCATTACCGCAATGCTTGAACCACGGACTTCCTCCTTGCTGAGTCGACTTTCAAGTCCTGGTGAGGGTGGGTCAGGTGAGTCAGTGCTTCCCGATGCATCCTTGGAATGGGTTCTTTTGTGGGACGTCTACTTGAAATTCCTGGGTGGTGGGGACCGATGGTTGGCCTATGAAGCCTTGGCAGATGGTTTCACTGCGCATGGACGGCGGCATGACATGTGGTCCCAGATGACAGGCGACCAGGTCCTAGAGACGCTGGAAGGTGTGGCCCTAACGGCTGAGGTGATTTTACCCAACCTGGAGTTTAAGCCAAATTACGGTTATGAAACCCAGATTCAGTTCTTCAAGAACGTCATTGCTGCGTTCGACTCCGAAGAACTCTCAATGTTTCTGCGGTTTTCAACAGGCATTGGTAGGCTGCCCGCCAGCCGACGGTTCCCAGCTGGGCAGAAATTGACTGTTCGTTTTATGCCCGACCAGCTTGAGCACTTGCCGTCTGCGCACACCTGCTTCTGGGTGGTGGACGTTCCTCCCTACGAAGATCAAGAAGATATGGCGAAGAAGCTTCGACTGGCCATTGCTGCCCCGCAACCTTTTGCACTGAGTTAAGAAGTTTGTGCTTCCTCATAGGTCCTGATATTGACTGTGTGTCACAAATCTGGACAAACAATTCACCTTGACTTGACAGTGCTTTACAGTGCTTTACAGTATACTACAGTCACCTGAAGTTCAAGATGTCGAATGTCATGGAGCGATGGAGTTGTTCCATGCGTCACAGAACGGCGACAAAGAGATCCAGGTCTTCGGAGGTCATGCCATTGCTGCCCTCCTGTGACTCCTGTGACTCCTGTCACTTGGGAGGTCACAGTCACTGGTGCTCAAGGTCAACAACTTGTTAATGCAACGCAAAAAGAAAGGCGGCATGGGGTGATACGACAGCTGACCCATGGAAAGTCAACAAACTAGAGGTCTTGTCTTGTCCCACGCCTTTCCGAGATTCTTTGTTCATCCCTAAACCAGGCCATGAGTCTAAGCACTACAAAAGCGAACCCGTCGAATCACAATAACAACAGTTGACATTGCGCATGTTGATCACTCGGAAAGAGGTTCCTCAATAGACCGCTTAACCATGCATAACCAATCAAGTCATCAAGTCCTGTTTTTGAAAACGATGTTGCGCAGCAAGTGAATCATTGTCCCAGCATCGGGTGAGCTTTGGCTACAGCTTGAAACCGGCTGCCACAGTCAGATCCACCCAACACATGATGCATCTGATAAACATGATGCAAATGTATGCAAATCTGGAAGCTATCAACATCAAGATTTGGTATGATTTGGTCACATGTCGGTGAATTTACATGTTTGTGGCCATACTCTTGAGCCCAATATTTGATACAGTTTTTGTTTCTTGTAGATATCGATATATCACAATTCCAACATGATATCTAGATATATAGATTCAAAGAGAAGGCTCCTGAGAGACAAGACACTTCTCCACCTTTCTTCATCACATGCAAAGACGTGAAAGATGACATGCATAGAGCATATTTCCAGGACAGTATGGATTCTTTTGACTTCAAACTGCTCATCAGTTGTTGGTTTGGCATGTACCAATTTTCCAGTATCTTGGCTTCTCAGTTTCATCCATTTCCTGTTTCTAAACATTTTCCAATGCTTGAGCTCAATGAACCTGATGAGCCTGCCGCTGAAGCGGAACTTCCGATTGCAGGCTGACTGCTCGTTTTCCGCTGGTCCCAGCGGCCCCAACTGTCAAACTTACGCCGTCAGGATGAATTTTAACATTTTACATGATTTTGCAATCATCTCTATACATATCTTTACATATCTTTACTAGATCTATCAATCTGGATCTATCTGGATCTTACTAGTGCACAAACAGCAACCTCAGAGATTGTAGATGTGTATTCTATGCACCTGGCTGAATCAGCAGGAGTCCAACACGCAGCTCCTAGAAGCGCTTCCGAAGCAGCATCGGAGGTGTTGTGATGGTGAACGTTTTTGCCAAGGATGGGGTACCCCAAAATGGCAATGTTTAATGTGAAAAAAGAAAAACCATGGGATTTTTTTGGGATTAAGGGGTACCATATGGTACCATGATTTTTTAACACACCCACATTGGTCACATCAGTGGCAAACTTGCACCCGCTGGGACTGTTTCGAAAAACTGGTGTCAGGCAGCGGAGACTACAACAATTGCAATTGCTGAAGCAGCTCAAACCGAAGTTGATGAACCAGACGAGCCTGGCGAACCATTGACTTTTCGAGTTTCGACCTCAGCTCCAGTAGTTTGACAGGGTTTTCTAGACACTGCACTCTTCGTTTACAGGATCCTCATCACACGTGAGGTGTTGTTCACAAATAGAGTGTAGATATGATTAAGGTGGTAAACTCAATAATAAACCATTTGTGGACATTAAACCCAATAATAATGATATCACATTGATATCACTAATAATAAACTTTAAAAAACCATCCCATTGAACCAACCATTGATGGTTTATGGCCTTGGACCAGGAACATCTGTGGGACCGCTTTGACGTGATCTGGGGATGGCGGATGGGACCTACGCGAAGGATGTTGGAGGCTGATAGCTCCAAGGTTTGTCACAGTTGCATCTCACGATGTTTTTTATTCAGGTATTTTATGGTCATCATCACATTGAATCTTACATAATTATACATATTCATAATATATATATATATATATATGCATATATAATTAATATATGTGTATATATATATATATATTGAATATTATATGATATAACAGTTTCAAGATTCGTAATTATTCAATAGATATTGTATCATATATGTCTTTTTCCCAGAACTTCCTGGCTGTTTTCGATGTTGACGCAGGGCTTCGTTTGTTGCATGCGAGAACGTGCTCAGCTGGAACGTCAATATGCGAGGTGACACGTTCAGCCAAACTGTCATTGGTGTGCTGCGGAGGGAATTCTTTTCATGAATGTACAGTACCCTCTGGCAATTTAACAAGTTTTCAATTGGACATCACCATTTTCAAAAGGCAAATCAGCTATTAATGGATGATCATTCATTTTGCATAGCTCAAATTCTCCCCAATTGTAGCAACAACTGCCATCCCCGTGGACCCGTGCATATGATCACTGATCAAGGGCCACTTGACATATCCTGAGGGGCCTCCTTCACTGCGTGGCCAAACTGCAGCAAACCACTTCGGAGGGAGCTGGAATCTCAGGGCTCAAGATACATCAGAATCATAGGACATCATAGGACACATCACAGAATACATCAGGATCCACTGATTGCGGCCCCCCCCGGCGTAGTTTGTCCCTTTCACACGCATCATGAGTTCCCCCAAACCACTCTTGGTTTGCCGCTGTGGAATAGACATAATAGACGATGACTCCCCCAGGCAGTACCTCTGCCATTGGAAGCTGTTGTTAGCAACTTGCGGCATCGAGCAGAGCAGTCCGGGACTCAAGGGACTCAAGGGCCTCAAAGGCCTCAAGGGATTTGAAGATGGTTCTGGAGCAGTTTCTTGGACGAAGTATTTCCAACTGCCACAAGCACAATTGCTATGCAGTTTCCTGAACTTTGCTAGGTGCGCTGTCTTGGCGGAGGAACTTGACCAGGAGATCACAATGCAAATTGTGGAAGTTCTGGGGGAATGTGCGTCTAATTTGGAATTTTGCAGCATCTCGCAGCCAGTGGCTCTCAGATGTCGCCCCTTCCCTCCAGTGCAATGAGATATCTGACAGATGTTTCCATGGACCCAATGGAGCTGGGCGTTCAAAATCCTGGTTGTAGTATTTTTCTGTTCCCTTGCCGATCAGTTGGAACAGTTGGAGCTTGAGGGCGAAGTTTGGAGGACTTTGATGCAGGAAGATTGGAGACCTGGCTATGTGGGCGAATCCACCACTAGCCTGCCAGTTCGTGACCTGACCTGTGAGGGACCTGGAACAAGACTGCGAAGTATGCCTGGATACACATGGGTCATGGTCAAAAGTTTGCTCCAAGGTCACTCCCCAGGTCAGTCTCCAGCCCGATCAGCCAATGAAGTCCTACGGATTTTGACCACAGTTCAGATGAAAGAGCCCGATGACTGCTGTTTGGGCATTGTAGCGTCATCATCATTCTTGCTGCCGTACACGATGCCAAAGTTTCGAAACATGGCGAGGACACTATCTGGCGATCTGAATTTCCTTCTTCTAAATGTGACATTTTTTGACACACTCACCAGTGGCTTTCCAATCTTTGGTATCTATGATGATCTGTCCTCTGTTGCATACCGCACTTGGTTTCAGTCCACAGAGTCGACAGAGTATTTTGAACCTCTACCCGAGTCAGCTGCATGTAGGGATCCTACTGCTCAAGTCCTGCAAGAAAAGCTTCAAGAGCAACGAGAAGAATGGCATGCTAGGCTTCAATCGCATGCTACAGCTGCTACAAAGCAAAGAGCCGAAAGAGCTGGAGATTTTGATGGAGAAATGTTTGGATTCCTTGAGGCCATAGAAATTTTGGATGGCTTCTCTGGGGAATGTCGCCCAGCAGCTGCTGCTGCAGCACTAGTTCTCGCATTGAGCAGGGGGAAGGCACGACCCGAATGACCCGAATGCAGAGTTGAAGTTGAGATTGATGCCATTAGAGCTTTGATGACATTAGAGCTGTTGCAGGCGATTGCGGATGAACCAGCCAAGGTTCGAAGTTCCAAGGTGCTTTGACTGCAAGAAAATTCATCAATAAACACAAAGGATGAGAAGATATGGGAAGGTTCTTCGTTGTTTTCTATCCTGGAACCAGGCAAAAGATAGCAGCTGGAACAGTGTATATAATTTATTTAGTTTGTGCAACACATGGCAAATATCATTCACAACCCTCCCTGACAAGGCAAAAAGGGCAGCAATGCGTGATGTCATTGAGCTGGTGACAAAAGCCGAAGATCTCCTCAAAGACTACAGTGGAGACCTCAAGGAGACCTCAAGTCACTCAGCAACTCAGCTGATCACAGCACTGAGGCTGGCATGAAGGTGTTGCATTCGGACGATTGGTAGCAAGTGACTGGAATTTTTGGTGGCTTTTGCAGCAGTTGCAAATTGTGTGAACCTCAGATTCCTTGGATTCGAAGAGACTTTGTCGGAAAATGTCGGAAACACTGTCTGTATCACCGATCCAAGTCTTTTTGTTGTGCAAACACCAAAGAAACGGGGCGATCAAACATTAACATGGACAAGCACATGGCATGGACCTGCAACACACTGCCCAGGTCTTGAAGAATCTTTTCCCTGATTTGTGGGCTGATCCATAGACTCGCCGTTCCTCAGTTGCTGGCTGCACTTTGTTGTTTTTTTTCACTTGTCCTGGAACTATTGAAGTTTCACCTTTACATCCCTTCACCTTTCAAGTGTCTCTTCCTGCTGAATCTTGCTGCCAACAGCATGGTTGACTTTTTCCATCTTTTTCCTCTGAGGTGAGCACCTGCCACAAGGACTTTGCCGAGCGGAGGAAGGCAGTTTCAACATGGTGCTGGATGATTGTGCTGCAGTTCAGATGCTACCAGGGATCTTCGACGATGCACCAAAGCTCGGAGACTTCAAGTCCAGACTGCAAGTGACTGGAACCTTGGAAGAACTTGGAAGCGGGTCTTCGATGTTCGACAACACCGGGCTGCGCAGCCACAGCCCCTCGAGATTCGGACCCGCTTCAGAGCCAGATGCAAAGCTCTGGCTGAGCTTCTCGAGAGATATGGAAACATCCAGCGACAAAACAAGGCGTTGCAGCTGTTGAGAACAAGTAGCCACCATATGCCACCATTTTTTGGATCATGAAGGCTCTATATGCTTCATCACTGGTGAATCGCGCATCCGACGCATCCATTCACAGGAGGTGGCCGATACAATGGAGAGGATGTTGGAACAGCATGCAGAGGCGGGAATCAACAGCAACAGGTCAACGGGTGAGAGCAGGTTGAGCTGATTGTTTAAATGTGTTCAAACTTGTTAATAAATCTTGTTAATCAGTTTTAACTTTTATAATAGCCAGGATTAACTCGGATGCTGCAGACATCCGGAGAGGTGTCTCGCCGTATGCACTCTGATGGTGTTTGTGCGGCTCTTTGCTCCAGCTATGTGAGTGTGTTATGGTCAACAAACGATACAAATGGCCTCCCCAACTGGTACTACACCAAATTGGCGTGTGTTATCCCATTCTGAGGCCTAATGCGTCATTGGCAAAGCGCTTCTCAAGGCAGTCTGACAGCATTTACATGCACTCTGTGATCACTTGTGGATCATATAACGGGGAAATTATATGAAGTTACAATATATATATATAATAATATATATATATATATAATATATATATATATATATATATATAATAATATATGTAATAATAATAATAATAATTATATATATAATTATAATTATATATATATTATTATATATATATTATTATATATAATATATATATAATAATATATATATATATAATAATAATATATATATAATAATATATATAATATATATATAATAATATATATATATAATATATATATATATATATATATAATAATAATATATATATATATAAAATAATATATATATATAATAATATATATATATATATATAATAATATATATATAATAATAATAATTATATATATAATATAATATATATAATATAATATATATATAATATAATCATGATATATAATATAATCCTCGGACTGTTTCTTTGTTGTTGGCACATCCAGAAGTCCATTCATCCAGCTGGCCATTGTCGAAGGCTTTGAAGGAGCCGAGGAGAAATATCACCAGGCATGCAGCGCAGCTGAGCTGGAAGCTGTGCAGCACAGACCTGAGATCTGCAGCCAAGCAGAATGGGATGGAATGGGATGATTGGCAAATTCTCCCATGATCTCCATTGATCTCATGATTCAATAGCAGCTAATAGCAAACCAACTTGAAGCTTTGGCCAAAGGTGTGCTGCTCTTTCGCCCTTGAAGCCTACTGAATGGTCACCCCACCTTTGATTGCTCTCAGGGTACTGTACATAGGGTACTGGTGTAACCTGGTGTACCTTGAGGGTCACATATCCACAGCCTTGAGAGCGCCAGGAAGCAGTGGGCTGAAAGAACAATCCGAGCATCGCGCCAGGCAGATGGACGGTGTCTCAGTTCAGTTGTCTCCTTGCACCTTAAAGATCTTAAAGCAGTGCAGCGCGCAGGCTGTTTCAGCTGAGAAAGACTTCCACAAGGTGCCAGTTTTGTTTGGACATCAGCTATCATTTCAAGACAAGCATACGGTGCAAAATGTATCATCCCATGTATCAGCCATGTTTTCTGCCAATCCCAAGCTTTTATGGCTGGATTGGATTAGCAGGTGCTGAAAAAATTTAACACCTCGGTCGAGCTGCAGGAGCGCTGCCCTGGATTTCTTCAACCCGAAAAACTCATTGGGATATTAATATGGATATTCCTTCGCTTCCTTTAGATGTTGTTTCTTTTCCTCTCCCTTGCTTGATTTCCATTTACCATATACCTCTTGAAACCTTTGATAGTCTCCTGTGTCTATGCTTTTGCTGTTGTTCATCTCTTC
>Ga0126342_10020154_pt1 | contig 11241 bp, 11 predicted proteins | sample Cyp1metagenome_FD_92528 | JGI IMG/M metagenome (GOLD analysis project Ga0126342, IMG submission 92528) | Coral microbial communities from Lord Howe Island, Old Settlement Bay, Australia - Cyphastrea 1 metagenome | ecosystem: Host-associated > Invertebrates > Cnidaria > Coral ...
ACTGAGGAATGTTCAGGAGCTTTGTGGCACACTCGGTGCTTTTGCTGCCATTTTGGCAGATGGAAGCGTGGTGACATGGGGTCATACCCACTATGGTGGTGACAGCTCCGAAGTCCAAGATCAGCTAAAAAATGTTCAGCAGATCTGTGCCACAGGCTCTGCTTTTGCGGCCATTTTGGCCGATGGAACTGTAGTGACATGGGGTGGTCCGAACTACGGCGATGACAGCTCCAGAGTCCAAGATCAATTCGTGCACATCTAGGGACGTGGGTCAAGTCCTTTGGCACACATTGACATGCTGGTGCCCAGTGAAATGTTTGTTGCTTTATAAAAGCCATTACCGCCATTAGCTAGTTCGATATATCTACCACAAAAGCCTGGGGCAACTTTGGTAGCGACCATCCAAAGGAGGGGGTGTTCCACCATCGGAGGATTCTTTTCTCATGGGGGATCCCCAAGTTGCCATGGCTTTCAATATTGGAAATCATCCCCATTCATGGCCATGGGTATCCATGGCTTTCAATACCAAGTTATGATAAAATCATCGAAGTTTGCATAATTTGGGGGGTAGCTTCGTTCCAAAACACCTCTGACTATTCTGGAAACAGTTTCCGCTGGGATGTTGCCAGCGCTCCGACCATGACGTGCTGAACGATTTTTTTGAGCTGCTTACGGTGCACGAGTCAGTCGCCAGAGGGATGATGATCCTAACTTCCGTGTGGCGTTTTTCTCCATGTATAGATACGGGTGATATATACAGTATTTCTCAATTATTCTGACTCTTCTCTGACTCTTCCTCTTTGGCCTTTTGGTTTTTTAATGTTTTTTAATCCTCAAAGAGGCTCAACCAACGACTCACTCGAGAAATAAAAGGTTTAATTTTCTCGCCGAGTCCCAAGAGAGATCGGAGACTGCGTCCAGCCGATGTTTGGAAAACCTATCATCTATCTGGGTTAATTTTAGGGAAATCATCCCCCATTCATGGCCGCAAGATTCAGGTTAGTGAAATGTTTGAGGTATTATGGCCTTTACCCAGATCTATATCTTTGGAACACAATTTTGCTGGTGCGTTTTACGTAGGGTGGCTGGATGGGTTGCTGGGGGTTGCTGGGGGTTGCTGGGATGATTATTCATAGTTAGCCAGTGGATCATTCCGAATCATTCCCGAAAATTCCCTACGTTTAGCACGCACCAGTAAGATGAATAAAAATCACAAAATACCAGATTAATTATTAACCATCATTATTACCATATATTAACCATATATTAACCATCATGAACCATGAATCATCACCATTAATATGAAAACCATAAGCACCAGTTTATCACATCCTGGAGCCATCCGTTGTTCGCCATCACGGTTTCCATGACCGGTGAGGGGATGACTCTATAATACTCCATGGTTATTCCACCTTTGCCATTTATGGCTTCAATGAATGATATATCTGGGTAAATTATAACGACCTCACTGTTCTCCCTACTGGAATCATGGTTAGGATTCGGGGAATCATCCCCATTCATGGCCTTAATTCAGGTTAGTGAAATATTAGAATTTACCCAGATATATGGGATGACACCTATAGAATGGTTTATCAGTTTACCGGGATATATATATATATATAAAATATTCTTATTGGGATATATTGTATCTTTTATGGGATATCTCTTGATGGGTTTATCATTGGATTATTACGTTGGGCGGCCGAACATGGGTGAAATATGATAATTTAGCCAGATATTTATATATGGTTACGAAGTAACCAGACATATCATGACTATGGTTACTATATGTTACTATGGAGAATATCATCGAAATTTGGTTACTATGGTTACTACGCTTACTAAGCAGTCGAGTTTGGTGGGATTGATACAGATTGATCCATTGATCCTCCAGGTAGTGGACTACTATGCTCTGGACAAACCCAACAAGTACATCAAGGATCAAGTCATTCGAAGGCGCGCAGGAGCGGGCAGAGCTGGTGGTTGGCAGTTCTCCAAATCTGTAGCACTCCCCAAAGATCTCTTAAAGATGGTGATAAATTGAACCTTTTCTATCTATTTTTTTTGGGAGGTTACAATCTAATCATCCTCAACATGTCAACATGTTATTGCTGGTGATATTCCCATGATTTCCCATGATATTCAGAATCTCTCCCCTCGTTGAACGCGTCATTCTCCCAGTTTTTCACTGACCTTTCTTCAGTTTCTTCAGCTGCCAAGGCTGGGGCATCTGAAGGGTCTGACCCACGAGAACCAGCCGCTCTTGGCTGCGGCCTGGTGGGAGTGCTATGGCTTTGGCTCCTCACAGGTGGCCGAGTGTTGGGATTCGCCATGGCAGCCATGGCTTCGAGTTAAAAACCGGGTTCACAAAAACCGGGGCTTTTGGGGTGGTTGGGGTTGGGAGGATTTTTCATGATTTTTCTGGGTCTTAGATGATCTCATCGATCTGGAATAGTTTTGAGTCATGCAGCTGGATGGTATTACTGTATAAATTCGGATATATCTCAGCCAAACCTGGCACTTGGACACATGAGAGGAAGTAATGCTGATACAATCTTCAGAGGGTGGGGTTGCGGTTAGAGGGATGGGGTTGTGAAGCACTCTCACAGTGCTGTCTCCCCAAGTTTTTCTCTTTGCAGAACTGGAATTGATTTCGGACCTTAGATATTTATGATGAATTATGATGATTTCTACAAGTCATGTGTTACAAAGCAGGACCGACACTTTAAAAAACCCTTGAGCTTCTCAATGTCAACCGACATCTCCCTAGTCCTCGCAGGTGAAACGCCGAGTACTGGCGCAGATGGACAACATCACAACAAGTGTCTCTGTTGATGGCGTGGGACCGGTGGATGTTTATTGGAAGACACCATGGGAACGGAGTTAAGGAAGACTGTGGAGGTCCTGATTGACACACTTTTTTTCGGGAAAGCGAGCATTGTTCGATATTTTTTGATGTTTTTTTGAATGTACAGTGCTAACGTTGGTATACAACTCCAATATCCAGGGCTTAGATTCTGGCAGATATCTATAGTTAGCCCCGAAAAAGGTGATCACAGAGGAGATTGGAAGGACAGCTCAGATTTCCAGAATTTCCAGCGCCCCAGGCATTTTTGATATCATTTGGAATGCCTGGCAAGAAACCGTTGCAGACGCTGGTTGTGCGGGGGGCGAGGATATCGGATAGATGGACAATGGTGGACATGTGGACATGTGCCCCTCTCAGCAATTGTTTTTCGGGGTGCTCCCTTCCAGTAAAAGCGTTTACTACCACTTTTTGCAGTTGATTTTTTCCGTTTGTTTTTTGTGCATTATTTGAAGTTTTCTTAAGATGTGGGACCCCAAAATCATCAACAGATGTGGGTTATTTTTGATGGTTTGATGGGGAAACCGATACGATAAGATACTGTACCCCTTAAAAAGAACCATCTGGGGGAGAAGGCGCTGATGGGGCTCGAGAAAACGACACTGGAGTGCTTGTCGAAGCACTCCATGGACTTTGACAGATCAGTTCAGCAGGTAGTTGGCTAAGCCACATCCAATATGTGCACATCCAATACTTGATTGATGATTATTCATGGTTACTAATGGTGACTGATTATTAATGATGATTATTAATGGTCTTGGAGATGACCTGCCAACCAATACTTCACCGATTTTTTGTGCTTTGGGACTTTGGGATGGCGGATGCGGAGTGGGTGGATGGAAGCATCTCAGCGACATCGTGAAACCCATCATGCTGGGAAGCTTTGTTTATCATTGTTTCTCCACATCAACTTCATTGGAAGATAGGCTAGATAGGTATAAACGAATGTCGACCGGGAATTCGTATTTTTACCTTGGTCTATTTTCATGTGGGTAAAACAATGATGAACCATCCCCCAGTCATCACCATTTTTATATATCGGTGGTATGTAGAAACCATTCCCAGTCATGGGTTCCCCCAGCGATGAACAGCTGATGGGTTGACCACCCGAGGAAGACTTCGGGGAGAAAGACGGACACTTGATCCGTCCCGTGGCGATTTTGGTTAAGCGATGGAAAAGCAGGAGATTGTTCATGATTTTCCAGGGGTGATTCTCTCATAATTACATATAATTACCTTTTGTAGGTATAAATATTCATGTTTAAACCGAGAAAACTCTGTTATTCATTTATATATGTATATATAATAACCATTTGAGAAAACTCTGTTATTCTCAGAATTTTTAAAGTTATGACTCAGTTATGCATCATCATGGAACAGTTTTATGTCAGGAATATCAAGCCACGGCTCCAGGTCAGATGAAGCCATACATGGATGCACTTCTCAAGTCCATGGCCGCTCGGCCAGTTTTCTCGGTCAGGTGGATGTCATTCACAGAGAGCTGACTTTTTCAAAGGTGATTGATGATGGTCAAGGGTGATTTTGTCATAGTGATGATGGATGATTATCAATGGTTATTAAGGGTGATGATTATCAATGTTTATCAATGTTTATTAATGATTATTGATGATGATGGATATTAAGGGTGATTATTGGTGATGAATGGTTATTTTTCCTGGTGAGTTTTATGGGATTATCCTCCGGTGTCATCAAACCTGCAAACCTGGCAAAAAAACCCGTGGCCTAAATGGAGGATTTCCGGCAGTAGTTGGGAAAAATTCCTCGAAAAATGGGGGGGAATTCCATGGAATTCCTATTGCCATGTTTGATGACACCGGAGCGGAAAAAAGGTGACTTCCAGTGATTTGAAGGGGCGAAATGCTGTTTGCTTGCGCAGTTCTTTTCTTTTAGCGTGGCTCAGCTTCCCAGCTGAGGAAGTGACGCTGCAAATGTTGGTGAAGGTGTGGCTGGGGTGTGGCTGTTTTGTGGGTCCCCTGGGTCCCATGGATCTGGAGATTGACCAACTATGTGGGTCAAAAAAAACTTGGAATCCCCATCCCGTCATCCCATTCACAGCAAAAATCGCTGGCAGTAGGTGGTCATCCCCCCACAATATGGTATCTATAGGTGACCAATCACCATGTCAAAAATGATGTTTTTTGGTGGTACACATGATGGTACGTGATGCTGATCCGCATTCACCCCACAGGATCCAGGATGGGTTTCTTATGGTTTCTTGCTACACCATTTTTGAAAGAGACCGGGGTTCATAGGCAAGTTGGTGAGGCATATCCTGCTTAGACATGTGACATGAACCACTAGTACATAGTAGTACCACACTTTTGGTCAAACAAACATGGTCACAATGTGGGGTTCCCAAGATATGTAGCTTGGTTCACAAGCAGGTTAACTGGGGTTATTTAGTCGTTAACTATAGTTAGATGGGTCATTAGAAATCAACAAACAGAACTAGGGGGCACCACTTCCTATAAGCCATATGGAAGATTTTGAGCTATATTGCTATATATATATATACATAGCATCATATAGCCCCATATATATATATATATATATATATATATATCAGAACCCTAAATTTAAGATGACACCTGAAAAATGGGGTCACATTTAGATGGGTTTTACAGGATAACATTGAACTAACTCCCCATCTCACTTAGACTCCCATTTCCCAGTAGAACATCCCAGTGTAACAACTTGGACTTTTAGACTCCTCATCTCACATAGACATGTGTTTTTAAGATGTTACCCTCTGCTTCTTCAACGTAGCGAACTGGATAATCAGCTTTTTTCATAGGTAAATCATCATGTTTATCATCTATTTCTATGGGTTATTTTCCATGGCTATGTAACAAATAACCAGAGTTCCATGATTCGAATTCCAGTCCAGCCTTTCGACATCGCCAAGTTGTACAAGTGACGTGTTCCGAAAAAGCCATCTACGGCAACGAATCGCTTGGAGGATCATCCCATTTAGTAACTGGATGTAAGTGGATATAAGTGGTATGTTTCTTCTGATCAAAGATGATGTATCTAGGGAGATTATATTCACTTATATCTCATTGACATTTACTATTTAGTAACTGGATGTAAGCGGATATGAGTGGTAAATTAAACCATAGATGCCATAGTTATAGGATCATGAGTGGTAAATAACCATAGTTATACTATGTTACAACCCATTTATGGGCTAACTCGCTGAAGGGGGACTGTAATCATACTGGAATCGCTGATCCTCCGAGGTTCTTCCCCGTGACCCCATCAATGAAAAATATCCCCCCTAATCAACATAGTCAACCCTAAGCTATCATACATCAGCTATAACTCCCATGGAAATCTTTCTTTTTTCCTAGTTCAATCATGTTAAATCACCATTTTCCCATGGTTTTCCCATGGTTTTCCCATGGTTTTCCCATGGTTTTCTCATGGTTTTCCCATGGTTCACGGCTGTCCCAATCATTCGGCGCCCGAGGCGGCCTCCGACGGCTCGCTGACGCCGGCCGAAGTGCTGGCGTTGAAGATGAGCTTCGAAGACATCGACAAGACGCGTGGCCGTGGCGGTGCCAGCGCGAGATGGGGATACTGCAGATACCCCAAATGGCTGGATGGCTGGATGGCTTACCCTCTGGTGAACTAACATAGCTATGGAAAATCACCATTTTAAATGGGAAAATCCACTATAAATGGTGATTTTCCATAGCTATGTTAAATTACCAGAGGGTATGGTGTATCCCATTATTCAAAAAGCTGGTTGGTGGTGCAATGTGCCCATCTTGAAAAATGATGGAGTGAAGGTCAATGGGGTTGGGGATGACATCCCATATATTATTATGGACACTAAGAAATGTTTGAAACCACCAACCAGTAAGATATTAATGGCTGGATGGCTTATGTCTATTTTGGAAAATCCCAAATCCAGAACATGGATGGTTTATGTCTATGTCATTCTATGTCTATTTTTGAAAATCCCAAAAAAATAAGAAATGGGGTGAAAAATTGATAAATGGTGTACCCCCATGACTTCGGAAACAGCCATTTGGTGGCACAGCCCGCTGGCCCGCTTTTTTGGATGGCTATGATCATGGGGGAACCATCCGTCAATGGAGATACAAAATGGAGAAATGATGGGATAGATCCGTATAAACAATTTATAGTATAGATGGGGAATTATAAAAGTAAGAAACATTGGGATAGTTAACATGGACATATGGATTTAATTGAATATTTATGTGATATAATAAACCACATGGATATTTTAATGAGAGAATCATCTATAAGTTGCTATTTTAGTGGGATATGTTAGGGGGAAACCGTCCATAAATGGGGTTATTAGATGTTATTGGGATATACTGATATACTGTATATAATGGGATATACATAGAACTAATGATATGATAGTATGGGTTTGTTTGAATTTGGAAACTTAAGTTAAGCATTGCAATTGGTTATATCAAACCATAATGGGGACAAGAGCATAATTTCAATGAATATTTGACTTGGGGGTTTGATGTAATGTATAGGTTTGGTAAGTGACAGTATTTTTCCCTCCAAATTCCATGATTTAAAAGCTTACTTTCTGTATTCATCTGCTATTTGATGGGGATATGATGGGATATATAAGCTATAATGCGGTTTTTGGGTTTGATATATATATATATATATGGGAATCATCATGTATAAACTTCTAGTTGAATGGAATATGTTGTGGAACAATCATGCCCGCAAAAGATGCTATTCTATGGGATATCATGTTAATGGACTAACTATATCACCAACCTTCTGATTCTGGGGCGGGATCGAAGTGATTGAAGCACCAAACGTGTCATTCAATAGAATTTTTCATGATGGTTTAGTCATCAACGTTGGAACAAGCAATCGGGTGTTACCATCAAATATGGGCCCCGCTTGGAATTCAACCAATGAATGCTGGTGATGGCTGGGTCCAAAAAATGGGGAAAATATGGAGCACCTGAACTGGGGGGTTGACCCCACAAGAATTGGGCAGATTGACCAACAGACATGTGATTTGGGTCATCAAAAAACCTGGGGAAATTTACTTCAACAAGATACGGAATTTCAGGACTGAAGATACGAAGAAGCAACATATGGGAACAGAACTAGAATCCGGAGAATTGATAATAACCTCGTGGTCCATCAAGGCCGCTAGATTATCTTCGGGAAATCATCGGACGAACAGATCATCTTTGGGATTTGTGAGACACAACATTTTATTCAGAAAACATGGGGGAAGGTGAGCAAGAAAGACACAGGAGATACGGTTCAACCTTCGAAATGAGGGGTTCAGCAACGAAAAAATGGGGAGCAAACAATGGGAATTCGACCTAACGCAGGTGATAACATACTACAAACATCGGCATTCAACGACAAACTAAGGAATACAATTGACCTGCAAGAAAGATAGATTGTCCATGGTTTTCCAACATGTTTCATGTGAAGATCTCCGTCCGCGTCCGTCCGCATTTTGGGGTGATCCTGAGGAAAGATAAAGCGTTGGTGGACTTCTTCCGCAAAGCGCGGAAGGTCGGCGCGTCGGATCCGTCCAGAGCAAGAAATCACTGGTGGGTGGTTTCAAACATGGCTGGATTATGGGAAAATCATAGGAAAACCATAGGAAAACCCTAGGAAAATGGAGGTTTACCCTCTGGTTATGACTAACATAGCTATTGAAAATGTGGGATGTCATCCCAACCCCATTGACGAACTCCATCATTTTTCATGATGGTTAAAACATGTTAAAACCACCACCAACCAGATAAGATCTGGGGGTATTTTATACCAGCCCTGGTATCGGGGTAGATTGAGCCCTGTTCTCCGGAGCCTCCGGAACCTTGGAATCCATGGGTTTTTATAGGGAAATCATCCCCATGACCATGGCCGCAAGATTCAGCTGAGTGAAATATGATGGCCTAAAAACCCAGATTGATGGCCATATGATTTTTACAAGATCATCATACATTTTTGTATACCATAGTAATCATCAGTATGGCCTTTACCCACATATATTGTGAGAACGAACCCATATGATGTTTGGGTCTGTCCAAACAGGATGAAAAGCCACGGCTTCCTGGTCAGTTCGTGACGGTCTGTTGACCGCAACGAAGTCATCCCATCCCATTTTTTTTTATACAACCTTAAATAGTCCCAACTACCCTCTGGTAATTTAACATAGTTATTAAACATGGCCCAGTCGAAATAGTTGATTTACCCGTTAAACATGGTGATTTTCCATTTTTTTTTGTATGTTTACCAAAGGGTATGTGGAATTTCCCTACCTTTTTACCATGGTCAATCTTTTGGGGTTGTAAGAGGTTACCTCTGTTTCGTCTGTGGATCAACTGCAGGAATTGGCGCCTTTCTTACGGTGCAGATACGTTATGGGATCATCATATAACTATATGTGTAGTAACTCCCCACAGAGATAGAACAGTAATTCATCAGTAATTTAGCAGTTCTTTTTTTTAAAACGTTTCTTTTTTTTGTATATTCTTAATAAGATCGTCTTCTGTCATCCTCGAAGACTTGCCATCGAGATGGATTAGGCCATAAGCATCTATAAGCCTCAGCCATGACTAGCGCTTGCTGCTTATCACCAGCTCGCATCCCCCGGGGCTTTGCCTGCTATTTTCATCGGTTGCAGCAAAAAAAACACTTTTGATTGCCGTACCATACCTTACAACCGCAACTTGTCGCCATTCTTTTTACCCAACATTACAACCATCATCCATTTGTTATATTTTTTAGCATCAACTAGTAATCCCAACCCCCAATATTCAACAACCCCATTCTATGGTCTCAATATATGTTTTTACTACCGATTGAACCATGGTTTCTAGGGGCGCTTAATATTACGGGCTAGGATTAACGTATTTCTTCCAGCCAAGACCTCATAGTGACGCTTCCCACGTCACCACGCCTTTGCATGAACTCTCAACGCCTAGGACGTGACCAAAGGTAGCCCAGAGGTGATCTACAAGGCAGGTCCTGGGATCTGGTGGGAAAAGACCAGTGATATGATGGGAAGCTGATTCAAAACCCATCCCTCGCAGAAATTACCATCTGGTTATGACTAACATATCCATGGCAAGATCCACCATGCTATTAATAGGTAAGCCATCTATTTCGATTAGGGCCATCTATACCATGGCCATGCTAAATAACCAGAGGGTAGCAATTAACACATGGTCATTATCTTACTGGTGCGTTTTACGTAGGGATTTTTTTCGGGAATGATCCACTGGCTCACTAGTAATAATCATCCCAGCAACCCCCAGTCCCATCTCCCTACGTAAAACGCACTAGTAAGTTAAAAAAAGAGAAGATCATCCAATACCCTCTGGTTATTTGTTACAGTTCGCCATGGTTAAGTCATGGCCCTAATCGAAATAGATGGGTTTTACCTATAAAAAACGCATGGTGGATCTTTCCATGGCGAACCGTTAGTCATAACCAGATGGTTAACCAATGATGGTTAGTGATCAATCATGGATAGTAATGGATAGTAATGATGGTTAATAATGGTTAATAATGGTTAATAATGGTTAATAATGGTTAATAATGGTTAATAATGGTTAATAATGGTTAATAATGGTTAATAATGAACCCATTTATAGATGGTTTACCTATTAATAGCATGGGTGGATTTTCCATGGCCAACCGTTAGTCATAAGCAGATGGAAAAATCGTTGGGCCCCGGATTCCAGGCCTTATCCGTTGGCAAAAATGGACAGTTCACCGGCTTCACCGGCTTCAACCCCCATCTTTAGCTGGTAAAACCTCCAAACAAATCGTTGTTTTTCACCAGTTAAACCAGTGAAACCACTTATATTTAACCACTTATATAAACCACTTATATAGCTCGGACGGCTTCTGAGTGACCTGCGCACGGCGTGAGCAGTGCGGCGCGCCACTGTTCGGGTCCAGCTGCTTTGTGCAGCAACGAGGAGGGGTGGGTGGCGTCCATCCACCCGCCATCGGAAGTACTCCACAGGCATGGGCCCAAGGTGTCCTAACTAGTGTGGATTGTAATGGGTCTTTGACATTACAAAAGCCGTATTGCAGCCTCTTGTGGCAAGAGCTGTGTCCCAAAGAGCCACGGTGAGGTACACAGTTTTGTTTGTCAGGCGGGTGCTGACAAGCACATTCGCTTAGCGAACAAAACGGGAAAAACGCCTTGATGGCGCAGCCCGGAGGCTCAGGTCTCACACCAAGAAGAACTGAGTGGCCCATCCACAACAACGATGCACCAGGTGGGCGTCAGGCCACCAGCCCTGTCGACTCAGTCCTTCCAGATCTTTCGTGCTGTGAACTGCGAACACACCACAACAAGGTCGCAGTTA
>Ga0126342_10020155_pt1 | contig 11241 bp, 11 predicted proteins | sample Cyp1metagenome_FD_92528 | JGI IMG/M metagenome (GOLD analysis project Ga0126342, IMG submission 92528) | Coral microbial communities from Lord Howe Island, Old Settlement Bay, Australia - Cyphastrea 1 metagenome | ecosystem: Host-associated > Invertebrates > Cnidaria > Coral ...
CCCTATGAAGGGTCGGAGTATCATGGGGTGTACTGACCCCTGCAGGGTTGTCCATCAATGATATATGTTTCCTACGACGCCCCGGTGACTATGACGCCCCATGCTCCATCGGGAGCGTTAGGGATGTTTAGATATGTTTAGGCTTGAGGGCCTGTGAGGTGGTTATCAGTCCCAAGACCCAGCATCGAATCTCAGGAAAGGAGTGGTCAATGGTGGCACTTGCATCGTCTACGACACTGAAACACCGGCCATTGAACCGGTTTGTCGTCGAACTGCCAGAGTCGGAGCAAAAAAAAATCGTGAGAGGAGAGAAGCTGCGAGTATCGGAAGCTGCGGGTGAGCTGCAGAGGCAATGAACTTTTGTATGGACCTGCATTTAGATTTTGTGGGTAAACCTTTTTTGGGTAGATTATGGGCTAGGTTTCTGCCATAAATTGGGGAACATAGATCAAAACAGTTCCCTGCTCAAGATGTTTGTTTGCCATATCTGATGTAAGCCCTGATTTGAGCCATACCTACACAAGATCGATCGTGAATCCGAGAGACTGGCTGGGTGGTTGCTGTTCGTTCATACTTTGTCTTGTGCAGATGGTCCCCTGCTGACTACATTTGGATTTTCCCTGAATGAGTAGATGGTCAGCATTTGAGATAACTGTTCCACAGATTCCAAAGATAACTGATATCCCCATGACAATTGCTGTAAAATTATCCACTTCCTTGGTATTTCCCATTTCAATCTGCTCATCCCTTGCCTCAAAGCATGCAATCCATGCAGCCCCAAGGAAATGGTGAAGCGCTGGTGGGGTCTACGTCAGGTGAGCAACTATCACAGTCCAACAAACTTCCAGTCTTGATGGGCAAATCCTGAGATAACTGCTGGTACATCTCCATTTCTGGTTGGTGGTCTGGAACATTTTCTATTTTCCATTAATATATTCTGGATAATCCTTCCCATTGATTTTCATATTTTTCAGAGGGGTAGGTATACCACCAACCAGCCATTTGGTGGTCGCAATGCCCCCATGTTGACCGCGCGAAGCTGGCGTCTTCCGCCAGACTTTCATCACGGAGTTCGCAGCGCAGGAAGGGGGTCAAAATGGGGTCTCAAGGTCCCATCAATCCGATGCGTTCATATTGCTTCAGAAACATGTGTTTGCCATGGCGGTATTAATATATACATATATATTTGTATAAAAATATGATATATATAATATTATATAACATATATATATATATATTATAAATATGTGTATATATAATATATATATATATATTGATTATATATTATGTATATATTCTGTTCAGACCCAAAAGGCTCTGATCCATATAATGTGCTACTAACAGCCAGTGCTTTTGGTGCTTTGGATTTGTTTCAGCTTGATCATCTGGGGGCAAAGGTCTCTGCAAGACCCCTTGTCTTGCCTCAGATTGAAGGCCAGTCAACGTTTTTGGTCAAGCTTGATCGCAACAGAAAGAATTTTGCTGGTTTCCCAGAATCAAGCCTATTTTTCGAGAGGAATCCGTTGCAAAACCGATGGCGTGCATGCCCTAGGTCTCACTTGTGGGAATTTGAACTAGCTCAATGTGTACATATGTTTGGATTGTTCAGAAGCTCCCCGTTGGAAAACAGTTCTCCTAGATGTGCAAAGGCCAGTGAATGCAAAACAACATTCGACCCATTTTCTATCATGTCTTGTGACCTGTCAACCTTGGCATTGGGACGCCTATTTCTTTTGACATTGGCCACCGAAACCCGCACCAGGAGGAGTTGTTTCATCAGTACCAAGCACAAATGGAGGAGGGCTGCGTTTGGGCCTGGCGCCGTTTCTTGATGTGTTTTTTCGTTCAAGGAAGCTGCGGGCGAGGTGAGTCCTCAAACGATCCCAAAAAGAGGGGTTCCCAAGTTACCATCCAAGTTGTTGTGGTCATTTTGAACGAGGGTTTCCCAATCATTGAAAGGCGTGCCCCAGTTTTAAGGAATTTGAAACTCCCATTCAAAGATGACCCAGGAATCATATATGCAGCCAGGAATCGTGAGTGGTTATAAGTTATAAGTTATAAGCCACATATAGTTGGTGAAGTGTTGGTGATAGTTCCATTACTATCCCTATGGATCCAGCCTTACCTTCTGAGGCAGTGGGGTTTGATTTTGGGGGTCGAATACCTTCCTAGCAAGGATTTGGATCCATAGGGCCATAGGGTATGGCTATCGTAACATAACCCTATATAACCCTCCAAAGGCCATATAACTGGGGATATTTCTCTACATGGGTTATACAATGGTCAGACCATTGTAGCCATTCTACTGGCTTCATCAGGAGAGCTCCTCCGATTCCGAATCCGTGTGGTTTCCCAGGTTGTTAGCCAGGTTGGTTTACTGTTGGGTTTGTGGTTTGTGGTGACATTGCGTTTTCCTGGGGCAAAACATTCTTGAACTCAAACTTGAAGCCACAATGTTCGGCTGTTGCAGTTTGCAGATGTGTCATGCTGGCAGTCAAAGATCCAGATGCTGTTGATCTGTGGCCAGATGCTGTTGACAGCAAAGAAGGCATCACCTTGGGAAGTAGTACTTGATCTATGACCTTCGTGGTATACGCCCTATTACCGGTCTAATCATGTATGGTTTCAATCTTGCTGATTAGACGGAAGTGTTCACATGGTCCCCAAAAAGATTGACAAGCTGATTTCCGCACTATGATCAAGTTTGGATGACTTCTACACCTTTGCTTCTTGTTCTTCTCTGTGGGTATAACTGTAAAACTCTTTCCAGTCATTCCTGAATGATATCCCCAGCCTCTTTGCTGAGGGAGAAGAGGAGACGGGCAAGTCCCGAGGCAGCACTCGCTTCAGCACCATCACCCAGGCGCCGTAGTAGAAAACCGGCGTTCCGGCCGGCCGAACCTTGGTACCTTTGGTTGGCCATGGAGATATTATGAATTGATGAATTTTATCATGATTATTATATTGAGTAATTAGGTGATCAAGTTTATAATTATAATCCATGATTAATTCTATGAATTGATAATTATGATTATGATTAATCATAATTTCAATCATCATAGTAATGATTATCATACTTAATCAACTCATGACCCACTTACCAATGAATTGTATCATCATTGCTTATGTATATAGTTTCATGTCATAGTTTTGTTGTGAATGAGCGAATATGATCATCGTCGGATCCACCATGCCAACTGATAAACAACGTTTGGGGGCCATTCTAAATCAGCCCAAGTAGGGGTCAAGAAGCTACAAATCGAAGGATGATGTGTTCTTCTAGATTCTCTATGAAAACAGTTTGGAAGCGCAACGTAGCGGATAAATGGAGGAATACATAGAAGACATCACCTTTTCTAGAAATCTAAGTTTCGCCATGGTGCTTGGCATGATCCCTTGAGAACACCGTTCTTCAACCATGACATACCGGTGCTCTCCTGCGCACAGGGGGAAACAAAGGGGGACCAGGCGCCGTGGGGCCTTGGATGATGTGGGAAGGGTATTGAAAACATCCGCAGTAAATGAAAAGGCTATTTGATGTTTGGAAACCATGGGAAACCATCGAACACCTATATAGGCCAGGCGAAACTGGTCTCGATGTTGAACAAGTTTGGGCCACAATTTTACCAAACAAATTCTATGAAGAAATCAATTCCTCGGTGCTCGGTACCCCAAGAATATTGCGGAATTGGAACTATGCAAAGAAACCTCAGGGTTTATTGCCACCATATAAGGAGACGCATTGTGATGTATTGTGCAGGGCATAGTAAACCATGCTTTGCGTTTTTGTTTGAACTTAAGGGTGTACCTCGGTGCAGAATTTCAGGTATTCCACAGCGGGATACGGCGCGTTTTTCTCGTTTTTCTACGACAAAACAAACAGGTTTGGGATCAGATCTGTCATGATCCAGATCATTTCTGAATGCCAATCGCAATATTTGCCACCAATTGGGTTTTGACTCAACAATGCGACCATATCTTTCCAACCAAGTTGTGACCTTGTGTGTAAGTAAGTAAGTAAGTAAGTAGGTAGGTAGGTAGGTAGGTAAGTAAGTAAGTAGGTAAGTAAGTAGGTAAGAAAGTAGGTAAGTATTTAAGTAAGTAAGTTTGTAAGTAAGTAAGTAAGTAAGTAGGTAAGTAAGTAGGTAAGTAAGTAGGTAAGTAAGTAAGTAGGTAAGTAAGTAGGTAAGCAAGTACGTAAGAGGAAGGAAGGAAGGAAGTAAGGAAGTAAAGTTGGCAGTGGTGTATTCTCAAGTTCAATGTTTGGACATGTTTGGACTACAAAAGCCTGAAAAAACGGAACCTGTTCACCCATTGGACATTGAAACTATAGTTGTTTTCCAGACTTGGTAGGGTGGGTTGTGTAGCAGTTTCTCAATTGAATGAAAATGGTTGTTATCACTATACTGCTTCAGACTAATAGTGACTATCACGTCATATCACTTCATATCACATCAAATGACATCATATCATATCAACCCCATCTCCTTTAAGATGCGTTTGTCGAACAGTTATGTATATAATTGGCCAGAGGGAAATTCAGGCGATCAAGACAGTGCTATATGATCATGTCGCAATTGTACAGATGCAATGAACAAAACAAGTAGTTGCTGTTTGAAATTCCTGTTGAGTCGCAACACAAAGAACAACAAAGAATGGAGATGCTGTTGTGTCTTACTCGCGGTATCCAACCAGAGAGCATGTTGGAGTGTTGATATTTTGGCCTGATATGGTTCCCATGGTTCCCACCTGAGTGCAGGGGTCTTGTTATTTCCATTTACAAATTTTACAAGCAATAGATGCCAGTTACAATCTCCCCACCACCAGTTTTGTTGGTAAATTGGAAATTGTAAACCGTAGATCCATTTCCATGCCATCTATAAATGGAAATTGTAAACCCATGGAAATTGTTTATAAAAACCCATCGCAGCCACCGCCGGCCACCGCCAGACCACTCGCGGGAGCTTGTCGCGGTCATCCACCAACCAGGCGATTCCACTAAGGTGGTGGAACTTAAGATGGGGGATCCCATAGTAAAACCATGGTTGTTTCAATGCTAAGTCATGGTCTAACGCCTTGGATGATTTGGAGGTACCCTTATTTTAGGAAACCTCGATACACATACATACATATATCTATATATATATTACATATCATTATATTTACATATGATCGATGATCAATTTACAATTAATTATATAAAGTATATCATTATATATAAATACATAAGAACACTTGGATAGATAGATACTGTAACTGAAAAACCTGAATATATGCTGCTGACGTTGAACGTTTGGAAACCTTTTTGGGCTGTCAAAGGTAAACCGGTAGGATAGGAGTCTGCATGACAATCATTGTTGTGCTGTGGTCGCTTGTGGTCAATACACAGAGGCTCGAAAGAAGACATGCATCCGAAACACTCCTTGTGATAGCTTCCATTCTGGCATTTCTCAGTAATACTTGATTCTTTGATCTTGATACCGAATGCTTGGTGTGGCTATGACAATCATAGACTGCTTCGCTTCGTCCATTGCATAGAGATGTTAGACCCAAACCACGGATTTTGGGGTTGAGAATCCTCACTTGAAGGGGCATCCCAGAACCCTGGCTTGTGGCCCCTGGTGCAGGTAGAGTCTTCGATCAAAATGTCACGCTATCAAATCAGGCGAGCCGCTTTTTGTACCCGGCGCTTGAAAAGTTGAAGTTGGTGTAGAGATCATCTAATATCTGGTTGGTGCTTTGGAACATGAATTTTATTGTTCCATACATTGGGAATAGTAACCCCAAGTGACTTTCATTTTTTTCAGAGGGGTTGAAACCACCAACCAGAATATGATAGATATGATGTATTATATGCCATGATATTGGCTATACTGACACTTTTCCAAGGTTGTAGACGGTGCATCTCATTAAAAAAAGACTCTAACAGAGGATTGTGAACAGCAGACCTGTGTCCACTTGCCTGAAATGGATGGTACAAGGTCACCAAATTATAGGATTGTTACAGTTTCCGGATTCCGCGGAACCTCCTACCAGTATCTATACCTTCCAAGTACCATCAAGTACGCGTCAAAAAATGTATGTTAATCTTACCCCGTAATGTGAGTAAATGGCCCGATTCTTATGGGTACTTGACATTGATAGAATACCAGCGGCTGGTAAGCTTCTGAAGATGATTCCCAGTTGACTCATAGCCACCTTTGCCAATATATGTATATTATTATATTATATAATCGTATATATGTAACATTGTACATGCACTGAAATTACCAGAATTATTGCATAGCAACCCCCCAAAAAAGAAACAAAAAGATAGAAACGTCGAATCAATGTGCTAAAATAGTGATCAATGGGGGTTTCTATCATATGCGTTTATTTTGCGAAAGTATCGCTGGCGTCCATTTTCTCTGACTCCAAAAAAATGGGCATATCTTGCAGCTTTAGTTTGTAGAAGATCCAGTGATTTTACATTTTTATGTCTAGTTTAGGTACCCTACTACACTATATTTGACAGAGCCAGTCACTGCAACTTTTCGTTGCGGTTGCATGGCTCAGGACCGGCAGCATGACCAGTTTGGACACAGCACTTCTGATGAGCTCGCCGCTTGGCAGGTTTCGTTCGCCATTGTCATGGTCTTCAGTCTTCATGTAAATATGGGGGAGGGTACATAGATGTGATCCATGGTTTGCCGTTCAGAAACGATCTACATTTCTGGTGTTTTTTTTCCGAATCTATACTCATTGAGTAAAAAGTATCCCTGACTTTTTGCAGGTAAACTTTGCAAATGATTCCTGGCTATCATATTTCCTGCCTCGGCTTCAAGGAAGTCCATCATCGCCTATGAGTGGGCCTCCGAACGGGCGAAGGTGGGCCTGCCTGTGGGTTCGTGGCTCGAGAATCCCCAAATGGGGATTTCTTGCTGGGAAAATCATCTCTACCCTCTGGTTATTTAACATAGCCATGGAAAATGGCCCATAGAAATAGATGGTTTACCTATTAAAAATGGTGATTTTCCATGGCTATGTTAAATAGCTAGATGGTAAATGTGCCAAATGAGAGATTTTCCATTGCCATTTTTGATCACTGGGAGTATGTGTTACCCTTTGGCGATGAGTGGTGCTTCATCCACCAAGATATAGAAGCACCCAGTTAACCTGTGCTTTGGCTCGATGTAGAGATGAACCAAGCCCAGAGTTACTGACCATACGGGAAGTCAAAATATGTCAACTTCATGGATCCACAATTTTTTTTTTACAACAAAATGGGGTCCATTGATGCCTCCTTTTTTTGGCACCATTGTTCTACCGGTAAAACATTCCAAACATCCCATTTAGATCCAGTAGGTGGGTCAAATGTGGGTCAAATGCCTCATTTTACCCAGGCAGTGATCATCCAGTCATTGGAATTTTGGTCCCGTCGCAGCTTCGCCGCTTCGCCCAGTCACGTGGCCGGCGCCGTGGCTTCTTCACAAGCTGCAGAGCGCCACGAGATATGGAGCCCTGGAAGCATAGGGACAATATGGGTTGATGGGCACAAACCACCACCAACGAGGAATATGGAGATATAATATGTCACTCATCAATTAGGATGTTTTACTAACACTAGTGATTTATTGTGGATTTGTGGGTCATAAGCCAAAAAAGGGATACCGTTTTTTGTTTAACCAACAAGCAAACATTTAGTGGAGAATTGGTATTTTTCAGAGCTCAGGTGAGATGTTGGACATGTTCCCAACAAACCATATCAAAAGACAGTCTTTTTTCATGGAACTCACATTTGAATGACCGAGTTGATAATTCTGTGTTTGCTTCCAGCAAATCATCAGCAAATTCAGCTACACTAGGTGACCAGTTTACATGGAGTCCTTCGGATCTATGGATCCAAAGTCATTCTTAGATGACATGAAAATCAGGAGGTACCTAGATCCATGACGGTGATCCTAGATATAGCCCGCAATGATGGTGATTCCAACAATCATCCCACTATGATACATTATGTATCTATTTGTGGACATCAAAAAATATGTGAACACAACTGGCAATCTGTGAATCTCTCTGGGGGGTATCCGAGCATCCTTTCAAGCTCTGTGTTTGCACACAGCCATTGGAGTGTTTTCAAAACTTGGGGCATGAATCCAGTACTTGGATGTACTTAAATCCACTTGTACAGCACGGATGGTCATTCGATGGAGGATCCATGAGCTGGATCATGTATAATACGTTTGTCTGAGACTAGGCCAACGCCAGGCTATTTTGAGGGGGTATCCACAGTATCCAAGGTTCATCCCCAATTTTCAGAGCCACAAGCACATGAAGTTGCTTATCCCAATTTCATAGTTTTCCTAGTAAAATCCCGATATGCTCTAGTATTTCACAAAACTATCCTAATCAAGCATAGAATTATCATAGAATTTCCCCCAAACTGTGTGCCAGTTTTCCATCGTTTTCCTACTGAAATCATGTGAAAAATCCCCATGGCTTGAAAGCCACCGTACGACGGACAGCTCTTGCCAGGACCACGTCATTCCTCCCCGGTTGCTTTTTCCAGTGATCCGAGCCTCGGCAAAAGTGATTCCTCCATGGGGATTGATTCGACTGAATTTGTGCCCTATGGATCCCTATGGAAAATGATGTAAATTACATTGTTTTACCCCATGAAAAATGGGAAAAATGATATGTTTACTCTGGTGAAAATTATTTAGCCTCTGGTTATTAAACGATATTATTCAACTCGAAAATCACCAGTTTTCATATAGGCAAATCATCATAAACCATCTATACATGGGCAATTGTCCATAGCATACTGTTAAAATCCAGCGGAAGGAACATAGTTCTACATGATTTATGTGTATACCGTGCAGCTCGAGCAACACCTTCTCAGACTGTAATTGGGGTGTGTTTTGGGTCTAAGCACGTGCTCAGATGGTATTTGGAGCATTAAGGATATGTAAAATGCTCTATATATTGATATATACATATGTAAAAGAGATATGATAAAATTAAGGTATAATACATGTACAGACATGTACATTTATACAAATGTGGCAATGCAATTTTCTACTACCAGAACATACAGAACTACGAGCTCAAGTTGTTTCATGTGTTTTTTGTTCAGCAGGTCAGCGTGAGAACTTGAACAGTGATATGGATGAAGAAGACGAAGAGGAGCACAGGTGATGCTGCTGGGGGGACTGTGAATTACCTTGGGATAAACATACAAAAAGATATGGAGAACCTATGGTTTCCCTACAAATGGATACAAATTGGTGGGTTTTCCACATCGAACTGTTAGTGTAGAGGAGGGTACCAAGGATAAAAGGCGTTGAAGATCGATAGTTTGTTGGGAAGGTTATGCATCAATTGCTGAAAATGCTTGGATGTTGCCAATTTGACCCCTGCAGAAAGTTTCCAGCCCTTTGTTTGCAGTTCTTGTCGCAATGCATCACCAGCCAACGAACCAAATTCAACATGGTTTGTTGTTCCTTGCAAAGGCCCTGGACAGGTATAGTTTAGCAACTATAGTATTTTAGTTTTTTGCTATAAATTATGGTTTCGTATAAACATACTAAAATCTCAGCAGCTAGAATATCTTTAAAAATATGATGAACTAGTATTTCTTTGGCCCTCCTAAGATTGGCAATGTCTCTTGTTCCCCGGCGAAGAATATCACCACCGTTTCTTTGGACCTCCAGCGGATACTGGTCGTCGATGATATCAAGATTGGCACTGGTCCAAATGGTGTATAGAGGCTTCTGACCCTCACAATGAGTGCTTTTTGTTTGCCAATGGAAGCATACAGAAAACATACCATTCATATTATTGGACAGTAGCGATTGAAGCCGTGACACGTTTCTGCCCCCAATTTTGGTGGGTGATTTCAACACATTTCATTTGTATACTACACAAGACTTCATACGTAACGGAGGGTCATTATATCATGGCTACTGGTACCTAGCAGTTCCCAACGCACGTCCGAACCCATCCCACCCCACCCATCCCCACCGGCACGTGCCACCTTGGCCTCAGGTGGAACCAAGCCATGCGATGGGCTCAAGTCTTGGCTTATCGATTCTTGCAGCGACAGGCCGGGACGGCTAGCCATGAGAAATGTACGAATTCCAGAACCGTCAATTGAATTTGACTTAGGTAAGTGATGTTAAGTGTTTGTACTTGAAACATGAATGTTCAAATTGAGTAGAAAGCGACATGCGAGACGTGGTTCATCCTACTTGGCAAGTGGATTGCAACTCCATTCACAAGTGGATTATGCAATTTATATCCAAGCATGATATCTCTTACTTACGAGTCATGGGATGAACCAGCAGGACAAGCTCAGCTTGAAAAGTCTTCCTTATTCGTTTCTCTAAAGATTCCCCCTAACCATGTCCCTAACCATGTCCCGAGAGATTCTCCGCAAAATCCTTGGACCTGCAGTTATGGCCCGAAATACCAGTTAGAAGTACTAACAAGTCACCCCATTTATAGATTGTTTGTTATCCCGATTGAAATAACCAGTTATAACCATCATTAATCACTATTAGCCACTATGAAAACCATTACTAACCACTAGTGATCACCATGAAAATTATCAGTTATAACCAGTTATAACATGTTATAACTAATAGCCATGGCCATTAACCATCATTAACCATCATTAATGGCCATGGTTAATTATGGTTAATGATGGTTAATGCAGGAAATCCTCCTGGGATCACCGGGATCCCCCCAAAAAACCGGTCGCCAGAAGCGCTTGTACCAACGCACGGGGCATCGCCTTTGCGCCACGCGCGTGCCCGGCCTGGTGATCGATGCTGGGCCTTTGCAAAAGGCGGTCTTTGCCGAGTTGAAGCAACAAAAAATATTTTCAAATTGGGATCAAACATGATTCCGAACCAATAAAAATGATGAGAAATTGGGATCAAACATGATTCCGAACCAATAAAAATGATGAGAAATTGGAATCTAACATGATTCCGAACCAATAAAAATGATGAGAAATTGGGATCTAACATGATTCCGAACCAATAAAAATGATGAGAAATTAGGATCTAACATGATTCCGAACCAATAAAAATGATGAGAAATTGGGATCAAACATGATTCCGAACCAATAAAACAGATGAGAAATTGGGATCTAACATGATCCGAACCAATAACAATATGACAAATTTGGATCTAACATGATTCCGAACCAATAAAAATGATGAGAAATTGGGATCTAACATGATCCGAACCAATAAC
>Ga0126342_10020156_pt1 | contig 11241 bp, 9 predicted proteins | sample Cyp1metagenome_FD_92528 | JGI IMG/M metagenome (GOLD analysis project Ga0126342, IMG submission 92528) | Coral microbial communities from Lord Howe Island, Old Settlement Bay, Australia - Cyphastrea 1 metagenome | ecosystem: Host-associated > Invertebrates > Cnidaria > Coral ...
CTCTATTGGCTGGATGGTAGAAAAGAGGGTGAGCGTTGTTTGTGAGGTCATTTGACCTAGGAGCTAGAGGTAGGTAACCCCATAGCTGTTGGGCCGCTACCCGTGCTTCCGCAATATATATATATATGTATTTCATTATAAGCCCGAGTTGAACAAATTGCAATCTAAATTGCAGCCATCTAAAGAATTCTCTTCCTGCCATCATTGTAAAGTACTGGCCTCATGGCCCCTCCCCACCATTTCGACCTTCTTTGGGAAATACCTTTGCTTTAGAAGGTTTTGTTTGGAACATATGTATATATAGATATATTACTAGTGAAAATATTATTAGTAGTAGTATTGTTCTTATTATTCTTAGTATTTTTACTTTTATTTATTGCCGTTATACCCAAAAAACAAAACAACATTGGAACCTGGAACATATGTGGAACATTTTGACCTATACAATCCTGGAAACACTTTTCTCTCTTTTGGGCTTGGTATGTATATATCTGTATATCTATATTATATAAATAGCACTTAAACTTTTAGCTGGTTGGTGGTTTCAACCCCCTGACAAATATGAGAAAGTCAGTTGGGATGATGAAATTCCCAATATATGGAAGGTTATAAAATTCATGTTCCAAACCAACCAGTTTGGGGATATATATGTAACTAGTCTTGATGGGGATTCCGCATCAACACAACTGGTTTTTTTCCACCGCAGGTAGTATTGAGGTATTCACCGCACCTGCCACAGTAAGATCTAAGGTGTACCCTCTGGTAAACGTTTACATAACTATGGAAAATCACCGTTTTTAATTGGCAAATCAACTATAAATGGCCATGTTCAATTGCTATGTTAGTTTACGAGAGGGTATGTAAGGGAAATATATCCCCACGTTCTTTGGACTTAGGCACAGTAGCTCCATTTTAGCAATGGGAATTCCAGGATCCTAAAATGGAGGTACGTTAGTACCATATGTTGGGCCATATTTTGTAGGGATATTCCCTGAAATTTAGGCCTGAACCATAGGCCTTATATATGTTAGGTACCTCTAGTCAATCGGTTCCTGTTGCATGGCCATTGATACAGTATAACCATTGACAATCAAAAACCCAAGAAACTATAGAATTATAGATATATCACCCATATGTATTATAATATACCCAGAACTGAAATGGCCATTGATTTTAGTCCTGGAATTGCCACTTAATGGAAATCCGCGGCTGGCTGGTGGATTGGAATGCTCAAAAGTCTTATTTGGGATGATCATCTCCAGCCCCTCCCAGTTTTGTTTGTTGCTTTATAAACCCCATGAATGAAATACATAGCTAGGCTATAAGTAACATAAATTCATAAACTATATTAGAATTGTAATTGGAATGACGTTCACCAACTTAGCCAACAAAACAACTCATGGAAATCCTGTTTCCTATCGAAAACGCTTGCCCCACATTGTATCAACGCGGCGAGTTCGCCTGTGACGTAGTGACGGGGCGACTTTGACCTCAGATACCCACAGGATGGGGTTGTGGCTGAAAAAACTGTGGTTGATGATAGATATCACGAACTATTTAATGGGGATTTATGATAGCTAAGTTGGTTGAAATAAACCTAATAACTATGGTTTATAGGTCCATAGGTGATATAATGGAGGTTATTTCATGGTCTATAAACCAACTTATATCTGGGGGGCCCCATCCTGCATCACTGAATTCAATTCTGCGAACAATGGGATCCAACTAGTCAATGACAATCAGTTTAAAGGGAATATGTTGATACTTGGAACTATGACTTGCTTTTTTGTTTGGGTGGGTGGGCGGGTATATGAAAAACGAATTAGCACTTGGTTACAGTACTACTATTTAGAGATATGATGATGTGATCATACATATATATATATATATGTACACAATCAATCATCCACAATAGGATTCAACCATTGATAAAGGACACATCATGGGATAACAATAACATCTCCGATATCACCCTTATATGCAAGATTTAACAGTACAAGCTGCTCATTCAACCATCAATAACATGTATTGATGAAGCAGGTCCAACATGATTGGATACGTTGATATATTTGACATGTCATCCCCCTTTGAATTAAAAGGATGGGGGGGTGTCATTCTATAGAGGACCAGGGGGGAGTCATTCTATAGTGGGACATGGAGGAACCGGTGTTTGGCATGAAAGGTATTTCTATGTTTGTATCATGGTTTAAAAAATGACATCGGAAAAGAAATTCTAGAAACACATTATTAATGTGTACCCAATATCATGGTCTTAGCAATGGTTCTTAACCTGAAAGGTAGTGTTCAAAAGTCTTAGGAAATTCTATATATATATACCATGCTTTAAACGATGTTAAACTATATTAAAGCATCAACTACTGGGGTTCAAATTCCACATAGACATGTCCACCATGCTGTGCTTCGGTCACCAATCCCACCGCCACCATGGGTTCCCCAGCGTGGCGTCTCTGGAAGCTTGCCGCGGAGGCCATGCTCGCGCCATCCAGCGGGTGCTCCCCCGAGGCTGCGAAAGCTCTTGAAAATTCGCGGACGGTTTGAGGCTATGCCCATACTTAACATGATTCATGATGATTCATGGACACATACTTAGTTCATATGATTCATGGATGGCACATCGTTAGTTGACATTGTTCATGGATATCTCACAAGTGAGATCTTGAAAATTCCCATTCTTTTGAGGCTATACAGCGCTTTTTTTTCGTGCCTCGCTAGAAAAGCTCAGGGTTTTTGGGATCATGTTCCATCATTCCAGAATTGGTCTCCGGGCTCTCCTCCAAATCAACCTCTATTGGGGATAGCTTATGCTTATTATTGGGTTTACCATGGTTTACCATGGTTTACCACAACTAAGTTAAATATCTATAGTGTTCACAATAGTGGTTTACCTATAGATATTATGTTAAATATCTATTTAACCATGGTTTAACTATAGATATGATGTTAAATATCTATTTAACCCTGGTTTAACTATAGATATTATGTTCACAAAGCAAACGTCCCAGCAGACTTTACGGCCGTTTACCGTGCAAGTCCACGAGGTTCCGTCCGCTGAGCCGTGACGTTTCGTGACGATGTGCGGCGCCCTCCCCGCATTGTGTCTTAAAAGAAGGAACCCATATGTATATATATATGAATATATTATGATTATAATTATATATATATATTATATTGTGATTATATAATATTATATATATATAACTATGGTAGGTAAAATAGATGTAATTATCTAAAGTTATTTAATGGGTTTTATAAACCAAACCCAAGAGATTGATGATATCATGGGGGTTTGTCTGAAAACTTGTTACCCATGGTTACCTCCCAGTTCCAATAGATTAGAAAATCATTTTCCCTAATTCAACATGTGGGGGGTATACACCATTTTCAGACATACCCATATCTGCCATATCTCATCAGTCAATCATCACATTTGCCGTATTACGTGAGTAAAATCACAACATCTGAAAGGTTCATCATCTGGCTGGTGGTATACCTACCCCTCTGAAAAATATGAGTTCGTCAGTTGAGATTATTATTCCCAATATACGGAAAGTCATTTTAAAAAATCATGTTCCAAACCACCACCAACCAAATATTCCAAACATTTATGACAATGTTATTTCAACAATAAGAAATATAATACTGGGTATAAAATGGTAAAAAAAAGTAAAATCTGAAAGGTTCATCATGGTGAAGCACCACATCCAACAAAAAGTGGCCACGTCAAAGGGATCACAAGAGTAGTCGGGCAGAAAAACTCCAAAGGCCGAGAAGTTTTGAGCAACTGGAGGTGTAGAGTCACCTAAGTTGTGGTCAAAAAACGGCAGGGCCAGATTTTTTAGGATTTCCGGGGTCACCACAGAAAGGGGTCCTGGTTTAGTCCAGCTATATCAACCATACATCGTAGTTATTGTAGTTCGAAACCAATTTGGCTATGGGCCCTTCCTGCGGGATATCACAATTGACCCAAACATTCCAAACGGGTCAAACGAGCTTCGGTCGCTTTCGTTTTTATCCGAAAAAAAAGCACTGATGTTCGACATGTTCGAATCTCATTCTGGGGTTGGTGCAGTTCCAGTGAACCAGTGGAGAGATTCCACCATATTTCACAATAGTTACCCTCTGCTAAACTTTCACATAACTATGGAAAACCAACATTTTCAATGGGAAAATCCACTCTTTCTATGGCCGTTTTCAATAGCAAACTGTTAAATTACCAGAGGGTATAGGGGCCCCATGGGCCACAACTTATACTGTAGGTGTCGTTATAACCATGGCATGGGACCATAGCCATTTGTTTCCACCAATGGCCTGCAGCAGTCATGTCTTCCTATAGCAATTCCAACCCAGCAACTTATGAGTGGAGGGGGCACAACCCTGGTAATTTGTTACAGTTTGCCATTGAAAATGGCCATAGAAATAGTGGATTTACCCATTGAAAATGGTGAATTTCCACACTTTCCAACTTATCTGGTTGGTGGTTGACCCCTCCGAAGAATATGACTTCGTCACTTGGGATGATGATTTTCCAATATATGGGTATGGGTCAAAATTAGGTACCCCAAAATTATGGATGGTTAATACTAAACTAGACTAACATCTGTGGTCCCCTAGGTCTTCCATTTTGACCCACATCCATATGGAAAAATGTTCCAAACCACCAATCAGGTGTTTTAATGTGTTTCATCAGAAGTTGGGTCTCTGTCAAAATGATCAAAGAAAATTTTGGTCGATTTGGATCTTTTAGCCTCTGGTAAACTAGCAGTTTGCTATGGATACCCTCTGGTAATTTAACATAGCTATGGAAAATCACAATTTTTAATAGGAAAATCCACTATAAATGGCCATTTTCAATAGCTATGTTAAATTACCAGAGGGTAATTGCCATAGAAATAGTGAGTTTTCCCATTACAGTAAGAATGATTATGCTTAAGCCATTCGGCCGGCCATGCAGTTTCCGTTGCTGACTAAAACTAGACCCTTTGACGCTGATTCCACAAGGTGCTGCCTTCTACTTGCTTTATGAACACATCTAACATCAAACTGTGGTTAGAGTCGCCAAAACCCTGGCAGTTCATCTAGACATTTCTGTCAACTTAGCAAACTAAGGTGCACTAATTACCAATTAATACTGCCCCAAACTTTCCATTTATACCCATCAAAATACAAGTCAATATCCAATTTATATCCCATCAGAATACCAATCAATAAACCCACGTATCATAATTGTGCCAGTTGAATCACAACTTGTCTCCCAACTACACCAAGTTTTTACGGTGAAATTTCCAAAGGTTGGTTGAATTATGTTGGTACAAGGTGGACCCCCAAATAAGATATCTAATGCAGGTTGGTTCATAACTAGGTTAGCTCGAGTTTATGGCACAAATAGTTTTACATATATATATATATATATTGGTGGTTTTAACCATTTTGAAAAATATTGGTCAGTTGGGATGATTATTCCCAATACATTGTGGACAAAATAAAAATTGTTCCAAACCACCACTTTGTACCGCTTTGAACGACGCGCTGTCTTAGTTCTCGAAGACAGCACATTGGCCGTAGTAAACAGCTTCTAAGGTTGCGACTGACCTGTCACAGGCACCGAAACAAGCAGCCCATCCCAGGGCAGCGAGAGCTGCCAGAAGGGCACAAAACAAAAGAGCAAGAGCCATCTGCACATTTCACACAGGGCCCAAAGACCAGCACCCGGAACGTGGTCAATCACAAAAGTTGCTAAGCAACACAACCCCGCCAGGATGGCAGCCACAAACTTGGAACCACCCCTGTCAGGACCAGGGTGACAAGCTACCCTAATCCTGCTGGCACTGAGAAAAAGCAAGTGTGTCAGGAGCCGAACTTTGCCAACAACCATGACATGGCATTGCATCAGTGCAGCACAAAACCCCAAAATAGTGTACATAGCCATTGGCAACCGAATTTGCTCAACCACCATAGTCATTGCTTCACCCCTTCCACAACCGTGTAAGGAAGTTCCCAGCCCACCATGTCCATTGAGAGCAAGATCTTCAGATGGCAATCCATTCTGTCGGCATTGAGTGGAAAGCGCAACATCGCTACTGGCAGCAAGAAGGCCATCCAAACCATTGCCATGGCGCCACTGATCAGAGGGATTAACATCACAGCACCCAAATGGGCAAATCTGGCAGGAACATTCTGCACTCCCAATGGCTGCACAGTCACTGCGTCTCCAAAGTTCAGCCACAACCTGAGGGTTGCCCGCCTCCCCTGAAACAAGGTCATATCCGGAGTGGGCCTTGTGAAGGCCCATCATCTTAACTTTGCAGTCATTAGCAACCATCGTGAGGGCTCCCACAGCCAAAGCTCCGTGAGTCATTGGACAACCAGCATCAATCCTGCTTATGTCCATCAACTTTCCATGGCTGCCATCGGTGGGCAGAACCTCAACTTTCGGCTGGGGACAGCCGCACCAGCTGGGAGGGTTACCACAATCCCCAAGGATACTGTGAGCACCAGAGTGAGCCCTGTGAAGCTCCAGCATCTTTGTGTTGCAATCATTCGAGACTGTAGTTTGAACACCCACAGCTAGAGCTCCATGCGCAACTCCGCCAATACCACAGCAGACGACCACCAACCTGAAGTAATCATTCCAAGAGTGCGTGGAATGATACAGCACCTTTGTGTCCTTGCCTTGTTCAAGCACCGGAATCAGGAACTGAGCCTCCACCAGAGCATCCACCAGCGTCACCATGTCAGTTCCCCCATCCGGCAGTCCACGATAGACCATGAAGCCACCAGAGTAGGCCATACACAACAAGTGCCTTTCAAGTCAGCAGCTAAAGACTTCCACCTTGGCGACCAGGGTCAGAGGACAGCCAGAGTCACCCAACCCAATGTCCATCAAAGGTACATGGCTAACAGCGGTGAGCGAAACCTCAACGTTCAGCGAGGGTCGGCCGCACCACTGGAAGGTGTTGAGCCCGCGGCTGTTCCAAACCACCAACCAGATAATTATATAATTTATATAATCTTGTTGGGATATAAAAAGCACCACATTGTCACCACGGAGCAGTCAAACGAGCATTTTTGAGGGACACCCATTCGCGCGGCCGAACAGTTCTGCCCCGGCCTGCAAGGAGCACAGGAGCCATGTGGATGTCGTTCGGTGGGTTTAAGAAATCCATTTGACTTACCTTATTGGTGCCCCCCAAGTATAAGTTGGCTGATAAACCCATGCACTAGTTGTTATATCTACCATAAACCTTATTGGAATGGATCTTCTTTGATTTTCTACCTATTTGGAATGATGATTTAGCTTTTTGGCTTAATAATCCCATGAAGAAAAAACATGCACGCATGGAAACAGCAGGATAGCAATTACTAAAGTAGGGTATAATCCTGGTTGTAACAAAAGTAGGTAATAACTTATAACCCTGGTTTTCTTAGTGGGAACTATAACTATAATAGTTAAAACTATAACTATAACCCTGGTTTCTTAGTGGTGATTAAGTAAGAGTTTTAATCAGTTAATCCACTTATAATTAAATAGACTATAGGGTTTTCTTACCTACTTGGTATGTGGGATCCACCAAGTTAGGAGTCATTTCTTGGGAACGCAACAGCACTGCCAGCAATGGAAAACACAAACGCTATTTTTGGCATCATACAGTTATGGCCATTTATTAGTTATAACTGGTTATTTCTATGGGATGAAATACATTCTATAAATGGGGTTAGTTCAGTACTTATAACTGGTATTTGGGGCCTTAACTGTATTGATGGTTTATGAGGTCAATAAATTGACATGTTTTTGTGTCTTCAGTATTAAAACCATTTCATGTTTCGAGATGCCAAAAAAAGGCTTGAGCTCCAAAATCGGCCACAAGTTTAGTACAAACAACGGACGATGCAACCTGCAAGTCCAATCTCGGCACTGATGTCACAAATGGAAATTTCATATGGGGGCCCCCCCAAATCATGAAATTTTAGATGACTGGTTGATGGTTGACCTACCCCTCTGAAAAATATGACTTCGTCAGTTGGGATGATGACATTCCCAATATATAGGAAAAAAACATGTTCCAAACCACCAACCAGATGAATTTTCTGTTATGAACCAGCTATTGGGATATCCCCATTGCAGGAAACCCCCAAGTGTCTACCCTCTGGTAAACGTTAACAAATAACTATGGAAAGATCCACCATGCTATTAATGGGTAAATCCACTATTTCTATGGCCATTTTCCATAGCAAACTCTTTGTTTACCAAATGTCCAAAGAACAAGTATGTTTTCCATAGTTAGTTTGTTATCTTGTATTATAGTTATAGTTATGTTTTCCAAATAACTATAATACAAGATAACATTAGTTATGTTTTCCAATAACTATAGTTATGTTTTCCAAATAGCTATGGCCATTTTCCATAGCAAACTGCTTGTTTACCAAATCCCAGCAATTCGCAATTCCAACAGGATAGCAAGTTCCCCCAACGCCACGGTCCAATTGCATCCAACTGCCGAGCGTTATTCTTGAAGGGCCAGGTGCGGGATACACGGCCATGGCGCCCCCAGAAAATGCTGGTTATAATCATTCCCTATGGATCCAGTTGTACCTTCTTAGGAAGTGGGACTGGGGTATAATTTACTATTTTTTTTGGAGGCTTTTTTGTACCTTCTCAGACAGTGGCCATGGATCCATAGGGATTGGTTGAAGGGACAATCTGAACCGGAAACCATGGTTTTTTACCATGAAATATGGGGGAGTTCGGGTTAACATGTTCCCTTAAACCAATCCAATCATATAAAGATTCATGTTTGTTGGGATATGATGATATAACCTCTATGACAAGGGTCAAATCTATCCAGAACTGGAACTGCACCAACCCAAGTAGGACAAAAAATCCACATGTCTGGCAAGAGATTGACGATTCACGTTTAACAAAGTAGCCATGCAGCCAGTTGACCCACGGGTTTTCACCCTACTGAATTTTTCCTGCCCGATTTGGCAAGAAGTTCATATCCCTAAATTGATCAAATGGATATCAAATGGCAGGCCCCTATCAATGAATAGATCCAAAACTAAGCCATGGTTTTCACAGGCTGTATTTCATATTGAGGGGCAGGGATGGATGACTATGATATGATCCAATTTAAACCTCACTGGGTGGTGGTATACCTACCCCTCTGAAAAATATGAAAGTCAGTTGGGCTGATTATTCCCAACTCTGTCTGGAAAGTTATAAAAATCCATGGTTCCAAACCACCAACCAGGTATTTGTTGGTTCTATCATGTCATATCCTATGAAGCGTCTGCATGAAATGGTTACTTTGTATCCCATGTTTCTCCAGTTTTTGTTAAATCATGTTCCAGTCACCACCAACCAGCTCTTCTTGAAACAATGTCTACACGTTTGTACAGATAGATTTCCGAGATTTCACCTCTGAAAAACATGGGTTTTTCCAATACCATGGGATTAAGCTCTGGCCTGCACGCCCAAATATGCCCAAGTAGGCTATATATATATCCCATGATATCCTCATGATATTGAGTAAATATTGGCTGATCATTTCATGTAAATCTCAGTGTTTCACTCGTTTTTTTGTTTCATCTCCAGGGTTGATCCCCATGTTTCAGCACAATTGTCCCCCTAGTTTCATCACCGTTTTCCCTGGTCAACTTGGTTAAATCATGTTAAATCACCACATTTCCCCTTCGTTTGGGGATCTTCCCTAGGCCCCCTATGCAGGGTTAAGATCCCTGGTCGTACGGGTGATCCTTGCCTCAACAGGCGGTCGGGACCTAACCTGGCGATGGAGAGCTATGTTTGGGTTTTTCTGGGTCTATCATGCGAGTAAAATGTGAATTCACGTCACTCATTGGAAATATAAATATATATAAACACATATTATAAATATATAATTATATATGGGTAAATTATAGTAATTCACTACCCTGAATAGTTCGGCCATTTGGGGATGATTTCCCTTGATTCTAACCCTGATTCCAGGCTTCGGGAGAACAGTGGGGTCGTGATGAAATTTACTCTGGTAATTTAACAGTTTCCTGTTGAAAATGGCCATAGAAATAGTGGATTTACCCATTAAAAAAATGATTTCCATAGTTATGTTAGTTTACCAGAGGGTAAACATTGTGATTCTCCATTATGGTTTACTGGAAGGTACTTAGGTTGGTCATGAATTGAATACACTGTTGTTTCAGTGGACTATAACTATAACCTATTGTAACCCAGTTAGTTTTACGGGATAACATCCACTTTCATAGAATACAATCCAGCAGTTTTATCCAGTTACTAGCCAGCTAACTAACTCCATGGCCCATCTAAGTAGCAAATTAGTCTCGGTCTGACTGGAACTCTTGACACGTTTTATATTTACTTAATCAACCCCATATCGCCCGTATGGAAAACATCGTCATCCAAATGTTCATCCAAACTTTTGGATTCTCTATCGGGTCTCTCTATCAATAGTGTCATTTGGAGTATCCCCTATCTGTAGACAAACCCAAATCATAAAGTTGCTTGGACATCCCAAGTATGTACCGATTACCCTCCAGTACACTAACACTACTATGGAAAATGACCATCTTCAGTCGGAAGAATCATCTATAAACGGCCATTTTCAATATTTTCAATAACTTATATCTTAAATTACTTACTGCAGGTTACATCAAATTATATCTCGCTATTTGGTGCTAGCCTCCCATTTAGTGGATCGTGGCTGGTTGATTTCTGCTGCACGAAGGCTTCCTCGGACATTGTTCTGATCTCCCGGAGATCCGCACCAACCACCTGAATATGTTTTCGAAGACGACGTCCATGGTGCTCCACATCTCCCAATTTTCGGCGCAAGGTGTGCGTGATCTGAGTGGAAAGGGCTTCGTCCGCCAACTCGAAACCATCGGAAGTGCTGTAACCGACCGCAGTAAAATTCTCCCAGTCTCCTCTCTCGGCGGTCTCTTCGATCAGTTTTTCCTCCACCTCGTGCTCCGCCACAACGAACTGGTCGATAAGCAACTCCAACAACCTCTGATCGTCTCAGGCATGTCGACCGCCGCAGTTGCGTCGTTTTTTGGCATGCCCACGGGCACACATCATTTTGGCATGTCGACGGGCGCATTTTGCATGTCGACGGGCACATTTACTATTTTACACTTTTTACTATTTTTCCTTTCCAGGCTACTTTTTTGCATCGCGAGCCGTCATTTTGACATGTCGACGGGCGC
>Ga0126342_10020157_pt1 | contig 11241 bp, 11 predicted proteins | sample Cyp1metagenome_FD_92528 | JGI IMG/M metagenome (GOLD analysis project Ga0126342, IMG submission 92528) | Coral microbial communities from Lord Howe Island, Old Settlement Bay, Australia - Cyphastrea 1 metagenome | ecosystem: Host-associated > Invertebrates > Cnidaria > Coral ...
CCCATCTCTATACAAGAACGACCTTTATGGTATAGCATCAAGACTGAGGGTTCCTCGAAGCTCCGGGGAACCCCCAGCCTTGAGCCTATATATATATATATGTATATATATAGATAAATATATAGATGCATATAGATTAAAGCGGATGGTTCGTCATGAGGGCACCCCATCTTGCTATACTCAGTCGCATCCCAAGTACTTGGTGCCGTGCAGTTGGGATTACTAATGGATAAGACCATGGTGAATACACTCCATAAGCAACTCGATATTGGTTGGGATATGAGGCAAAAAGATCAGCAACACCGCAGCGAAAAGGGACGCCTTCTGTATGCAAAACATGAATTTAATGTTAGTAAAACAATATAGTAACCATCCCCAATTGTACCATAAATGGGTCGGTTTGGTGGTATAAACCATCAACATATGTGGGTTATGACATTGCTTTACTGACATTACGTGATATATGGTGACATGTAGAGCTGAAATTAGAGCCGAACATCTTGGCTCATCGATGTTCGCCACTTTCCATCCCTTTACCTGGCCCAGTACAGACTCCATGTCCCATTTCTACCATTGAAAAGTGCCATGGACATGCTTAAAGATATTGCACTTTATACTGGAATGGATGATACCTGAGATATCCATGAAACCAGCCCAGTTCTTCGTTCGGCCCAGCCCGTCGTCGTCCCGTCGTCGTCGCACCTCTTTTCGGTGCTCCACAAACTCGTCCCAGTGCGCCAAGAAGCGGCCCTCCGCGTTCACCGCGACACGCTGCCTCGCCGGTGACGGTGAAGATATGCATCAGGGTCTGCTGGGATATACTGGGACCACCCCAAAGTCACATCTGCAAACTACAAAAGCAGAGTTTTATCTATATAAAACTATTATGTGTGAAAATCAATATACTTTTCTATGTGTGATAAAACTATTACACTAATATCGAACATAAACTCCGCAAAGCTATACTTATTGGTGGTAAAAGCTGTCTGAATAGGTGGTACCCCTCAAAGAGAAAACAAGAACAAACAAAGTGGGACCAACGGTCTGAATCTGAAGAAGCGATGCTTCTCTACTTGTAACCTCCCTGGCAATGGCATGAGGAAAAACAGTAAATCCCCCCCAAAGAGAAATATGGTATGGATTGAAACTTGGTCAGCTCTTGGCTCAAAGGATTATTGATTCTTTTCAGTCTTAAACCATCCAACTAGGCTTAACTTACCTTGGATTGTTTTCCCTCAAGATGTCCTCTGTAAAGCTCACTAAAATTCGGTGCTGAGCTACGACTCCCCATCGACCATGGGTCTCTGAGAAGGTGAGGAAATCTCGGCTTTGGTGAAGTCCCCGCTTGGTGGGAAGGGTAAACCCCCCATGGAGTTCGGGGTTGTTGTCGTATACCCCATTTTTGGACAAACCCAAACTTAGATAGTTACTTAAATTTATACCCCCACGAATCCCATCAAATTTCTATAATATTATATATGTATATATATCCCCATGAATTATGGCTGGGTCTTATACATCTGACATAAGTATATCGTTTTATACCCCCCTAATCCACCATATTTGGGGACACCCAATGCCCAAGTTGTAAGCGGGTAATGACCATGGTATAACCCACTCATAAACGGGATATCCACAGTTAGATATGGCTCCACTGAACCACTGAACCCCGGTTCAATGATGTCACCATATGTCACCGGGCCGCTGCTGCGCATAGCCGCGTTGCCTCGCATGGCATGGCAACTTGATCAACTGAAGCTGAAGAATTGGAAGACCGAGAGTGTACATGGAATCTTCTACCAGTTGCCATTGAAATGCCTACATATTGCATTGGTCAAAAGACCAATGGGGATTATGATCGGAGCTTCAGCGAAAAATCCAGCCATAGATTGTATACTATGTGGCACAGCTGCGGATGTGCACGTCCAAACTTGTGTAATATATATATATAAACAATAAGCACACATATGTACATATATATATATATATAAATAAGTATTTGCATATATATATATACACATATATATATATATATATCATAAATAATATATATATATTGTGTGTGTGGGTATCTGTACATTTACAGGGGGATTATACCAACCTGCCGCAACCGAAGGTTGCAAAGCCTCCTGGGTTTCCCACGGTGCCGGAGAACGAGCCGCGATGTCTCTGGAAGGAACCACACCAGCGCCTGCCGAGTAACCCCCAGAAGATAGAACTGCAATTTACCACTAGTTATAGTTATCTATATATATATAGTAATATATAGTAATAGTTATAGTAATATATAGTAATAGTTATATATATATATAGTATAGTATAATAGGTTTCTATGATCTTTTTAAGAGTATAGTTATAGTTATAGTTATAGTTATATATATAGTAATATATAGTTATCTGGTTGGTGGTTGACCTACCCCTCTGAAACATGATGGAGTGAAAGTCAGTTGGGATTATGAAATTCCCAACTGAATGGAACAATAAAATTAATGTTCCAAACCACCAACCAGTTATGGGTTTCTATCTATTAATCTACATTTTGTGGTTTAATAATTGACCTAGTACTAGTAAGTATACCTATTGACCTACAAAAGACAGAAGATAGGATTTGGTTCAGGCCACTATGAACCACCATATTACACATTGAGGAACTCCCATATTAGCCGGGGCCGGGTTTGTGTGTTCAGTTTTGGGGGTTTCTCTACAGATTACGAACTGGAAAGATCTGAAAAAAACAGTAGGCTTTTGGAGTAGTTGGGTGAGCCAAATGATCATGTTTTTTTTTCTCAGCAAGGGCTTTGACCAAAGAACACTTTCAACCGGTCGGCGGGTCCAAAAATGGCATATGCCCTCCATCTACCAAGCAGGTCCATTGTAAAGTGCAACTTGTTTTTGGATGGTTTTGGAGGCTGCGATGGTAAGCCTCTTACTCATATAGCTACTCAAACCTACATAGCCTTGCTCTTGGTCCTGCGCTCCACAATGGTCCAGGGATTGTTGAAATGATCAATGCAATGTGAAAAGATGAATGGTGTGCATTCTTATCCAAAATATTTTTTGGTTTAAGATAAACGGTTGCACTCTTCTAAAACAAAAACATATTGGAATATATTGGATTTCTTGCTTGCTTAGTCTAGCATTATTCCCCAGTATTCGTGTGCAATCTTATCCCATGATCTCGATGAATTGCGCCTCCAGAGTTAGAGGCCTCAGCTTGTCCAGTAAATTGACTCAGCAACCCCCGAAAAAGTAGGAAGTAGATAAATCCTACTAACATATACTAAAATGGATGTCAATGACTTTCCAATCTATTTTTTTGGGGGACTGTATAATTACCTGTCTTTAGACCATGATAATCAATATACCAGTTGATTGATTGTGTTGAGGCTGTTTGAGGGAATGGACCGTCAACATGCCACGGACAGAGAGGGCTGTGCAACCAACAGCACTAGGAAGGTATCTCCTGCATCGATGGATTGATTCAATTGATTAAAGGAAAGATTTACAGGATACAATTTGATACAATGGCTAAAAAAAAGTCACATGTAGGGGCTGTGTGATGAGAAGGGATAGGCATAAAATGAAGGTCCAGAAGCGAGGCGAAAAATGTAGGCTTTACTACATGGCTGGATTGAATCTACAGGCAGAACATCATTTTTTTCTTACCAGCAAATAAAGGGCTTTCCTGAAAAACATCCAATCCTCCAATTCTGCAAATGATCAGCAGTCATCAAGGATCATATGTCATATGACCAAACACATGTACCATGGTCATCTCAAATGATAGGCATAGATCACCCTTACTTAGCGGCTTCCATTAGTGCATGCTCAGCAACAAGGTCAAACCCTGGTGCTATGACCTACGACCTACCCTGCGGACCATGGTCCCAATATGAACCAAATCTCATTGAGCCAAGTTTACTATGTCTGGGTACAGTAACAAAAAAAACATACCCTCTGGTAATTTAACATAGCTATTGAAAATGGCCATTGAAATAGTGATGTTCCCATTAAAAATGGTGGATTTTTCCATAGTTTTTTGTAAACGTTTACCAGAGTGTAACCCCGAAATATCAACATCATACTGGCCATCAACATACGTTTAAAACTACAAAAATGGGCCACTGGATGTTGCTGAGCCAGGACCCCGGACTGAAGCGGAGCATGGGGGCATCACGTCGGTGATAGGGCTGCACTTAGTCGCCAGAGTTCTAATATGCTTCGCTTATGTCACTCACAGGGTCATGGGTTCTGACTCCTCTTGTTTCATCCTTGGATACCTAGCGATCTTCCAAGTTCGCCACCCATGTGAGACATTTGGGTTTGGCTGGTGTGTCTTTCAGATTTGTAGGTATCATGGGGTAAACTTACATAGCTTTCAGACTTTTTTGGGTACCGTGGGGTAAACTAACATAGATCTGGGTTCAGCCTTCGTTTCCCGTTCGGAAAATGAGTCTGCAAACGGTGGGTTTTCCACATCCATGGACTGGTTCACCGGAGGCTACCCTCTGGTAACTTGTTGCATAGCTATTGAACATGGCCATAGAAATAGTGGATTTACACCATTAAAAATGGTGGATCTTTCCATAGTTATGTTAGTTTCCCAGAGGGTAACATTCTTTTGGACTGGGAAAGTGGACTTGTCGATCGCTGCCGCTCTGCGTAAAGCTCTTGAGACAGCAGCCACGGAGAAGGATCAGAACAAGTCACTGCTGGACGACCAGTACCTCGGGATACCTCGGGGAGACCTCGGGGTTAATGAGTATACCACAATCATAACCCCCATAAGTTGCTGGGGTTCATGACTTTTTCACCATGTTTTATATTTTGTGACACCCCGACACCCCACTTCAGTGCAGAAGGCATCCCCAAGTGGGATTTCCCTTTGAACATGGCCATAGCTGGGTTAACTATGGTTAACTGCTCCTCATTGTCAGACACACCCAACTATCATATCAAGTTGGCTAGTTTGTTTCTGTCCTATATCCCTATTATATCCCCATGGTGTCTCGCCATAGTTGTTGGTGAATTCACCATTTACATCCATTTACAGTCTATAGCCATCCAGGATTTATGGGTCAAATCCTCATTTCTGATGGTTTAATTTCCATTTTGGTTGGTTAAATCTGATCAAGATCCCCAATGTGGCAAACCAAATACTAAACCGTCCCCAAAATCACCATGAATGGATTGTATAAACCATCCTCAAATGGAAGGTTTATTATTGGATTGCCCACATTATTGCTTCCATCAAGTATAACTTGGGGCACCCTTACAGACTGTGTTTTTACAGAAATCTGCCGCCCAGCAGCTGCACAAACCTCAAAAAATCTAAGAGTTTGGGATGTTGCCATGCAGTGAAAAAGACCAGCCACACATATACAGTATATGTATGCATATATATATACTGAACAGTTTCAAAGAAGCAATGCACTGTTTGGTCTGAACATATGCATATATTATCATATGCATATATACATATATATATATATATACATTGCACAGCACATGTGCATACTGTATCTTTGTATTGAATGCAACAATTAGATCACTTTGAGTTTTGAAATCTCCCAGCTGCACCTTCTTTTCCGCGTCCTTTTCCCTCCTTTTCCATGCCCACACAGGCGACGATTCTATCCAGTCTATCCACGACCACGCCATCCGGAATTGGCACGGTTCATCATGAAGTCTTCCACATCGATCAAGGTGGCCTGGGCCAAAGGGCTGACCGGTGGTGTTTTTTTTGTGGTTGGTGAATGTAGTGACTGGACCTGTATGTATATATATATACGTGTATATATATATACTGTATCTACATATATATATAATATATGCTACAGAACTTGGGTCCATGATGCATGTGCAAGTATCTGTAGTAGAATGTAGTATATATGGGTAACAATAAAAACATAGAAGTGTCCTGTACTGCAGTACAGACCTGTATAAACAACTGGGGGCTGGTTTCAGTCATCTGGAATCATCTACAACATTCAGAAATGCTCCGACCTCGTCCAATGGAACAACGACACCACATTGCCTCAGGACTGGAAGCAGAATGGTTGGGATGGCTTTGCAATGTGGACACTTTATGGTGGATATGTGATGATGGTTTCTTGATGATTCTGCAACATTGACTTTATTGCTGTATCTAGCATCATTTAAGGTAAGGTCAAATTGCGGTCGCTGTAGTATAATAAATATATATATATATACATATATATATATATGACCGTAATATGTATATATATATGACCGTAATATATATATATATACACATATGTATGTATCAAATGTCACTGGGAAGTTTTTTTCCTCAAGATGTATTGGACAATTTTTGCCCAACGTCTCATTATTCTTTAGGGGGGAACTTTCGCTGCAGAGGGCCCTCTGACATTGTGTCTTGGTAAGAGTAGTTGGCTACCCTCTGAAGATTTAACATAGCTATAGAAAACGATCATTATGAATGATATAAATTTCCCTATAAAAAATGGTGATTTTTCCATAGCTAATGTTGAATTGCCAAAAGGTATATACTGCAATTGACCCATGAAGTGATCAAATTTGCCACTTCCTTGGATGTGCTTGGCGGTATTGCTAAAGTTGGCGGTTTTCATCCATTTTCCCAACAAACAAACATCCCATTACTTCTCTCTTGAAAGTAATGTGGGTAAAACAATTTCATGAACCATCCCCCAAATCACCATATATATATATATGTGGCATAATCCATTCCCAAATGGATACATGGATATAAATGGGTGGTTTATTATTGTTTTTACTAACATCAACCCACAACTGGAAATTCCGGAATAGACTGGCAAGGGTAGCCGGGGTGACAACCGGTTTCTTGTCCAAGAAACTGGTAGCCACTCTTCTCGGGACAATCTTTTGCGAAACCTCTGCCGCAATCTGACCCGGCATGCCACATGCTGCGAAAAATATTGTGTACACTCGAGTAATCAAACATGGCTTGGCCAATTCCCCATTTATAAATGTTTTTTTTCCCATCAAAACACCTGACCTATATATACATAAAATATTATATATATATGTATGTATGATATTATGATAGTTCATAATGGATGTCTAATTGCCACGTTTGATTACCAGCCAGGATATCTGGATAGGTGCAGTACATTCAAAACCTGGGGGAATTCCCAGCCACGCAGATTGCCAGGCCTGGCATGGTTCCCTTTCCGTATCGGATGATTTCCGTGATCTTCTGTGGCTCCTGTCAATTGAGATGTCAAAGTGCGTTTTGGACATCGCCTATGTACAGCATCATTCGTATCATTTACAGTGTATGTGTAAAAGAAATGTACATATATATATACACCATTCATGTGCAGAAACGTTGGATTTTGAATATGTGTTCAATATGTATATTACAATATATATATATACATATTATATATATACATATTATATATATACATATTATATATATATATATATACATATTATATATATATACATATATATATATATTATAGATCATGGTTTTTAAAGTCTATGATCAACCGTACACTATACTCAGTACCGTGCCACGATGCGTGCGTCACGACTCACACTCCCGGGTCCTTGAGAAATCCCCATCTCTCCAGGTCTTCCAGATTCAATCCTGTGGATTTTTTAGGGGGTTTATAAGGGGATTAAAAAACGGGATAATGGGAATTAATGGGGATTTAATGGGAATCAATGGGAATTAATGGGGATTTAATTGGATTTAATGGGAATTTGATCTGGTTTAATGATGTTTAATGCGATTTCGATGGTGTTTCCCTGATTTCTATGAGTTCTTTATCTGATTGGTGTTTCGAAAACCCGCGGAGAAGAGTCATTGCGCATTTTCATTTTGGGTGATGGTGTAAATCAAGCAGTATTCGAAACCATCAGTTGTACAACACGAATTCTTCATCACTATCATCATGCTCTTCATTGCCCATCTTCATTTGCGTCCAAAATCCCCAAATCCCAAAATCCAATTCTTCTGGGTATTTTTTCAAATATTTCACTAAGCTGAATTAAGGCATCTTAAGGCCATGAATGGGGATGATTTCCCTTTATGAACCATTTAACCTTGATTCCAGGGTTCGGGAGAAGAGTGAAGTCGTTCGAATTTTCCCAGGTCAAATGCTACGCAGTGTCACCCAGCATGTCAAGCAGGACGAGTTGTGAGGTGAGCACTTCACACTTTGGGATGGAAAATCAAGCTGATGATCGTATGCATATATGTATATAATATATATATATATATGTGTGTTATATATTGTTATATATATATATATTTGTTATATATATATTATATATATAATATGTATTTATTATATATATATATATATCCATACACATATATATCTAATATCTGTCTATGTAGATATACAGTATTATCTGGAATATCCTGGAACCCCCAAAGAACCATGCAAACATAAATTCTGGTTTCCGCAAACAACCCTGCGCTATGATTCTGGCTGTTTCGGGTTCCAGGCTGATGCACTGAACCGCTAAAAGGACATGTCTAAGCATTGAACCTCAATGAGTGAAATGAGCAGTTTCCAGTGACCCTAGCAATTGTGGACTTTGCTGCTTGATTGAATTCCTATAAAACTTGCATTTGTGACCATCAACCAACAGAACGCTTTGGTCTCGTTGATCAGCCCTGCCATGAGCAAGAATGTCGCCGGCCCAAAGCCGCGTTGAATTCAACACCAGCTAAAATTGTCTATACACTAGCTGGTGTATGCAATATGGATTATCCTAGCTCAACCATACTATCATCATCAAGTCCAAATGGACTCTACACATGCCCGGTCAAAACAATGATTCTGTTGAAATACCAGTAACATCTGTTGAACAATTTCACATATCAACTTTTGACATCCTCTTTAAGATTTTTAAGTGCTCCACAAGCTTTCCATATCCTGCAAAAATGCAAGTGGTCAAGCTGCACACCCGACAAAATGGATTAAATGGATGATGGTAAAGTTTAGATCCAACAAAACATGAATACAAATAAAACAAATGTTTCAGACCCAAAAAACATACAGTACCAGCCGTTTCTCCAGGGATGCTCCCCACCATCTCCTTTGGACACACGAACTTGGTTCATGCCACCCGGATGGCACCTTAGCGAATCTGACGTCTATGGAGGTGTTGGAGTCCCCAAATAGTCATGATCTGATGCTTAAATGGTTCCCCCCCATTAAACAGCCTAAGGGTTCTTAATCCAGGGAAGTTATTCATCAAGTTGCAATTTTATTTACATGGACTATGATAGATTTGTGGATGAGTGTTGAATGACAAATAGCCGAATAGTCGGGTCCAATGGTCTAGAAACTCTTGCCGCTTGAAATGGCAATGTTTTTTTGCATGTTCTGGCGCCATAGAAATCAGCTGCTCCAAACTGACGATCTGAACAAAACATAATTTTCAAACTAGTTCTGCCAGCCATTCGCTTGATGTGCAACGACAAAAAAAACGTTGACTGGTCAAATCAGTGCGGTACGCGGTACGCCCAAACATGGACTGGCTTTAATACTCTTAAAATGAACCACAGTATACATATATTTACTATTATACACACATATTATCACATATTACTTATTGTATATTTGTATCATATCTTCATAAAATAATTGTACACTAATATATGGAGGTTTAAACATGCTTTACATCCTGGATCCAAGTCACCATACGCAAAGCCGAGGTCGGCACCCCGCACATTTGGCAACGAAGACGTCCTTGCCGTACTCGTACCACTCCTGGCGACCAACCGGCCGGGAGAGATGAGCAAATCCATCTGACATTGCGAAATGCACCTCTACACAGGCTGGTGGATTGAAGTCAGCGCTCCTCACTTATATATCTAACCATGAGCCATGTAAAAATAGTCATGATATTACTGCTTGGATGGGACATGCGGCATATCATGGCATATCTAGATGCCAAAACTAATCCAATCACAGGATCACTGCCTGTTTCCAGCATCATTTGTGAAGGGCCGGTCATTTTTTCAGCAGTCGCAAGTCCAAGAACCGGGGAAAGTGAAGCATCTGGGCTGCAAAGCCATGGTTACAAGAAGACGACCCGCCCTGTTTCTTAAACTAAGCTATTTTTAGATATTTTTAGCGGTTAAAGCGTCTCGAAGCAGGGTTTCAACTGGGGCCCCAAAACGAGGCCAACCAGAAGAAACATGAACGAAACTAGTTAAACTGGTTGGTGGTATACCTACCCCTCTGAAAAATATTAGTCAGAGTCAGTTGGGATCATTATTCATATTATTCCCAATATATATGGGAGTCATAACATTATATAAAAATCATGTTCCAAACCACCAACCAGTTCATGATTTCCCATCTGTGGATTGGTTGAATATGGTTTTTCATACCTTCAGGTGAGAACAAACACACCCCGCCTCGCTACTCACGTCCTTGGAGGGACTGGTCCGCCTCCGTTGACGCTCCTGGCGAGTGACGTGGGATCCCCGGGACCAACACTTGAGGCTTTTATGTCATGGCAGCTGGAAAATCCATGAACATCCGTTATTGATAGATGATTGCTGATGATATTCCCATTATATATGTTTTACAGATTAAACAGCCCGAAAACCACAACAAGTTAGCGCTTGTTTCTTGAGCCAATGCAACACGGTAGAATGAGTGATACATTAGTATGTACAGTGAAATTACCCAAAAACACCCCCCGCCGCCCCGCAGTTTCACGGAGAGCGGAGAGATGTAGTCCTCCAGAGGTGACCTGAGAGAGGACAACATGGAAAAACATCACTGTCAACTACGTCTACCATGGTGTTGCGGATGCTCATAGCTCACGGATGCATGAAGCAAATGGGCGGATGCAAAATGGTTTTCCCGATCCCAAGCATGGCATTTGTCGGACATAGCAAATGTGACATCGGCCTGGCTTCCGCCAAGGCATAGGAGCATTACCACTCCTTTATTGCCCTGGAAACTTAGAAGCTACTGTAACAGGCTAATGTACACGGCTATATACACGCAACCTACTGCATAGGATCGGATGCTGGTGTCAATCTCATTGAACCAATTGAGAAAAGTTTTCAAGTTAATCAAGTTGGAATTTAAAGTTTTGGAAATGTGTGCAATTCGATTGAACTGAATGACCATGGGTCAGCTTTCATCCCATCGGCCAAACCTTCCGGTAGGCATAAAATCATGGCACAAGATGTGAAACATCTACCACGACTCAAACTCTACCGTCCCATCA
>Ga0126342_10020158_pt1 | contig 11241 bp, 9 predicted proteins | sample Cyp1metagenome_FD_92528 | JGI IMG/M metagenome (GOLD analysis project Ga0126342, IMG submission 92528) | Coral microbial communities from Lord Howe Island, Old Settlement Bay, Australia - Cyphastrea 1 metagenome | ecosystem: Host-associated > Invertebrates > Cnidaria > Coral ...
ACATACATTACATACATTACATACATTACATACATTACATACATTACATACATTACATACATTACATACATTACATACATTACATACATTACATTACATTAAATTACATTACATTACGTTACGTTACGTTACATTACATTACATAACATACATACGTAACATAACATAACATAACATTACATTACATTACATTACATTACATACATTACATACATACATACACATACATATATATATACATGTTTTATGTATTTACGTACCCATTTTGTTTGTATGTGAGTATGTTACAGGTTTTACATATGAACATAAATATATCTATATTTTATATATATATATATACATAGTATGCTGTCTATCTCATTCATGTTTGCCTAGAGCCCATGCATTTATATTGTCAAATGTTGAACTCACTTCTCCAACCGCAAGCAGAATAGAAAGCTGTGGAGGCCTCTGCAGGTCAGCTGTTCCCTTCTGGTCAGGCCTGAGACGAACATCCCATTGGCATCTTCGATGATTTGGGGTCAAAGTCATTTTTGGGGTATTTGTGCCCGGTTAGATCATACTGGATCCACTATTGGTCATAGTCTTAGCAATACATTGCTTAACAATCTATGAAACATCTATTGAATCAGTTGACAATTCTGATCCATACCTATCTCAGGTCCCCGGCAGATCATACAATGGTCGTCGCTGAGGAGAAGGTGTCCGCGATCGGGTTTTCAGCGGTGAGGACGGACGAGCACCTGTGGTTCGAGACGCGAAACTAGATGATACCGACTGATACCCCCAAACTGCCATTTTAATGCGAAAAACATTTTTATGAACTATCGAAGGAAGTTTAGAAGTCAAAATTCCGACAATGTAGACAGATGAAAAAGCAGAGGTGGGAAGAGTCAGAGAGGAGAAGAGTCGAGAGAAGATCAGAGAAGGGTAAGAGTGAGAAGAAAGAAGAAGCAGGTGTTTTTTCCAATTGTGGCCGAGGTTCGAAAAGTAGGCTCGCTAAAGCGGCGGGTGCGGAGGCATGTGGTCAGATGAGGGATGAAAAGTTGCACGCCGTTGTGGCGCGAAGCACATTTCCAAGTCAAAATGCACAAGACGCACCAACGTCGGATGACTTTTCGAAGTTGAGATGTCGAAAAAGCACACGCCGTTGCGGCGCGAAGCACATTTCCAAGTCAAAATATACAAAATACACCATTCTCGAACCACTTTTGGAAGTTGAGATGTCGAAAAAGCGTACGCCGCTGCGGCACAAAGCACATTTCCAAGTCAAAATATACAAAACACACCTGGTTAGGACCACTTTTGGAAGTTGAGATGTCGAAAAAGTGCACGCCGTTGTGGCGCGAAGCACATTTCGAAGTCAAAATGTTTAAAACAAAATGCTCGGACCACTTTTGAAGGTTCAGATGTGGTTTTGCGTGGCAAGCGCAAAGGATTCTGCACCTTGCCAAAAGTGAGAAAAACGTGAAGGTTTTGAAGCAGTTTCAACTACAACCACTCCACTACAATACAACTACCACTACCACTACAACTACAACTACACTACATTACACTACATTGCGCTACACTACATTAATTACGTTACACTCCACTAAACTACACTACATTCAATTACGCCACATTACACTGCACTAACTACAACTAGAACTACATTACATTACACTACACTACACTACACTAATTACGTTACACTCCACTAAACTACACTACATTCAATTACGCCACATTACACTACACTAACTACAACTAGAACTACATTACATTACATTACACTACGCTACTCTAATTACACTACACTACACTCCACTTCACTACACTACACTACACTCAATAACACTACACCACACTACACTACACTACGCTACACTACACTACACTACACTCAAAAACACTACACTACGCTACACTACACTACACTACGCTACACCACAACTACAACTACAACTGCAAATACAACTACAACTACACTACACATTACACTACGCTACGCTACACTGCATTACACTTCACTACACTAACTACAACTACAACTACAACTACACTACTTTACACTACACTACACTAGACTACACTACACTACCCTACATTACATTACACTACACTCATTACACCAGCGCAAATGCATTTGCAACTACACTACACGAATTACACTACACCACAACTACAACTCCACTACGCTACAACTACAACTACAGCTGCACTACACCACACTACATCCAGCAGTTGTGGGTGAGGTGACCGACCGGGGTGACCACTGCAACCATTGCAGCCACTTCAAAAAACACAACTCCAACCACCTTTCGGTCCATCAGTGGATTCGCTCTGCCGTTCGTGATTCACAACAACCAACCTCTCCTATAGGTTTCCTATTTTTGAAACTTCCGCCACCGCCTTGTGCGATACTACTGGTAAAATTATAAACAGTTATAAACCATGGGCCATGGGAAAATGATAATAAGAAATGTGGCACCCAAGATTCGCATAGTTTCACACCCCGTTTTACCCATGAAAATGGCGGTACATTGGGGATCGTTGGGGTAGATCCGCATTTTTGGCACAAACACAACTGGGACAACTCTGAGCCATTCACTGTGATGATCATGACCCAAATTCACAGATGAAGATTTAGAGACCAAATTGGAATATGAGGCGCACGTCTCAAAGATATGGCTGGCACAAGAGATGGGAATTCGTTGCACCAAAAGATGTTCAAACAATCCATTTCTCCAAAATTCTATGGGACAAACATTTGATTCTTGCAATCAATTGATGATCGCCTGTCAACAAAAAAAACGGTTGCCACAAGCTGATACAGCACCTGGTGAGGCAGAATGACGTCGAAGCTGTTGCTGCAATCTTAAGGTCCACAGTTCCTCCTTTTGGTGGTGGAAACAAAGCTTCTGAATTAACAAAACATGGGAAACCATCAATCACTGGCTTGGAAGCGCCCAAATCTAAACCTCCATTGCAGTCCCAATAAATCTAGCACCAATACCTAGATACTGATTTTGGTCTTGAGTTCCTGTGAAGCAACTTTTCCCGGAGGATCTAAGCATCTCTGGTCTCCAAAGCGTCCTGAAGCCTTGCGCGATCAATTGCCACCGACCGCTGCACCTCCCACCGGGGTCTCAATTCAGTTCACACACTGAAAAAGGGCTTCACGCTGGCAGAAAATAGAAATAGATAAAACAAAACTGAACAAGACGAGGTAAATGATCGTACTGAATCAATCCAAATCGTACATTGAAAAAACTTGAAGCTTCGGAAGTGCATGTGGCGAATGTGCGAGTCATAAAACCAAATGAAAAAGGCTTCTGGACCTCACCAATGGTGATCGACAGGTTCTCCTGAAAGCAGCAAGACAACTTGCATTCTACGAAAAGTTAGCAATCACATACCATTAAGATAGCAAACATGAACATAACACCATCTCGGAGTTTCAATCCGTGTTCACAGAAGGTCACCACCTGGCGCTTCTTTTTGAGTTGCAAGTTGCAACTGCTTCATTAAGTTTGTTTTTGTTTAACCTTGTTTGAAAGGGTTTAACCTTGTTTTGAAAGGTGTTGCTTTTAAGGGTTGTGAGTGTTTTTGTTGCAGAGATTGCAGAGATATGTCTTCAAAGCAATAGTGAATTACATACAGCAGCTAAACATTCAGGGCTTCAAGTACCTTTGGAATTCCTTTGGATAGGTTTCCAAATGCTTGGATCCACCTCATTGCTGTCTTGCAATCGTGTGTGTGTGTGAGTATGATGTGTTATGACAGTATTAGTGTCTTCTTCACATCGATGTGAATCAACATTTCAAGACAGAAAAGGAAGGCTATCTCAGCAGATGCATTTTCTGAAATGGAACAGGAAGACCTCGTTGATATCGTTGATATCGGTTCTGATTGCAACACTTTAAAATACGAAAGCTGGAGCTTGCTATCGGCTGACATGTCATCCCAAACAACACCAACATTGACGAGTCATCCTAAATCACACAAACCGTACGACAGCTGTCTACCCTCACACCCATGAAGCTGCATTGTCAATTTATGGCAAACAGCATATGCACCTCCAATCCACGCAATTCCCCGACAGGTCTAAAGGTCCACGAGGTTTCAAAATACATTGCGCTTTAATGTCGTTCAATGGACAGCAACAGCACTTCATAACTACTGCAGAATGTGGGGAAAATGTGCGTTTTGCTTTACTTTTGCAGTGTGAGTTTCAATCCATGTATATGTTCATGCTCCTCAGGCTGCTCCGCCCGAAAGCGATCAAGATCAGCGGAGAACGAGCGCTTGTCACTCTTGCAACCTGGAGGTGATCCCAGACCAATGGCTGACCAATGGCTGACCAATGGCTGACCAATGGCTGACCAATGGCTGACCGTTCGCAAGAACTATGCTTCCTAAGCCAAGCAGCAGTCGATGTTATCCTGCATCGAGTCAAGCATCCTTACATCACGGGAATCCTCAAACCATCCAGCCAATAACCTTGACATAAAGACTCAACTCACTGCGTGTGAAAAATATTGTCCAAGACACGCAAGTGAATCTTCCGGCTGAAATGTCAAAGGTCCGTTCTGCAGGCTACTTACCTGAATCTGGCTTGAGCTTAGAGGTCTGAAAGTGTGAGAATACGAACCGTACAGATCTAGACTAGACAGTCAGTCATACTCAAACTGAAACTGAAAGAAACACAAGACTATAAAGCCTCCACACTTGCAGCAATACAACTGCAAATGACCTGAAGTAGTTGCATCTCCCTCAAGTTTCTCAAGTCACGCAGCTGCTCCTGAATGCTGCTTGGGATTCTGAGAAGAAAAAGTATATCGAACATTCCTCTTCCCAGACCCAACCTTGAAGCACAAAGACACTTCTGATCGTGGCGTGAAATCCTCTTGAAATAACAGCTCAATCAATCATTTCTTCTACAACAATCGTCCATAGCTTGGAAAACAATGGCTTTCCTTAGAGTATCCCGTGGCTCCTGTTGCAACTCTTTCAACTGCAAGAGGGAATGCGCACGGCAGCCTTCCTCGAATCATGTCAGTAGTCAGTAGTTAGTAGGAAAGAAATTCTCGAGACCACAATCTGATGCATGAAAATCACACAAACAAAGGTGGTCTTGCAAACGAGAACTACAATCTACAATCTGACTGATGTAAGGACTCAGAATAGGATGCTCTTTTTGCTTCTAGACATTTCATCTAGACATAGAATGAAATGAAGGAAGAACGAACGCAAAACATTGACAGCTTCTGGTTAGATTCAGGCTTGTGGGTAGTTTTCTCCTGTTTCAGACTTGAAATCAGGAATGACCACCACACGTTGTTAGATTCAATCAGAAAAACGAATGGAGAATCAACTTTGCAACATGTTGCATCATGCTTAGTATCTTGCAGCCACGATTCTGTGTTTGAAGTCAACAAATGGTCACGTCTTGTGCTGTCCAAAGGCAGGCTCTGGGCATTCAGTGACATACCTTCCTTCAGCTCCTGCACTGAGACATTCCCAGTAGAATACTTGGCTGCAGGAACTGCAGGAGCTGCAGCATCATGCCATCGTCGGCCTCTTGTTTCGTCGAGCACTCCCTCCAAATCTGAGTGCTGCTCCGCTGCAGTTTGCTCCCGAGTCTCTGCTTCTGGATCATAGCCAACTTCCGACAAGCGGTCCCAATCTCCATCTCTTGCCCTCTGTGAAGCAAATGCTTCTTGCTGCTCTGCGTGTTGACTTTCGAAATGCCTCCGGTCGCTCAACACATTCATTCCAGAGCGAGCTTGGCTGAGGCAAGATTTGTCGCTCGTAATCACAGGCTGCTGGCACTCATTTGATGCCAGAGCAGGTGGAGTTTGTGCAGCAAGGAACAGCTGAAGTACCGTGTCCAAAGCAATGGCCAGCAACACACCCCAGGTCATCATGAAGGCTGCAGCTAGAGGTTGGGTTTGTGAGGCTATCTTTCCGTGAGCTTCCCTTGCTCGGCGAAGTGCATCTATCGCACTAATGTCAACACCTGCACCAACTTTGAAGCTTTGCTGAAGAAATGTCTCCGCGGCAAGCAACCTGTCTTCCAAACCAGGAGGTAAGTCTTTCATCAGATTTGCCCACGACAATGATGTAGTTGCTGCATCTTGCTCTGCGGCCATCTCGGCAATATGTGTACGTCCAATGCGAACATTGCACGCCATTTCAGCTTCAGCAACCCTCTTTTGAGCAAAACGAATTGCTTCATCAGCTTCTTTGTCCGCTGCCTTTGCTCGAGCCTCAGCGGCCTTTGCTTGTTCTTCAGCGCTTATTGCTAAGGCATTGGCATCAAGCAAACGATTTTGCGCCCGACGTTCAGCCGAACGAACGGCCACTTCTAGGGCCTCCTCACGGTTCTTCATTTTGCACTCAGCAACTTCCTGGGCTGCCTGTATTTCTTGCATTTTTTCTTGCCGTCTCTTCAATGCAAGCTCCGCCAAGTTTTCTTCCAGCTCTGCTCTCCGCACCTCTGCTCTAGCCAACTTCACCTCAACTTGCTCCGCGAATTGCTGCGACAACTGCTGGGACAGTTTCTCCGCAGCTTGCTCTGCAAATTGCTCCTCTGAAGCTCTGAGATGAGCTGCAGCAGCACTCGTCTGCTGGGCTTCAATGACAATGGCACGGGCCCGAGCAACTTCCTCTGCTGCTTCTGATGTCTTCTTCAAAGCGAGTCTTTCTTTTTCTTTCGCTTCAATTTCAGCTTCTTTGGCCTTCGCGCACTGCCTCTCAGCAGCTGCCTGGGCAATTGAAACAGCACTCATGGCAGCTTCTACAGCAGGCATCACCCGCCAGCATTCTTTGTCCAACGGTGATCCTTGCTGTCCTTGGATGACCCATTTCTCTGTGACTTGTCTGCCACTTGCGTCCACTTTCTCAGAATCGCGCTGATCTGACAGGATCTCAAAGCCTTGCTTTGGCACGGACCAGTCCAGTCGAGTCCCTGTTTCGGAGGAACTCTCTGAAACTCCGTCCCGCTTTGGTATTTCATTGGCCGAACTTTCTCCTGAAGCTCCGTCTTGAAGCTTCAAAATCAGTCTGGCCATGGTGTCCCGCCAAATTTCCTCTCCAAACTGCGTTGACTTTGCCCTTTCAGCTTCATCAGCTTCATAGTCAGACTTGGAAACAGGAGGCAGTCGCCAATAATTTCCAGTGCTGTCAGCTACCTGGCGCAGAAACGCTGGATGCAGAAAGGAAATGTTTGATTGAAACTAGCAGACTTCCTATACACAGCAAAACTGCAGAGTGCAGAGCCTGTTGTGGCTTTGCGGTTTCAGCATCTCCAGCACATGTGTGCAACAGTGGCCCTTCCGAAGCTGCCATTTTCATGGCACTCCATGTTGCAAGCAGCACAAGCTCGGCTGGTGACCAATAACCTTCCTTTCGAGATGACTTCAAGTGCAGTGTCACTACATCTGAATATTGAAACATATTGAAACTATTGGTCATTTTGGTCATGTTTCATTGTATTCTGAAATGCTTCAAAATCAGGTCACTGCAATGCATGGCTGAATGTCAACGCAGGTTGCTACCGCGTGATTCGTGTTTTTTATTGAATGGTGCATTTGCTTTTCAATGCCCATGTTGAAGCTGCAGGATTGCAGAAACACATAGAGGCTGATAAACCATCATTTCCTGAGCGTTGGTCAATTGACTCACCGATACCTTCATCCATGTACTTTGTTTCAATTCCATTCATTTGGGTACAATAGACAGTTCATTGAATCACCAAGTGAACATGTTTCCTGATATAACAATATACTGACTGTAAGCAATCAATTATAAGTTATGAGTTGTATATAATATGTAAGTATATGTAAGTTATGTAAGTGATATTGGACACGAATAATGCCATTGTTTTTTCTTATTTGATGGCATATTTTCCTGATAATTTTCCGAACGATGCGGCCTTCGGGCACCCACTGAGTTCTTGTAGGCAACGGACAACAAGTTGCGTTCATCAAGGCCTGGATGTCAAACGAAATCTTTGACAACGACAGCCCCGAACCTTTGACAACGCTAATCAGCCGCTAATCTAAGAATCCAAGTACCGAAACATCAGAAATCCCACTGAAATGCCATAGAAATACCATAGAAATACCTCTGACAGCCTGTGACATTCGTCGCAAAACATGTCGGCTCGATTGACAATGCAACCACAAAAGGGATGGTGGAGACTTAAGAAGTTTGGACGACAAACGAATTTGCTGGCCGATTTTGCAAAATTTCGAACCAAAGTCTCCATAAACAGCAACACACGAGGTTCTTGATAAAACATGTTTTGCTTACATGTTTTTCGACAATTTCACCAGTTTTGGGGATGTTTTTTTTGTATTTCATATTTTGTTCGTTATCAACCTCCATCCCCGAGACACTAAGCACCCGAACTGAGTTCTTGCGGAACAATGGCAACCCTCCTCATGAATTCAACCTTGTTTTGGCAAGGATTCTGATTTTTTTGCACGCTCACAACTTTGCAAACAACAACATTGGTCAAGTCTTCGGCCATATCTTCGTAGCGTTCAGCCTAAAACATGGATGTTTTGACACATTGAATTTCATGTACATGCATGCCTGCTTGACACTGCGCCTGCTCCGCAAGTCTGGCCATGAACACATTTTGATCTCGAACCGACCTTGTCATGCCATGCAAAATCATGCAAATAGTGGCTGGCCTGAAACAATGTGATATTTTTTTGCAAAAATAATGCATCCAAGGAACATTTCCGACCTGATGATTGCATGAAATAACTGGTTTTGATCAGGTCAGAACGGCATCACACCATATCACACACAAATAAAGTTCCTGAAAAAAACAAGTCCAAAATGATCTCAAATCGACATTTTTTCTGCGAATGGTTCTGAGGTGGGAGCATGGCTGCAAGGTGCTCTTACTGCCTGTCATATCATCACAGCCAATCAAATCACCATGTCCAGAATCAAACCGGCTGAAATAGGGAGGCAACGGATGTTTTCCGCCCAGCCTGAATATGACGGCAGTTTTAATACCAGGTGCACCCGCATGCTTGAACCACAGGGAATTGAATGGAACACATTTATTCCAGCATGTTGCCAATAATTGTCTGTCACATGTTTTGAAAATATGGTTTGTTGCGGAACACGAACTTTGGAACCGTCCAAAAAAATGCCATTGTTTCTTCTCGCATATTCCTCAACCAATCAAACACTGCATTGACGATATGACCAAATGCAAATGTTCATGAAAATGATTGCAAACAGAAAATGTCATACGTATGCATCACCACAACGAACATTTACATTGTTTGCAGGGTTTAATGCAAAAAGAACAAAACGTCCATTCACGTACAAAAAAAAACACAACAACTAAAATGAAACAAACCGACGGAAACAATAATGATGTTTCATTTCAAGTGTGTGAATTTATTTGGGAATGCACGTGATATTTCAAAGCCACCACTGCATGAAAAAGTAATACAATTATGAGTTCCCGGGCCAGCCTGGCTCTGGAAAATCAAAAATAAATATTTGGTGATTTTTAAGTGATTTTTAAGTGATTTTGGAGCCAAAAAAAACAAATAAAACAAAAAGGAATAAAATGAAACTAGTGAAAAACATCATGATTTTTCACACGGTGTTAAGTTTGGAAATGAAGAGAAAGGAAGAGCACACAAAACACAAGCATGTGGAAAGAAGAAGGTGAAAAAAATAATTTGAAGACAAAAAGTAAAAGAGATAAGAAAAAACAGACAAGAAGGAAATCAAAGACAGAAATAATATACGCAATTGAAAGGCGCAGAGAGAGAGAGAGAGAGGGAAAACAATTAACAGGAGGAAAGAACTTGCTAAGCCTGCCGCACTCTTCAATCCTCACCCCCTTGCACACCAAACCGAGCAGTTAGCAAGGAAATTTTTTTAACATGCAAAATGTTCTGTCCTTCAATTGCCACAAGATAAACCAACCATTTTCAGCAAATGAATGTTCATTCTACAATTTTGAGATTTTATTTTGGGAGTTGATTTGTTAAGTTTGCTGAAATCCTTTCTCCTTACAGTGTCGTGTGGCAATCCCACTAGCTAGGTATAGTGGTTGGGCGTTTCCTGAGTTTACTTCATATTCCAAGTCAAGTTGAAGAGTTGCCCTAACCGTCTGATTCCTCTTTCCTTAGCATGCCCCAAAATAAACCAAATAGTTTCAGAAATTAACTGCCCTGCCAGGTTCTTTCGGCTAAGGTTTGGGATCAAATTTAAGGTGTTCAACTGTCTCCCCTGCTTTCCCAAATTCTCTCTTCTTTACACTGCCACTAAGCAAGCCGACTTGTTTGAAGGTGACTGAAAAAAAATCCGTATGCTGCCTGGTTCTTCTATCCTTAAACTAGGTAAAAAAAAAATGATTGTTTAAGGTTCAGTGGTGCTGAAGTCACTGAATTTGCCATGTTCACCATCTGGGCCAACCCCCTTGACTCAAGGTCCTCAATCCTCCCACCAAGGCAAACCCACTCATCGAGAGCTTTATGGTCAAGGACTAGGATTTTGTTGAAATTTGCCTTCCACAAGCTGCAAGACAGCAGCGTGGAACCTCTACCGCGGGGCCTGGGTCACTGATGATGAGACTGACAAGTGGTGCCACTCACGCATGTGTGTTTCTGGCGTTTTCCCTTTTTTTCTTGACCATTTTTTTTATTATTTTTTATTTTTTGGTTTTTTCTTTCAAACAAAAGGTGTTTGTGTATTTTGTTTTTGTTTAGACTCAATGTTGTCATTTATTTGTTTGTTTTTCTTGAGCTCCAAAACCGTTCTAAAATTGTTTGTTTCTTTGGAGGAAAAAAATGAAAAGCGCCTGGAAAATTTATCGCAAAATCAAAACCGATTTTGGAGCGAAAAAATGCAAAAAATAAAAAACAAATGAAAACACGCATATAAAATCAAAAACGATTTTGGAACTCAAAAAAAACAAAAAGAAAAAAACATTTTTTTTGCTAGGTGAACGTCACCTACACTAGGGCCACAGGCGGAGCTCAAGAAAAGCGAAAGAAATTTGGAGGGTAAACATCCAAAGTGCTGGGGCCAAGTACGAAGCAGTGCCCTTTGCCACACTGTAATGCACACACAATTTGGTTCATACTCGAGCTTCCGTTGCTTCAGTTTCCCTAATACAGAACTATGTGCATGACATTCCAAAGCATGTGAATCAAAGGCAGCTGCGCAGGTGCTTTCTATTTTAAGCGTGGTGCAAAGGAGGTCCAATCT
>Ga0126342_10020159_pt1 | contig 11241 bp, 17 predicted proteins | sample Cyp1metagenome_FD_92528 | JGI IMG/M metagenome (GOLD analysis project Ga0126342, IMG submission 92528) | Coral microbial communities from Lord Howe Island, Old Settlement Bay, Australia - Cyphastrea 1 metagenome | ecosystem: Host-associated > Invertebrates > Cnidaria > Coral ...
CGGTGACCAACGAAGACACCTCCCCGGGACCCGTGTAAACGTACCTGCAGGACTTCGGTGGTGCACCTGGGTGCAATTATAAGTCGCAGCTGGTGGCCACCGGAGTCCTATATATATATATATATTATTTTTCTCATTTCTCCTGTTAGGTTTAACTGCGTTGTCTTTGCACGTCCGATGCATTCCACATCAGTAATTCGATAAGATGTTTCTGAGCAAGTGTGTGACTGGTGTCCGAATGCGTCGATGCCGGCACTGGCGGCACACAAGCTTGCCATCAACTTCATCAACGCGTGTCACAAGATGCCACAAGATGTCACAAGTCACTCCGTATTTTGCCTTAACTCCCTTTAACTCCCTTACATCCTTGACACGCAGTGCGCGTGAGGAGCTTGTGATCCGATGGGCTCTAAACATGTGGTCCGCTTCCTTTTTTCTACTAGCATGGAGCACTATGAGCTTTCTCTGGTGAGATCTAGACGAGAAGGGAAAGATGTGGAAAGATGTGGAAAGCCATTGAAAAGCGATTCCAAGCTGATCCATTTCGTCGCCTTCGGTCACCTTCGTGTCCTGGACCTGCACTTGGCGCACGTTCAGCCCTGTGTCTTGTTCTTGTCACGCACGTGATGAACCACCAAAGGAACCAAGAGCCAGCCGAAGTTCTTGCAAATATTCAAATATCTCTGTGACTTTTTCACGCTCTTCGGGAGGGTGCTTGTCTGGATGCCACTTTTTGGCCAGCTTTCGGTATCCAGACAGACGCTCTGTGGAAGGCAGAGAGGCTAACCTTTCCAACTCTGCTTTCACTTCCGCTTTTTCTTCAGCATAGTTTGCCTGCTCATCATCAAGAGGTGTCCATGGCCTATCCCTTGCAGGCACGTTCGCCGAGAGGCCCGGCACCTTGACATTAACTGTGCCGTGCCAGGTAACACTGGTCTTGGTCATGAAGAAATCCACACGGTCCACCGGTGGCGACGGTGACGCTGAATCCGAGTGTGAGTGTGAAGAGCTCCCTGTGTCTCTCACATCATGTTCCACATTGGATCGTTCACTGATTGGTTCACTGCTGTGGTCACTGTGGTTTGTGATGTTTGTGATGTTTGTGAGGCTGCGGGAAGCCTTGTCCTCCGAGCGCTGTGTAAACTTGATCTTTGGCATGTCCTTGTTGATGGCATCTCCTGCATGGTAACTGGTGACTGAAATTGTCACGGGAGTGTCATATCTGCCTTTCACCCGAGGATCAGCTGGGATGTTGATGGATGCCCCGTCGGGTGCCTCTACAGAAGTTCCGGACTTCTGAAGTGCCGCAGGGCTCACCTTCCGTAGAGAAATGGACACCGCGGGCGAATCGTAGACCACCGGGAGGCCATCCACCTGCGCACGCAGTGCCAAGGCAGCCTCCGCTGCCACCACCTCGGCCTGCAAGGCTTCTACAGAAGTGGATCGAATTGGACTCAACAACCTCAACGCAACCAATTCGGACTCCGACTTTTCGGACTCACTCTGGAAGTTTTCATCCAAGTTCTCATCCAAACTCTGCTTTGCACTCTGACTTCTGCCATCTTGGCTGCGGCTGCTGTGGCTTTCTGGGGAGACATCTGCCACCAGCTCACTTTTTGACAGTCCAAAATACTGGACAACTTGGACAATCAGCAGGGCAAAACCCAGTTTATGAAAGGCGGGCCGCAACTGAAATAGGGATTCGCACCCCAGCCTCATAGCATCATTTTGCACGTACCATCTGAGCTCTTCTTGAGCCACAAATCTGGCGGATCGCTTCTGCTCTGCTACAGCATCGGTGTCTACGGTGTCTACAAGCTGCACGGGCCTCGGTTTTTCCTTACGTTTCTCCTTGCGACCTCGTCTGCCTGTGCTATCGCTACCTTAAGTGCTGTCAGCATCAAACTGTTGACATCTCTTGACATCTCTTGACAGTCTGCCATGCAGTGCCATGTCATGTCCGGGCCTTGAAGCGAACGAAGCTCTCTGGTCAGGTAACAGCCAGAAGGACCTCAGCTGTGCCAGTGTCTGAATTTCTATGTATTTCTATGCATGTATTAGGTTGAATTATTGTCCAATGAATTTGCATCAATGTGGGAATCATGTTGAATCGTGTTAAATGGTGATGTTTTGTTGGCTTCGGGGAAAGGATAGCTGGTCTGGAAGAGACAAGAAAAGTATTGCGCGGCGAAGGCATGTGACAAGCACCAAGTACAAATGCTGTGTGCTGTGGGCTTAGTTGCTGCTTCACTCTCCTGAATCCTTAGTCGTTGCTGTGTGGTTTACCATCTGTATCTATTTGTCTGGTGGCTCTACGAACAAGGCCTTGGGCAAGCTAAAGGAGTGCGAATCCTGGGGAAGGAGAAAGACTCTCAAGAGTCAAAGCCCGAAGAACTGCTGCATGAGAATAATCGTTGCATTTTGTTTCGGAAAATCCACTTTTGCAACATGAGTGTTTGCTCTTACGTACAGGCAGGTGTGTGATTGCTCCTAGGTCCTATGTTTCTGATGTTTCTGCTTCTACTCTTCTGTCATTCGGTTTGGTTTGTGTTGGTGCTTAGCAGGTGCTTAGCAGAACTTGCTTGTTATTGATGTTTTTCTCTCCCTTACTGTTGATTCTCATCTGCTTCAACAGGTCGAACAGGGTAGCCTGACGGGGTACCAAAGCCCTTCAGCAGTAACCAAACTTTTGGGGAGATGGAAAGAGATGGAGAGATAGCCCCACCTGTGGTGAGACAGTCATCTAACCGTACTCCAGGTCCGGGATGTCGTGAGAACGAAGCCATTGAAGCCATTGAAGCCATTGAAGCCATTGATGCTTCGATCTCGGACCGACGTGCGTAGTAGGCCTCGTTCACGCGACAGCACGACAGCACACGAGGCACGACAAATGCTACACTGATAGCTGTCGAAGGCACCAGCGCCAGCATGTTCAACCGGGAATACTTTGGATATCTTTGGATCTTGCGGATCTTGCTGCTGGGCCCTGCTGGGCCCTTGTTTCTTTAAAATCTTTAAAGGTTCACTACATCCAATGAATCCAATGAATCCAATGAATCCAATGAATCCAATGAATCCAATGGCCTGCACTATCTGCACTATCTGCACATTGCGCCACATTTCGCCACACTTAGCACATCGATGCACATCGGATGTCTCGGATGTCTCCTGTCTGTTCCAAGCTGCACGGTACGCGTCCAAATTGACTGATCTTTTGGCTTTCACCACCTGCCACAGCGAGAAACAGCGAGGAACAGCGAGAAACAGCGAGAAGCAAAGAATGCGGCACCAAAAAAGGTCATTCTTCGGTAGTTGTGCTCTTGGAAGAAAATATTCAGATTCAGATAGTCTTCAGATGAACAAATTTGTTTTGACTTTTCTATGTCATTCTTGTGCCAGGTTCTGCCTTGAGCCGCGTCCTTGGCTAAACATCAAAGCCGTAAAGGTATGTCAAGCCGGAAGCAACGGAAGCAACCACAAGAAATCATTCGTCGAAAACACCACATCAATTCAAAAACGAGCACGAAGAGCATGCGAAGAGCTAGAACTATCAAGACCACTAGGTCCACTCACGTCCACTCGACGCACTAGATTCTCACGCTCTTGCTAGAGTCTGTTAATATATTAATTGATTAGTTTATGAAGAAAATGCACTATATAGGCTATAGGTTTTTTTTTCATGTCTGTTTCTCTTGCATTTGGGATTCACGCCCGGTTCAGCCCCGCTAGACGCGTCTGAGTTCCAAACGGCAATTTTCCTTGTCTGTCCCTGGTGATCACCTGGCACTGTATCCAATTGAACATGCTACCGCCAGGCCTCCCCGCGTTGCATGTGCACTTTGCATATCTTTGCATTGCATTTGTTTTGTTTACAGAAAAAATTGAGGTTCCACAAAAAGTGAGCAAAAATTGACACGTCATATTGAAAGCAATTGAACAATGATTGAACAATGATTGACGGATACTGACGGTGTTCATAAATTGCAGGCTCATCCCGCTCCCGCTCATCCTAGCCTGCCGCGTAGTGAGATCAAATAAGGTCTGAAGTGCTCGGATGAATTTCGGCGATTCCAACTCACTTTTCCTTGGGCCACACTTCGCATTGGGAAAATCAATTACACAGCACTGCACAAGGAAAACAAGCTCGGACTTGAGACATGCAATTATATATTTATAATTTATATTTATTGAAAAAATATAGAAACAATGCAAAACACTGAGATGTTTTCACATTTGACAAAATTCCACGCGGGTCAACCCCCTGCAAAATGCCGATCATGCTGTCTCACAGCGAACCAAGCATCGCCCGAGAATTGAGGCTTCCGACCTGACACCAGATCTTAGCAGTGGAACATAGTGGAACACACACACCCGAGCACAAACTTCAGCACGGGAAAATGTGGAACATGTGGAACATGAAACAGGAAGTCTTGAGATGCAGCTAGAGACATTAACAAAGAAGTCACTAGATTAAACTAAATATATAGAATTCTGTACTATACATATATCATACATGTACTAGATGTACCTAGCTGGCCCTGCATGTCACTAAACGTCACTAGATTTAATCTGTTGTATGGCAATTGTTGCAAGTAAATGTCTCTGGATGTCACTCGATGCGACTAGTTGTAAGTGGATGCCACTAGATGTCACTTGGCGTCACTGGATGCTAGATGTAACTGCATGAAACTAAATCACATGTCAACAGATATCACCACACAACACCTCACTAGATGACACTACAGATCACTAGGTGCTACTAGCGGCAAGTATGTGTCACTAGGTGTACCAAGCTGTAACCACATGTTACTAGGCGTAACTAGTAGATGGAACCAGACGTAACTAGATGGAAAGTTAATGTAATAGATAGATTTTCATGAGATGGTTTCAGATATAATCGGTCACAAGTACATGCCACTAGCTTGAAGTAATTGAAGTAGATGCAACTATTTGTACGCAGGGTTCATTAGCTGTTCGTAGATGCCACTGGATGTAACTACCTGTAACATTGTAACCAAATGTCACTTGCAAGTCACCAGATGAAACTAGTGGTAACCATGTCACCAGATCGATCTAGATATACTTACTTGTAAGCAGACATCAATAAACGTCACTAGGTGTCGCTAGATGTGCTGTGAATAGCCGTCACCAGAGGAAACTAGATGTCACAGATGCAGCTAGATTCAGATGCTATTTGTAGATAAACGCAACTGGTTGCTAGATACCTGAGATGGAGGGAACGAAAGCCACCGTAAGCAGAAGACCGGCGTTTTCTTTAAACGCGTGGGGCCGGAGTGTGCGAAGCGATGGTAGACGTGACTTACAAGCAAACCTGTTGAGTTTCGACCACCTCCACCAGTGACGCTTGTGCAGAGCAGCAAGGAATTCCCATCACCCAAACCCAACATAAAAATATATAAAAATCAAATATTGCAACCACCATTGCCCCACAAAAAATACAACTCGCTTCTGCGCCCAAACTTCATGGTCCAATTTATGTCTACAATATGTGCTTTTACTACGTGCTGATCAAAAGTTCAAGCATGACCTGCCGCAGACCCTGTTGAGCTTCGACAACCTCCACCAGTGAACATAAAATCCATCAACAAGCATGAGGTCTGTTGCTTATTCCCTTTCTTTCTGAACCAACACCGCAACCTTCACGCTAACCACAACAGACCCAAAGGTAAAATCCATCAGAATGCCGCAGAATCCGTTGAGCAACCATGCATTCCAGCAATTTGCTAAGATCTCGAACGGAAGCAAGAAATGGTCTCCGAACAGAAGCATGAAATGGTCTCGAATATCGGTGTCGAGCTCGCTGTCTACATGTCCTATATTTACTTGGACCTTCTTTTTGGCTGAAAAGGCGTTTCAGCAAAGGCCAGACTCCCGGACGGAAGCAAGCGATGGGCTTGAAGCCCGGTTTCGGGATCCCTCTCAGACATACATATACAAAGCAATGTACTATATTTACATATATTTACCTAGGCCTTCTTTTTCGCTGTGAAAGCTTTGGGCACTGGGCAAGTTACTGCTCAAGACGCCGCCCACAAGCTGCGGACCAGGGGGGAGCCGAAGCCCTACACCAAACTGCCACTTGGTATATGACCCTGGGAAAGGCCTCCCACGTCCAACCCCATATCCCTTATAAATCAATTGTATTTGCATGCCCCCAGACCCCCTAAACTCACTACGTTCGCAGCCAACAACTAAGACTAAGTGACTAAGCCGTGCCTGTCGGCTGGCTTTCGGTATCATATCCATCAAAAGTCAAGCAGAGTCAAGCATGATGCGCCGCAGAACCTGTTGAGCTTCAACAACCTCCAACAGGGAACATGAAAAAAAAACAATCCAAGCATGACGTAGTTTGCTTATTCTATTTCTTTCTGAACCAACATTGCCAAAATCACGGACAGAAGCAAGAAACGGTCTCCAAACGGAAGCAAGAAATAATCGCCAAGACATCTCCCATAAATTTACTCATATTTACTCGGGCCTTCTTTTTGGCCGTAAACGCGCTTCAGCGATCCCCAACGCAAGCGATAATCCGATACTCTCAAAGCCCGGTTTTGGGACCCCTGTCATATTTACTTCGGCCTTCTTTTTCGCTGTGCCCTGGCTGAGTTACTGCTGCCCCAGACTCCCACAGCTGCGGAGCAAAATAAATCGAAGCCCTACCATCACTAAATTGCCACCTGGCACATGATCCTGAAAAAGGCATCCCGCGTCCACCCCATGTCCATTCAAATCAATTGTATTTCTAGCTTCTGATCCGCAATTGCCAGGGACTGCCCCCAAACGACCTATTAACTCACTACATTCGCAACCAACAACTAAGCCATGCCTATCGGCTGGCTTTCGTAAGAACTGGATGTCATATTCTGTCATATTGGGTGATCCAAGCACCTCATACTGAGCTGATACTGCCTCAGGACATGCGACATGCGGCGCACCCGCCTGTTTTGCGCGCATCACTGCCAGCTGCTGTCTCATCCATGACTGGCAGGGTCACAGCAAATCCCCGAACGCCGTGGGGACCACGCAGGATCACTCATTACACACCTGATCACCTGATACACACCTGATACACACCTGTAGGCCTTGAGCAGTGAACATAAGAACAGTCCAGAATAGTTTACACAATGTTGACGTATCCGTGGGCTTGCACTTGAGGGTCCTACTCGGTTCGATGAGAAGATATTTCCGCAAAAAAACAATCTATTGAGTAATGTACATACTTGGCAAAGCAGGAGGGGACCCTTGGGCCATTTAAAGCACAATTTCTGGGGACAAGATCTTACAGTTTGAGAGCTACAAATCTTTGATTTTCATGGTCCCGGTCCAAAGATCGTCAATACTCAAATGTGACGGGGACCATGAGAAATGCGGCTACATGTGGCCATGGTCACCTGTCCCCTCTTACGGGGGGCTCAACGCAAGGACCGTTTTCAGTTTTATTAACAGTTCCTGGAAATGTGCGACAAATGGTGACAAGCGTTTGCATGTTTAGCCCTAGCTGAGCTACTCTCCGGCATGGCCCACTAAAGATGTTTTGCAACAATGGAATATGAGGTTTTCGTCATGGACTTACTTATGTTATTGAAGGCATTTCATTCTACAATATTTCAGGACAAAAACTGGATAGAGTTACCCCTAGCCCTCCACACTGTCTTGGATTGCCCTATCCCTTTCTCGGCCGGATGATACAGATCCACATCCAAAAAATAAAATCTTCAACGGCTGTCTGAAGAGACAATTGCCATGCTCAAGAATTCCCGGAACTTTTCACTGGAACACCTTTTCTCAATTTTTCTCATATGTTTCTCATACTTTAACTTAATTTATATTTCTTTTATTACTTTGGTCGAACACCTTTGTGTCGGCTTCGAAATCGTCATGTCAGTGGGAAAGACGTTCGAACACCGCGGTGACGGCAGGCGGACACCTTTGCCGCAGACACCTGGACAGACCGTCAACTTTCATGACGCTCCGGGCAGCAGCCTGTCTGCAACAATGCTTTTGCAGCCAAGTCAAGGAGTTGCCAAGACCGCTCTCTATGGTCTTGGCGCAAGTGTCTTTGGCCACACATGCCACACAACAATTCGCACACAACTCTTTCACATACAACTCTCTCATACGTATTTTCTTTCACACGATCTGTCTTCCACCATCTCCACGCAACTCACACACACTTTCTCACACACAACTTGCTCACACACAACCTTCTCACACAGAACTCTCTCACTCGATCTGTCTTCCACCATCTCCTTTCTCTTTCCTGCCTTTCCATCCCGTCTTCACCTTTCTTTTGCCATTGGAAGAAGTTGACATGTGGGGTTCTCCGGTCCTTTAATTCTTTAACAATGAAACAGAACAAGTCTGACTCGGAAGCAGGCCGGACCATAAATCCTTCAAATGGTGCTGTTTCAGAGCCGTTTGAAACTGTTTCAGGCTTGGTTTTGGAGGAGCCACAACCTTTGCAAAATTTATGAAATTAAAAATTGTCAGTAGGAAAGCAGCAGCAGCAGCAGCAGCAGCAGCCGTAGGAGGAGGAAGAGTAGCAGCACATGACTACAAGCAGAATCAACCAGAATTAACTGTTTCCACCTTACCTGTCACCCCATACACGACTCCCTGAAACACCACCCTAATAAAAGGAATGTACCCCAAAATTCTCCATACAGTTGCTGCTTTTGGTCCTGGGTTTGGTCCTGCGCTTATGACGCACTTCGCTCACTTCAAGTCTTGGGTTTCTTATTGTCAGATTTTTGACACTGTACGCAATCCCCAAGAGCCAGACTCTTCAGTTTGCTCTCACTTCTCTAAACATGAGGTGGTAGGTGTTCCTCTCTATGTCCGTTGGGAACATGTTCACCCAACAGGCGGCAGGGAGACGCATCCGATTATGTGGCAACTGGTCTAGACCCACATGCATTGTGCCCGTTGCACACAGAAGCTGTCCGAGTTTAAACCCACATGCAAAAATGGGACGATGTTGCAATGCATGTCTGAAATCCAGAGCCTGCCATGTAACTACTGTCTGAATCACCTTGTTATGTTGAAAAATCATGCGTAGGACCAGTTCACTCTGGCGCTTGCGGATTCTACCTGATTATATAAGTTATATAAGGTCTTACAGTTGAAGCACTGCCCTAAACATGAACTAGAGAAAACGTTCCATGCTTCGATCTTTCTATCCAAAACAGCCATCTTCCTGCGGACAATGAGTCCCACAGAACGCCCAAATGCACCATACCAAGAATATGGAAAGAACATGCGCTGAACGACTTTTCTGGGATGGCACATGCCCCGCGTTTTGTTTATAAATTGTATGCGTGTTCGTTTCTAATACTAATTATCACAGTTGAAAGGGAAATCAAAGTGAATATATATATATAAGTTATATAAGCGCCTTCTTGAACAGAAAAAGACAAAGGTACCCTAACATGCTAGCCGCTGCTAGCCTTCATGCAGGTTGCAGCCCGTGCCTCTGGAGAACGGACCCAACGTGGCCCGTGTTCCGTGGGCAATAAAAAAGTGACCACATGTGACCACTATCAAGGGTATTCCAAGGGTATTCAAATTCATTCAATCTTTCTTGCTCACAACCCAATTTTGCAAAGGTAGGTCAGATTGATGCCTTTCCTTTTTGCAGTATCATCCTTAAACTTCTTTGGAGGGGGGCTTGATAATTTGCAGAGCCCCTGGACCCATGCGTCTCCCTTTCACATGCTAAATCGGCCCAAAGGTGCCAAAAGTGTATCATACATGTTATGCCTCTACTTGCAACCATTATGACAAAACTCGGACACAGAGACAACCCTGTGATACATGCCCGAGCCGAAAACGAGGATTCACTAAGGCGCCATGGCCGACCCCAAAATCCTGCCACCCGCAGGATAGGTACCAGGAAAACTGTACACACAAAAATTACGCGTTTTAGGAGTCATGGGAATCTTGAATCTGAAAAACCAATGGGATGCAATGGGATGCAATGGAACAGAAAAGAAAAAAGATGAAAAAAGGGAGAACGAAGACAGGAACGAAGTTGGATATGAGAACTGAAACTGAAAAGACAGGAACCACTGCAAGGGCAACACACATCAAAAGAATGGCCGACAAGTGCCGACATCACAAATTGTCTTTGGATGTCTTTGGGGCAGTGGTCTGCGCCACCTTCTTGCGTCCTTTGCGTGTGGGACAAATGATGACAAATGATAATGGGGATGGTCCGGGATGGTGATGATTCACGGATGATTCACGGATGACTCGGATGACTCGGATGACTCGGATGACTGTGATGTTGCAAGAAGTCGCAACTTCAGATCAGTCATGCATCATGCAGCCACGGTCCGTTTGGGTGCTCTTCCTGGAAATTGTGCTAATTATATTATATGCATCCAAAACAACCAATCCCAAGGGCTAAGGAATGCTAAGGGCAGGAAAATTATGAAAAAAACGAGAATTCAAATATGTTCAGATATAAATGCTCAGAAAATGTTCCGGTTTTGAGTACGTTCAAAAATTGAGTTCCCGAAAGGTACACGCCGCGACAGGTGCAGAATGCGCCGCACACGGCGCCTCGCCGATGCTGTCATGGCCATCACCAAGGAGCTCACGTGCTGCTTCGGACAGCAGCAATTGCCGTGAGTCTTGGAGAAGTTTCTCTCGGTACCTGAAACGACGCTATTTCCAGAGCGGGACCACATTGCTGATCACACTATAGGGTTGAAGAATAGTTTTAGGTTTTTTTGATCAGTTTTGGGATTTTTGTGTGATTTCTTTCCTGGTACCATCTGCCTTGTATTTCCAACAGTTTGGAACTAGAACCTATCATTTTGCATACTCGTTGCTACATTTTGGCATGTTCACCTTCCATTTTGCACGGTATTTGCTATATGTGTGGCACTTCAACCGCTCATGTTGCATGATATTTGCTGTATGTTGGTGCGTACTTCAAACATTCCTGTTACATGGTATTTGCTACATGTTGGTACCTGACCCTTTCATGTTGCATGGTTTTGCTACATGTTGTTGTCATGGTTCTGGTTGTTGTGATTGTTGTGGTTGTTGTGATGTTGGTAGCGCAGGGGTGTGGACCTCAAAAAAAAAAAATGAGAGCAGGCGGAGGCGGACGAAAGGTAGTGTAGTGGGAGAGGAGTGGTGTCAAAATGCTGCGCCCCTAAGATGATACACCAAAAACGTTTTTGCGCAGTCTAAGATGATTTTATCCAGAGC
>Ga0126342_10020160_pt1 | contig 11240 bp, 12 predicted proteins | sample Cyp1metagenome_FD_92528 | JGI IMG/M metagenome (GOLD analysis project Ga0126342, IMG submission 92528) | Coral microbial communities from Lord Howe Island, Old Settlement Bay, Australia - Cyphastrea 1 metagenome | ecosystem: Host-associated > Invertebrates > Cnidaria > Coral ...
AAACTGTATGAAATACAAATTTCACCTGAAAGGGGTCTTCGCAATTCCCTGAAATTTCCCAGCTATTTTGGCATGGAATATGTTCGGCCCTGGAATATGGGCAAGAAATTGCTAGAATCATGACTTATACCTTAACACATCTTAACACTATATATATAATTATATACAGTATATGAATTATATAATTATATAATATATATATACACATATATATATATATATATATTCTTAGTGGAATTCTATAGTGTTTTTTTGAGGGGGTGACTATGATCAAGTCTTGCCAGAATCACCCTGAAAATGGGGGATCCCAGAATTGGAAATCATCCTAAAATGTGATCAATTCTAATGAAACATCCACATGGATCAGGACCTAGTACTGGAAGACCAAACATTAAAATGAAGAGTTTCAAGACTCAACCCGTGGTTTCAGGGGATTGTTTGTGGGTGATTTTCTCCAGAAAAATTGTTCACCATCAACACATTTATCTAAAAAAACATGGTGACATCGTGGTTTACCAACAAAACTTGGGAACACACATGACAGACATGGAATTTGAAAAACAAACATCAAAAAACAACAAGACCTAATTTGCGTATCTGACCAAAAACCAAGGTCGTAAGATTGAGATGACCCGAATCCAGCCGACTACGGTAAATCAGGACAACATCTGAAGATTTGATGATTGGTCGCATCAACTGCCAAGCTGCCATAACGTCATTCTGCAAACTGAATGCCCATGGTTCGTTCACTCACCAGAACATTTTTTTTTCAAGACATGACTTTCATCCCAAACGAGCTGATGGGTTGGAGTGATTGAAACATAATGACATGGTTTGTTGCGTTTGCTTGGGTTTGTTCCCGGTTGATTCAATGCGTCTTCAAAAATTCAACGGATGAATCGTGGCAAATGTGTGCAAAACATATGGCAATGTCGTTTCCACATTTGAGTGGACGTTTGCACTTTGGGATCTCAATGACATTGTTTATTCACGTTCCTGCGTCTTTTGTGCCACATTTTGTTTTGGGCAAGGTTCACGATGTTCTCTATCCAAACGGCTGCAACACAAAAAGAAACAATCTATTGTCTATCCGGGGATTTTTTCGCACGCCCTGCCCCCCCCCCTCTGGTTGAAAGGGATGACCGGTCTCAAGGTTTTGGCGGCCACCAAAACAATGAAAAACACGTTGTTATTGAGAACACATTAGCCATATTAATGTTAGTCAACCATTATCTCCGGATATAATTATGCATAACAAATGTGATACTTAGATTCAGATCGCCGTTTGTTTTTCATTTTTTCTTGCAGGTTTAGCATGGTTTGGCCAAACGTTGCTCCTTGGCATCTCCAAATTTTGACCCCCACACCCGCTTCCTTTTTTGCATCTTCTTCGCGGGACTTCGCTGCTTCGCCTTGCCTTCGACGGATCAGGGGGATGCCCAGGTGTAAAGGTTTAAAACCGCGACCCACACAAAACTGCCGTGTTTGAAATTCATTGAAATTGGTTATATATTGGTTATATGATTGAACATGATTGAACCATTGACATATTCATGGAACATGAAGTCTGTTGTATCAAGCTAGGGTCACATCATGCAGCGGCCACATGTTTGACCATTTTCCTGACAAATCTGAACAAACGAACATGTTTACGAACTAAACAATGAATAACAATGATATGTTCATGACTCTTCATGGCAAGTTGAACCGAACAAAAACACATGCATAGCCCTTCTGTACATACACACACTCGTATGCACACAAGCATGGCATTGCATTTCCCAATTTGAAAATGCCAAGATAAATCAGAACCTCGGAGAACAATAGAACACAGCATCTGTACGCCTGGTGCGGCCGGTGGCTGTTTGTCGCCTGCATGGCGAACGCATGGAAATCGTGGGGACAATCGTGGAGAATCCATGAGAATCCCTAACTTTAGATGGGAAAACCATGGAAAACCCATCCAGAAGTACATTAATACCGTCATAATATGTTATAATTATACCGTTGGACCATGTTTTGACCCAAGATGACCCAAGTACCTAGAAACATGATGAAACATGAGATAACGATAGGTAACGTACCTACATTAGAATATCATAGAATATCTCTATTACTTTGGTACTATTAAACCATTTTCATAAGGACTTGGTCTACACATCATGGAGAAATGTTTTCTTGAAGTGTTCATGGCCTGCTGGAGGTGATCTTGAACGTATCCTAGTTATGACTGGAACCTGGGTGGCGCCACTACGGATACCATCTGGTTATTTAACATAGCCATGGAAATTCACCATTTTTAATATAGGTAAAATCCACTATAAATGGTCATTTTCAATAGCTATGTTAAATTACCAGAGGGTACCGTTTATGACAAAGTGACAAACCTGTTTGATCTGTTTGGCTTGGGCTGGTACTTCATGATAATTCCGAAAACCTTTTTGCTCTCCGGTGCATGACTTTCAGCTGACTTGTGCAGCAGTATGCCAATCACCCTACATCAATCACTGTTAGCGCAATGATCTAGCTTGAAACTTGAAAACAGTCCTTTCCTCTAAAATTAAACAGCTCCAAAAAACACGGGGTTCGTATCTTGGGGGGTACATGGGGGTACTATCGTCATGATTGGGTGGGTGGACTGTTCGGTAATTAATTACATGCAATTACTGTACTGCACATTCCGTCTTCTTCTTCGCAAGCAGTGCATCACTAGAAGTATTCTGCCTCCTTGCCTCTGCATCCAAACGCTCAAAAACGTTTTGCACCACCTCCTCACCACTGTCCGCGCCAGCGAACGGATCATCCTTGAAGCTCACGATGTCACAGGCTGCAGTAAAGTCCTCCATGGTTTTGCCACGCAAATGGCACTGTCTCTGCACTGCCAAAGTCTTCTCCATTCTGCCTGCCTCCACACTGATCTGATCCGGCACTGCTCCAGATGCGGACAAGCGCCCTGAACCCGAGGAAGCAGGCTGGTTTTGGGAACCACGCAACCAGTGCCTGCACACCTCCCTTCCTCTACTGCGACTTCGTCTGGCTTGACGAACATGGTGGCTTGGCTGAACCGGATGACCACTTCCAGGACTATCACCATCAGGCTCGGAGCCAGCTTCATCACCAACACCATCATCATCATCATCATCGGCCGGAAAATCATCAAAATCACCGCCCGGGTCGTTGTACATTTCAAATGCGAGATCAAAGTCCGTGATCCCATGATCTGCAGCAAACTCCGCCACATCGGCCCCGTATCCCATGTTGGATAAAGGAAGCTAAGCAAACATAGCCTGGAGCTGGAGCCAAGCCGTCCTGCGGGGGCCCATAATATTGGGGCTTATAGCGGGGAAGAGATCAGTTGGGTAGAATTTGCGGCATCCAGTAACATGGGGTAACATGCAATCCCCCAAAAATTGCAATCTTCAAATCCGAAAATCATCTTCCAGACCCGATATGACCCCATTCTATGGGGATGTAACTAGCCTTTTCGACTGCCCATCCTTGATATCATCCCATGGCCCAAACATGCCGGGTTTTTTGCGCCTGAGTTGCTGGTGCCTCCACAGATCTCTTCGAAACTGCAATCGATGAATTCCACCTGGCCCCGGGTTTGACCAGGAACCCCCTTGGGAAAATGATTTCTCGTGGGTTTTTTCGTTTTCAACACCCATTTAAACGTTTACAGGAGGGTAAATTTGTTGAAGGACGAGAAATGCAATGGCTTGTAACTTGGTGGCTGCAAGCATTTATAGATATTTATAGTGCCAAACATGAGGTACCTTTAAAGGATCCTATAGGATCCTATAGGTACCTGGATGTGGGGGACAACCACAACAGGATTGGACATCCCCACCGGCTGATCAGTGGGATATTCCCAGTTCCTCAGGCTGAGACGGAATTCTCCACGCCCGGGCGGCCGCCGATCAACGGCTCCGCGCCAGCATCTGCGCACAGCCTGAGGCAGGACCTACTTAGACCAACAACGCCCGTGATTTCTTGGGAAAAAAATAAGTGAAATGTTCCCATTGATGTCCCATGTCCATGATGGGTATTACTGGGTATTACACTGGTTGGTGGTTTCAATCCCTCTGAAAAATATGAAAGTCAATGGGAAGGATGACATCCCATATATGAAATGGAAAATAAAATTCATGTTCCAGTCACCACCAACCAGTACAGTTACCAATTAGTCAAGGTACTTGGAGGGTAGTGAATCTGAGGCATCAACCTGGAGACGAAGCGAATCCGTGGGCCGTTGTACATCACCCTGGGTGTGGTCAGGGAGCGCAGCCGTTTCAGAAACGCAGTTGCTGTGCCATGATTTCCTAATAACTTCAATATATGGTTTGTAATATACATGTATATATGTGTGTGTAATTATAATATTAGAAGTTGATGGGGTTTGTAAACCAACTTATAAATTGTGAGGGGGCTCAATGTGGGAAATGATGTTGGAGTTCCAGAGTTCTTGCTTAAGATCTTCAGTTCCTATTCCAATAATTAATTTCATAACAAAAGAACCAAGTCACCGCATGCCTAAAACTGGTCTGACTGATAAAAGTGACTAGTAAGAAACAGGTATCTATTGGGGATATAATTGATACAGTAAATGATGGTTGATTGATGAAAACATATTATGGATCTTATTGGTCTGAGTTTCCGAACATTGTTTTAGTTGCAATACAATTGCAGGTTTCGAGAGCGTTCAAGAAGCCTGGAATAAATCAATGGGAATTTCAGGATCCTAAAATGGAGGTACCTACCATACATAAGGCCTATGTAAGGCCTATGTAAGGGAATATCCCCACAAAATATGGCCTTAATTATATGGTACAGTACCTCCATTTTAGGATCCTGGAATTCCCATTGAATAAACCTTGCAGCACAAGTGCCTTGTCACAAGTTTTGCCTTATCACAAGTTTGAAGGTGAAACTAAGCCACAAAAAACACACAAACACCAGGATCAAATGAGCATTGCAAGAAACATGCCTCTGCCATTCGATTATACTGGTTGGCTATGAATGGGATTCCCCGTTCTTGGATTATAATCCCCAATAATCTCCAATATATTGGGTAGTATAATCCCCTATACTGTCAACCCTGGATTAATAAACCCCAAACAGCTGTTTAATTGATTTAATTGGGAAGGTGCCATTTAAGTATCAAATCATGGCTATTGGGGGAATACCCTCCCAATTAATAAACAACGGTTTAGTCTTATCCGGGGTTGACATTAATCATCAACAGGAGTAGATCGAACCACTGCTCAGGGCCTGCGCCGCTGGCGCCGGGAACGGCGACGCTCGTCCTCTTGACCTTGAACGGGCGGGACAGGGACATTTGTTCAATGGGAAGATACCCTACAGTAAATTAACATAGAACCTGGCAGATAGGGGTTGGAAGACTAGTTTCCATTAAAAATTTGTGATTTTCAGGGTCTATGTTAAATTACAAGAAGATAAGACGGCAATAAATAGGGGATATGATGGGATATGACATAGCAATATTATGCAATATTCCCATAGATGGGGATTAAGCAAACAATAGGCATACCATGGAAATCAACATTATATTTTTTGACCATGGCACATGTGAGTTTAGTTTGGATGGTATTGTATTGACTTTGGATATTGGCAAATATTTTAATTGGATGGCTGGCACTGATGGAGTTGAGTGTTGCCATTTGGGTATTGACGCTTGGATGGTGATGTAGCCATTGCATGCCATTGCCATTTTCTTGTCAAGCACCTTTGGTATTGACTTTGGGGGAGCCATCATACAGAGGTGTTTGATGGGGATGATTTCTTGCAGCTTTCCACTGGTGATTTTCAGTCAGTCTATTTCCAAAGACAAGGGTTGGCCCTGAATCCCAGGAACAATTCATTCTTCCAACGGTTTCTTAAAGCAACCCACCCTACCATAGCTACTACTGAGAAACTGATGATATGGATAAACCCAATTTCCATCACATTTCCCTGAGAAAATCACCAACTGCATTTCCAAAAGATTTCCAGGGTTTCAAGTGCCCCCCCCTGGAAAACATGGTTGAACAAACCATAATAGCACATGTGGATACATCTGGCCTTGATTTCAATGTATTGTTGACCCAGGATACTAAATTTGCAAATATTCATTGATATGGACACCAATTCCAAGAAAAACATATCACTATTTGGGAAACGCCCCCAAGTAAAAGCTAACGTAATCCAGGTTTTGCAATTAAAAATAAAATATTATCCATTACATCAATTCTATCCATACTGTCATGTTGATTGCATGAACTTGTTCCATGTTCAACATTTTGTGTAACCAACCAGCGTCAGCGTTAAGCCCTAATTTCCAAAGCGAGCAGCTTTGCAGCGCCTTGAACTCTTCACGACTCCTCTCCTGACCCCGAGCGGTTGCAAGCGGATGCTCGTTGATTCCAGCAATCACATCCCACAAAATTTATCACATGTTTCTTACAAGAAACCACCAACAACATTGATCAACGCCAACAAACACCCATGGGTTTTGATTATTTATCATCATTTATCATCATTTGTGGAAGCTCATCAAAAATCATCAACAATCATTATGTATCTTCATTTATAAAACAATCATCAACAATCATTATTTATCATCATTTATTAAAAAAAAAAACAACAATCATTATCTATCATCATGTAAAAAAACATCAACAATCATTATTTATCACCATTTATTAAAAAAAAAAAAAACAAAAATCATCAACAATCATTATGTATCATCATCATATATAAATATATAAACTCAAAAATCATTATTTATCATCATTTACCAACCCAAATTCATCAACAATCACTATTTATCAGCATTTATTAAAAAAAAAAAAACAATCAGCATTTAACATCATTTATTTTTTTTTTAAAAAAAAAACATCAACAATAATTATTCATCATCATGCAAAAAAATCATCAATCATTATTTATCACCATTTATTTTCAAAACAAATCATCAACAATCATTAGGTATCATCATTTATATTAAAAGAAAAAACTCAAACATGATTATTTATCATAATTTATCAACAAAAACTCATCAACATTCATAATTTATCAGCATTTATTAAAAACAAGAAACAACAATCAGTATTTAACATCATTTATTAAAAAAAAACATCAACAATCAGTATCTATCATCATTAAAAAAAACACATCAACAACCATTGATTCATCATCATGTATCAAACATCGTCAAAAATCCCAATGATTCTTTAACCAATCACTATAATTTACTTCGATGTTCCCCACCTCGGTGCGCACGGCCTCCTCAAGGCGCATTTCCTGGGTCAACCTCCGCAATTCGTGGGTCGCCCCGCGGCGTTGGGGAAGTGCCGAAGGGCCGAAGTGCCTTTGTGGTGGATAGCCTCTGGTAATGACTAACAGTTTGCTATTGAAAATGGATGAACATGGCCATAGAAATAGTTGATTTATCCACAAAAATGGTGGGAATGACTATTGAAAATTGCCATTTATAGTTGATTTACCCATAAAAAATGGTGGTTTTCCATAGTTATGTAAAAGTTTACCAGAGGGTAACCATGATATAACCCAGTTCTATGTGGGCTGTTGTGGCTTGGTGTAGCTTATTGTGAGATGATATGGGTTAGGAATGTTATGAGTTGTTTGGGGACTTAGGGAGGTTAGTAAAGGCAGATTTTCTTTTATCGTAAGTGGTGAGCATCGTATAACCCAATTTATAGCTAGGTTATTAACCCACTTCCTAAATGGGATGCCAGGCGGAACGGAGTAGCAGTTTGGTAGCTGTGACATCCTCATGATGGTTGAATAGCTAGGTCCATATTCACCCTCAAAGCCTAGGAGTTAAATTTTTAGTGTTCTTTCATTTAAACTTTCCCCCAAAGATAAAAGACGTTCCCAAACATGGGTCCAGTTCATATACAAGGTGGTGCCCCCAGTTTTGTATGTTGCTTAGTTTAGTTGCAATTTCATGAACCAGTTCGACATACCTACCTGAACCCCAAACATCATTGGAGTTATGTTAACCAAGTCGGCTAACCAACTGGGTTGTATCATTGGTAGCCATCCCAAATAAGTACTATTGATGTCACGAAAAGGACCCCCTTTGCCTCGTATATGCCGTTAATTAATCGTTAATTATGGGATATCATAATCCGCAATTACTGTGAACAAACTCGGTAAGTAGATTGCTAACCCCGTGTGGTAGCCAATCAATCGTGTTGTCTCTAATGGCTCATGTGGAACTATAGGAAAATAAGGATTGGGGCACTGAATTTGGAGGTGACCATTTTTGGACACTAGTGTGTAAACCCAAGCTTCCTATTTGGGGGATGGTTGAACTTCATGCCTTTATAATATGTCATTGGGATCGACAATCATCTTTCAAATGCCATCAAACTGTTGTTCTGTGTCCAACTTAGGGGGGCAAATACATTCTGAGTATCCAAACATTTCATTGAAACTGTCCATTGAAAGACCCATGATACACAGCATCCATGTATTTTTCGCTGCTTAAGTACTAGTCATTGAACAACCAAGAATCAGTTCATGACAATGTCCAGGAGAAAAACAAATGGCAGCATATCATGATGTAATTTGTCAGAAATTGCATAATCAACGAGTCATACATCATCAATGGGCATTATGCACATCTCCAACCCGTTACATATATATGGGTTATCCAACAAATTATCCAACAAAAAAAGGGATGGTTGCATAACTAACTTAACCATAAAGAATAAATATTAATTGTATCCCATCTATGTAGATAATATAGATATAGTTATATATATATATAGTGGGCTGATGTGGGTTGTATATAAATCTCAATGATGACCCCCTTTTCCCACCCTCCGCGCTCCAGCTTCGGCTCCGCACATGGACGGCTTCGGCTCCTTCTTTGGCGCGGGATCCAGGCCCAGTTCGGCGGCGGCCGCTCTGGCCTGGCGACAGATGGGGGAAATGTGTTTTTTTTTGAGAATCCTAGGCATTTGATGGCATCTGTAGTATAAATGTTTTTCTAAAAACATGTGTTTCAATATATCTGAACTTGATTGAAATTTCAATCAATCAAACTTTTTAAACTCGAACATCAGACCCAACATGTTTATTGGTTTATTGCACTCACTTTCACTTAAAACTGTGGATTGAAATTGCTAAAACATATTCACAAAATTGAGAAAACAATGCACACCAGGAATGCTCAGAAAATTTTGACGCATTTCAGCAAAAATATATATATATAGAATTCTGAAAGTTCTGAGGTTGAGCATAGATCCAACTCCCATACGTTGGAAAAAATCAGGGATCGAATTCATCCTGGAAACCTTCCAACAGTTCACTTAATGATACTGGATCCCCCTTTTGCAAGAAAACACCTCATCTTTTACCAGTTTTTTTGGACATGATTTCCAAGCTAAGAGCTGTCCAGGTCCCAAATGAAGGTTGGTGGGTTAGAATGCAAATTTCTTCCATTCCCAAAGGATTCAACAACTCAAATGCTTGTTCGCTTCACCAAAAAATCAAGATTTGGAGGTTCCCAACAAGTATAATGGTGATATAATGTGATATTCATGGTGATATCCCAGTTATTCATGATATTTAATGACTATGTCCCTATGATATCCCGATTCGGATGTTTCCCAAGTCATGGGGGTGCCCCGAAATCATCCAAGTCATATTGAAAGCCATGGTGACGACTGGGGATAGCTCCACTGCTCCCAGGCCTTGGTTTCGTCCCGTAGCTGACGTTGCTCCATGGTGGAGTGTCGCAGGATCCTGCAGTGCGCCACAAAAGACGCTGTGATTTCCAAGATATTACCCGTATAATGTATGTATATGCATATATATATATATAACAATATAATATATATATATATATATATATTATAATGTATGTATATGTATATATGCAAATAATATATATATATATATACATTTGATTATATAATATATCTATAAAACTATATATATATATACTATATACGTATCTATATACATAGCAACCACCCAAAAAATGGTAGAACAGTTGAACACATGGAAATTATGGAGGAGAACATATCGTCTATATACCATCATGGAAATCATGTTCGAATATCTTTTTGGGGTTGCTATTATATAATTGAAAGGAAACAAACACTGACATATTTGTGTTTGAACAATCTTGGATGAACCTCCCACTGTCCCACAGATTTTTGAACAGCAAAGCTCATGGTCACATACCCTTCACAAATCGTTTACCCAGTTATACTAGCTATTATATATATACATATTTGCATTCCAACATCACCAAGTCCGAAATTCAAGAAAACAAAGAACACAATGATCACATCTTTTGCACTTAGAACCCCTCGATTTCCTATAAAATCCCAAACCGTTTGCATGATGTAGTAAACCCATCAAAAACTTGGTAAAATCCAAACAACAAACTTCATAAATCACCAAAAATCCATCAAAATCTTGATAACTGCCTAGAAATCCTAGTAAGTCCTAGTACCCTCTGGTAAACATACAAAAAACTATTGAAAATGGCCATATTTATAGAGGATTTACCCATTAATAGCATGGTGATTTTCCATAGTTTTTTGTATGTTTACCAGAGGGTAGCCAAGATTAACCATCATTAACCATCATTAACCATCATTAACCATCTATATTAGCCAATGATGGTAAATTCCGCCATTTGCGAGGAACAATCTGCAACTTCCATCCCCAGCCTCTCCTGTTGGCCCTCACCATTGGCACCTTCGGCCCCGTTGGCGAAGACCCGGCCGGGCGCGACCCGGTGGCCGGGCGCCGGCCTTCCCGGGGAAGGCCGGGGATGGTGACCTTCTGGCGTTTTGCCTCGAGCGATGGAGGGGTTTTCCCGGAAACCCATGGTTTTGACCATTTTTTGACCATCAAATTTGATGGTTTCCGGTTTTAAAGGAATTCCCATCATCCAATTCTGTGATTATGTTAATTATCACTTCAATATTACAGGTATTGAAGATATACCTGTTTTATCGTACTGATATTGGATCATATTATTATATATATACATACATGTGTGTGTGTGTTTTCGTGATCTATTGGTTTATGTAGTCATTTATTTGCTTATTTATTGATGTATTCATATTATTTCATTTATGCATTTATTCCCCACCTGCCAGGTGAGGGTTGTTAGATTTTATGTCAGTTGCCTCCTCCTCCTTCTCCTCCTCCGCCTCCTCCTGCCTCGTCCTCCTCTCCTCCTCCTCCTC
>Ga0126342_10020161_pt1 | contig 11239 bp, 7 predicted proteins | sample Cyp1metagenome_FD_92528 | JGI IMG/M metagenome (GOLD analysis project Ga0126342, IMG submission 92528) | Coral microbial communities from Lord Howe Island, Old Settlement Bay, Australia - Cyphastrea 1 metagenome | ecosystem: Host-associated > Invertebrates > Cnidaria > Coral ...
AAAGCTTCTGTGTGTAAAAGCGTCTGTGTGTGAAAGCCTCTGTGTGTGAAAGTGTGTGTGTGTGAAAGCATCTGGCGTCTGTGCGTAAAAGCGTCTGTGTGTAAAAGTGTCTGTGTGTAAAAGCGTCTGTCTGTAAAAGCGTATGTGTGTAAAAGTGTTTGTGTGTAAAAGTGTTTGTGTGTAAAAGTGTCTGTGTATAGAACTCGTGTAAAAGCTTCTGTGTGTGAAAGCCTCTGTGTGTCAAAGTGTGTGTGTGCGCGTGTGTGTCTAAAAATGTCTGTATGTAAAAGCCGCTGTGTGTGAAAGCTTCTATGTGCACAAGCGTCTGCATTACAGTATGCAAAAGTAAAGTGTGTGCGTGCAAAAGCATCTGTGCGTAAAAGCGGTTGTGTGTAAAAGCGTCCGTGTGTAAAAACCTATGTGCGTAAAAGTGTCTATGCGTAAAAGCTACCGTGTGTAAAAATGTCTGTGTGTAAAAGCTTCCGTTTGTAAAAGTGTCTCTGTGTAAAAGCTTCTTTGTTTAAAAGGGTCTGTGTGTAAAAGCGTCTGTGTGTAAAAGCTTCTGTGTGTACAAGCTTCTTGGTGTAAAAGCTGCTGTGTGTAAACGCGTCTGTGTGCGTAAATGCATCTGTGTGTAAAAGCGTCTGTGTGTAAAAGCGTCTGTGTGTAAAAGCGTCTGTGTGTAAAACCGTCTTTGTGTAAAAGCGTCTGTGTGTAAAAGTCTCTGTGTACAAAAACGTCTGTCTGTGAAAAGTTCGGTGTGTGAAGAAAGTATACGAAAGATACGATGCAAACTATTGTCTTGTGTTTGTGATATATTGTCTCGTCTGCCTATAATACATCTTTAATATATTGTCTTGTAATATAGTGTTTCCATACTAACAACAGAAGACTCTGCTCCTCTACGCTCGGGCCATCCGTCGTCTAGTTCTTCCATGGTTTTACTCGATTTCTCCATCATTGTACCTCCATTCCAGTCTCCCCAAGTGCACGTCGGAGGACGGACCAGGGGGAATCGAACCCTGGCACATCAGCCTCAAAATCGCTCAAAATCGACCACGGAGGCCACCCCAATTAGGTGGGGAAGTGCCTCAAAATTGTCCATGTTTTCAGCCACCGCCCCCCAGACCTCCTATTCTCACTTCGTTCGCAATGAGCAGCTTCGCCATGCTTGACAGCTGGCTTTCGTAATATCTATATGTGTGTGTGTGTAATGTGTGTGTGAGAGAGAGAGAAACGTTTTAACACACTAATCGATGTTATATGATGTTATATTATACTAAATATCTAAATATTATACTAAATATTATATACCTTATTATACGCTCCAGAGGTTTTTTTCTCAACAATTTCAAACACATCCCCACACCCGATCCTGTCCAAATGGAGGGTCACTTGCCCTCGCGTTAACTTTTCTGTTGTACCGTTATACCACTTGAATATTCATTACTTTCCATGAAGTTTCCATGACTCTGGGAATGTTTTCCTAATTCCTGGAGCTACCATCTCCCAAAATTCATCATGTCCTCGGAGTCATCGCTACCTGGCGCCCACTGGAATGCCAAAAAAAGTCCTCAAAAATCTCAAAATCAAGCCAAAGTACTTTGGACCCAGGAATCATTATGAAACCATGCTCTCCTATGCTCTTACATGCTCTTGTAATGTTTCTAAAACCTTAGTTGGTACATGTTTTCCATCCAGCTCATCAGTCTGAACGGTCTCATCAGCCGGTCTCAACAGCCAACTTGGGCTGGAGAGACGCCCAACGCTGGCACCGCAATCGTCAGACCTAGGGCATCCGTACAGAGAAGCCACGAAAAATGGAGAACCCGGATAAGCATGGATAAGCCACCAGAATCCGCCAGAACTTGGGTCATATTCGGTCCATATTTCGTCATTTGAGGGCTTGGTTCCGTGCAGAACAGGACAGCAAAGAGTACACAAGCTCCCGCAGCGCTCCTGAAGCGGCTAACGTTCCCTAGAGATCCTGGAGCAAGCAACTCAAAACATCTATGATAAATATATATAGATATATATTATACACTTCACACCACAGAATGAAGATTCCCCAGATCCAAAATGGGTTTCCACAGGCTACGACCTGTTTTTTGCGTTGTCTGGGTGTCAGAGTTAGGCTAATTGGTCCTCAATCCGCATGCTGCAGGATAAGCATTTCAGCAACATGACCCCCGGCCTCTTCCAAACATCCTGGAGTCTGCTTTGGCAGCTGCGCCTGCACCAATCAATTGGCAGTAGCTCAGTAGTTTGTCAGGCAAACGCTCTGTAACGCTCTGCGGGTGAAAGTTGGCTGGCATATGTTTGTTCAAAAAAAACTCAAAAATCCATCAAGATCCAATGGTTTATACGTAGTCTTGTCATCGCTGGAAAGTCCCCAGCCTTTCCTGACAGCCCAGCCTCCAAGTATTCGTGAGCTGCATCCATGCTGCAACGGCCTTAAGGCAGTCACTGACCACCCTTATGAACCCCAAAAAAAGCTGGCAGATCCCTAGCAAATATATCATATATCCACAATTATCCACAGCTGGTGCACTGGATATTGATCCATCCCCATATTCCCCATATGTCCTGATGAAATCCTTGCATTAGCACCGGGTCGCGATCGATCACCCCACTGGGATCTGGTGCTCAGTTTTGAATCAGCGGCACAAAACGCAATGTTAAGAGCAACCAGTCACAGCACTTGGGCCAAGATTTATCATCCAAATGGAAGATATATGAAGATATATGAAGATCAATGATCACACCATGGCGCCTGGTCGTGTGCCAGATCATTCTATTTAAGCCCTTCATCCTGCAGCAACCGAATCTTTTCCTTCGAGCCGGTCTACGGAGTCTACGGGGAACATTGTCGGCCACAGCTCTTTGGATCTGTGGGAGCCACTGCAGGCTGTACCAGCGGGAACGGCGATAGTGCTGGGAAGTCTTAGACTCTTGGAGCTTTTTGAGTCACTGGCATCTCCAGGTCGTCCTACAAAGGTGCATGCAATGGATCCTTGATCAGAGAGAGGGAAGAAAAGCCTTGGGGATCCTTTGCCTATGATCCATCCACCAGATATCAACAGATCATCATGACGTTTCTTGGTGCAATGTCAGCCAGTGGCAGCCTGGAACATTTCAGCATCGTCGGGCTGGTCGTTCCTGCCGTTCCTGGTTTCCTGCGGGTGGAGCATGGTGTGACTCACCAAGTCTCACGAAATGCACATAACGAACTCACGTAAAGACAAGTCATCAAAATTGTGCCTCATGTTCACTCCTTGTTCATACGTATATACAGTGTATATACACTTATAGTCTTATAGCCTATAGACTATCATGAAGCCAGAACCATCCCTCAGCCTGCCGTTTCTTGTAGGTGTCCATTTCCTCATCGTTGAGGAGGCACTCATCCAGCATGGCTCGGATAGGTTCCTCAGGGAGGCAACTGCTTGAAATTAAGCCACATCCAAGTTGAGAAAACCCACCGCTTTGTTGATCACGAACCAGCTTCGATAAGCTTCGCATATGGTTTTCCACTTGTTTGTAACAACCTCCCAATTTTCTTCCAGGTCGCTTCAACCAACTTCTGGCCGATGAAGACAATCTCCTGTCTTCGATCTCCACACTCTTCGTCCCAGTCCTGGCGCTTCTCAGGCTATACTACAGCCCAATCGCAGGGGTGGAACCGTGGAACCGCAGGTGCAGGTTGGGACTACCACTGGCTGTAGGTGGGTGCATTATCCGCTCTTTGGTGTATCCACAGCAATTCTTCGTAAAATGATGTGATGTTAAAAATGTTAAAAAAGTTCGTATTCATCCCCTATGAGGCTCTTACATCCCCAGTCATATGGGTACCAACTGGAGTCAAAATCTCGTTGTACCCAGCGGCGACACGGCCGTCCTCCTTCCGTGCCCGTTCGTATTCATCTCCCACCAAACGCTCCATCACCTTCACCTGCATCCCAGCTGAGCCATCATGGATATGAAAAATGATAATGGTGACAAGTGTCATAATGATAATAGTAAAAATAACAACAACAAGAACAAGAAAGAGAAGACTGGCAATGGCAATAATAACAACAATATAATACTGCAAAATATTCCCATGGCTCCGGGTCACGGCTCATGCTGGGCTCCAGCCTGCTGCGGAGTCATGGCGCCCCACCAGATTCCAGAGTAGGAAAGTTTCATGTCCTTCCCAGCCTCCAGATATCTCCAGGTGGAATGGTCATCCTATAGGTGTCTCTGAAAATGGGGGCGTAACCCCCCAAGTTTTGACCACTTCACGGGGAAAACGATGATAAACCAGAGGATGGAATGGGGTACTTGATTTCCAGACAGCCCCATCATGGCCAGACAAATCTGTCGCCCCCAAAAGTGCCCCTGAAAAACACAGCAGATTGCGGCAAGGCAACGTGGCTCCAGTAGATTCTGGTGGATGGTTCTTGCTCCAACCAGCAGAAGCCCTTCGAGCGGATGACGTTGGCCCTTGGTTGTCATCATGTGTCTGTGATTGTGTGTGTGCGCGTGTCACTCATCTATTTTCATGTTGGTAAACCTGGTAAAGCAATGTCATAAACCAATATAAACCAATATAAACCAATATAAACCACATGGATTGATGGTTGAAATATGTTGAAATCCCCACCCGTGCTGCAGTGCAGTGCTTCACTGAGCCACATGGGATGGTCACTGTCCGGCTCTGCATCCAGCATCAGTTGCAGATCCGAATGCTTCGGTACCGGCCACGTCTTGAGAGCCTGTCTTGGTGCTAGGAGTGGAACAACATGGAACAACATGGAACAACCACTATCATGACTATCATGACTATCATGATACTTAAATATGACTATCATGATACTTAAATATACTTCATCAAATTCAGAAAGAAATTTGAAGCCAAAATTCGACCAAGACATATAGACATCATTTTTCAGCGAGCACTGGGAACATAGTGGCTACATATATAATGTTACGAATGGTGATGCGGCAAGTTCCAGCATACCCCATCAATCTAAAGCAGCCTTTCCGAAACTCAAAAAGTCCACTTTAAGTATCCATCATCTACCATAATCAAGAAAATCAAGAAATAAATACCATACAAATAGACCACAAAACAATTATCCCACATTATAGAAATAGTTCACAATGCATCATAATAATTACCACTAAAATTGACCATAAAATACATGGAAAAAAATCCTGATCCCATTATTTTGCTCCTCTTCCTCCCGGTCCCCGTCATCCGTCCCCGTCCTCGGTGAAGCGAGCTTCGCTGAAGGGTCTTCGAGCCCGGTAGGTGAAGGAGGTGATGCCAAACCGCTCCTAGGCGGTTTCCTATGTCATGGGGGATCCCCAATAGCTGGTTGGTTGATTTCATGGAAAATCCCCCTAAAAAAAGGGATGATTGGAGGGTACCCCCATTCTAGGAAACTTCTAGTGTTCCAAATTAACTAAGTTGGTTCAAATGATTCAAATGTGTGACAACATGGAGCTGAACCAAAACTTGAACAAATCCAAACAATTTTCCAAGAGCAAATTTCCAATGGGAACTTTGGCGAGACCAGTTTGGTTGAGATTCGGTAATAATTGGTAATAATTGGGTTACTCCCATGTCTGGTACCCCCAAAATGGGCGGTTTATAATGGAAAATCCCATTAACAATGGATGATTTGGGGGCACCCCCATTTTAGGAACGAAAACCCCCATGTGGAGACTGCAAACATTAAATATCTCCAAACAACGCGGCAGGTGACTTCGGCTGTCGTCTTGCTGCTGTGGCTATGGCTATGGCTGTGGCCTTGGCCACCGCAGATCTGCAAAAGAAACGCAAGAAGGTGCCCTACTGCGCCCTACTGCACCCTACTTCTCTAAGAATCTTCAACTTTGAAACTTCCACTCTCGCAGCCACTGATGTTCATTCTCATTGGCAGCATTCTCAGCACCAGACCATGGCTGGGATCTGTGCAGTCAGGATCATCGCAATCTTCTGCGTGACCGTGGCTATGGCCATGGCTGGCATCCGTGCAGCTGGGATCACTGCAATCATCTGCATGGCTATGGCCATGGCCGGAATCACTGGCATGGCTGTGACCATGACCATGTTCCTTGCAACAAAATGAGCAGGATATAGCAGGATCATGGAGGACCCAAATGATCCAAAAAGATCCCATTTGAGGGGAATCTAATGGAATCTTGCAATTTGAGGGGGCCATAACAACATGGCCGCAACACTGAAGCGTGTTGCGCCAAAAATCCTAGCGTTCCACATCTAAACAAACTAGACTTAGTTGGCCCGGAATGCAGCAGAAATAAACAAGCATCGTTCCTTGATGCGCCAATTGACTGGTGACTGTGCATTTTAAGTGGTGAAACATGGTGAAACGTTCTTTGATTGAGGTTCCCCCCGGTGGTGTTGCTGATCCCACTTTGAACTTGAATCCCAGGGTAGACGAAAGTGGCAGAACATCAGTAGCCTGGACTCCGGGACAGATGCGCCACGTAGTCAGAATTAAATTGAAGCAATAATTGCAAGTTAAGGTGCTTGAAAATCATTAGAAAACTGCAAGACCAAGAGATCCAAAAGGGAAAAAAACACAAAGGAGCCTTGTGAAAGAAGGCGGCAAATGAAATGAATGAGAAAGCCTGGTATTGAATATAGGTCTTCTCATCGTCTTTCATGTTGATATCGCAGGATATGTACTATGAGAATCTATGAGAGATAAATGGATAGATGGAATATATATATATACATATGCATATGTGTATATATATATATGTGTGTGCGCTTTAAATTGTCTAAAAGATAACTGCCGCACTCTGAACTGCATGTGAGCTGCACCTTCATTCAAAGCGTGGTGAATTCAAAGGACATGGCCGAATGGGAGCTGAGTTGCTTCCTTTGCATGATCATGTCCTCCATGATCATGCCCTTCATGCCCTTCATGTTCTTCATGCTCTGAATGTCTTGCCTGGTGTGGATCTCATGCCCCAACTTCATCCAACCAGTGATCTATGACCCTCAACAGTCATGGGAACCATATGGAACCATCTTTTCTGCTAAGACACCGTTCCGAGGACAGTCTCCAATCCAATCTTGGAGTAGCTGGTCTCCAGAATCGTGGCCTGCAAGTTGGACATGCATCGTGCAATCATGCTGCGGTATGGTCAGGATACTTCAGGATACTATATAGTATTTAGACATAATTGATTCATATTGGTCATTGTAATATTGGCTGGCCTTTAGATATGTCTCCCTTCTGCATCCCTTCGGAATCCAACATTACAGTTTTAAAACATCATATACATCTTGTAACATCGTAAACCCAAAAATAAAACATCCCCAAGTCATCACCAGTTTTATGGGTAGGCTTTCAGCCATCCCCAAATGGTAGGCTTATGGCATTGGGTTTCCCACATTATAGTGATTGGCGCAAACCCATCGCAGAAGAGCCTTCGTATTGATGGCCTTGACGACTGCCCTTGTAGCCTCAATCTGCTCCTGGCTGGGCTGCACTCGGGAGGATCATCCAAAAAGGATCATAATTGGCTGGTAAGTGGAAGCCAATAGGCCAATAAGCCAATAGTTATAAGCCATAAGGAACAGTTATCATGACTGGCTTGTGATAATGATAATAGTTTCATGATAGTTATAGTTATAAGTTAGTTATAAGCCAATAATGATCACCAGGCTTAGCAACCACTGATGATCAGTGGGATGATCCTCCAAGTACAAACCGCAGCAATGGCTCAAGCTCGGGGCATCGACCAACGAATGGCTGGGCTTCCAACTGGGGTTTAATACGGTTTAATAATCTTGCCATACCCATGGGGGATGGAACCCTGATAACATCTGTACTGTCCTTTAAGTGAGGAATTGAATATGTACCCCTTTCTTTGTACTGGGAAATAGTTGAGGTTTTAGGAGCCATTCCCCGTTCGAGCTCAAAGTCAAGCTACCAAAAAATATGGTCCTAGGGCCCCAACATCCGAACAGTCGGCTTGCCAGTCCTTAGTCGCCAGGTCGGTCTTGTTCAGAACCACCACATCTGCCGCCTGCCAGGCTGCCACCATGGCCAAGCTATGTTCACATCATGTTTCAAGGGTAATGGATCAAAAATGATCCATTTACGCTCTAGCAATTAAACATAGCCAATGGAATTCATGGCCCATTGAGATTTTGAGGGAGATTTTCCATAGCTATGTTAAATTACCAAAGGTACACCAAGGTTTGTAGTTTCGGACCTTGAAAGTATTCTTGAATGACTTCCAACTTCCAACATTTTTTCATGGCCTGAACCCCTGAACCCCTGAACCCCCCTCCTCAGTGTTTAAAGCATTGCCTCCGCCTGCTCCACTAACAGCTCCACGACTGAGTAGTCTCCCATCTCTCCCACATCACCATCAATCAGGTCATCGCGATCCATGACGCTTTGGTACTCCATATACTCCTGCAGGAGCCGGAGGTCTTGGAGGAGCCGGAGGGGTCCCTGGGGCGGGCCAAACCTATCTTGTTGGGGCTGTATGGCTATCATCAGTGCTTGGAACCCTTATGATTCTGATGCTGTCAAAGAAATCCCTGAGCCGTAAGATGATGTCTCACCTACATATGAACGAATCCAAGACGAAACCAGAGTTTCTGCGGGATGTTTGATTCAATTGATATCAGATATCATGGGTACGGACTTGTTGCCAAGCGTTCAGCTGCAAGCCCTCCTCACAAAACGTGGAGGCATCAAGCAAGGTGACGGTTTTGCTCAATTCGAAGCCGCTGGTCACGTAGTACCTCAGTACACCCCTTGAATTCTTGGAAGCCGGGGCCGGGGCGTGGATACACTTGCTCGACTTCCCTTGGAAGGTAAATCATAAACGCCAACAAAAAAGAACTGTACATTATTTTTTTATATTTTCTTTTTCATTAAATATCATTGAATACCCCCTACAAAAATTGGAGCAATTCCTTATCAAATCAGCCAAGCTTCCCAGAACCTCTCGCCTGATCAAAGTTCTCTTTTACACGTTGTGGCTCGGCCACTCCACTCCTTGGCCGAGATCGGTGGACGCTGTGGGGTCAGGATGGCTCAGGCTGGCAGCTAGTGTCAGATGAAGCAATTTCGATTCATCGAACACCCCAGGCCCCAGGCATTTGAATAAAGATAACAAAGCATGGCCGATACATAGCATGGCTTAATATGGCACAAAGGAGTCAACGTTCCCACTTCAGATAGATGGCATTCGATGGTCAAATAAACCACCGCCCTTAGCACTGCCCAGCAGCAGTTCCACCACGATTTTGCTGAAGGGCCGGTCCTAGAAGGAGCTGCCACAACATGTTATCCTGCTTGGGGCCTGGCTGGGAAGCCGTCCTGGGTAGCCAACTCCAAGAGGTCGTAGATACTCACCAATAGCCTGGCTGGGAATCGGCTGCCGTCCCTACTGGAAACATGCTGGATGCAGGATGAAGTCAAACTTGTCAGACTTGAAGAACTTTGCCCATAGATTCTAGTCATGTCTGGTAGCAATGAAGAAGTAGTACCTACTAATCATATCTGAACATATAATGTTGGAAACTGTTGGGTGGTTCTATTATGTTCTGTTGTATCTCCATTATCCTTTCTTGCGAGCTTTTGATCCCTCCAAAAGTTCACACCCCTCACACAACGGCTTGAAAAAGCAGAATCAAGCAGCTCATCACCCAGTGAACAGCAGGCGCAGCCATTCCTTAGAGGCAAACAGGGAGGTCAATATGGGTGTGACTAAAAGTGGGTGCATAGAATGGGAAGCATAAATGCAATCCATTGGATTTTGGGGTTGTCCCATAATATTGAGACAAAACCATATTTGGATTTCTTGGATGCATTCTGACATGCTTATATAGTCGGAGCCAAAATCTGCGGGTTGCGTTGAGGTGCTGGAGTTGGATTGCGTTCACCTCGCCCTCGGGGTTGTAAGTCTCTTGCTGTACCTCACGACGAAGTCGGGGTGATGTTTTTTGGGGTGGGTTTGGTCGGCTTCGCCAAGAGAATATGAATGAAGTTGTGATGTTCAAGCCAAAAATATCCAAAAGTTCATACTCTTTATCTTTATATTGAACCATATTGAATTTGAACCCATCATTTTCTCTCGTACATGAAGGCTTGATTCATGTGCTGTTGATATTCAACTTGTCTCAACAGCAGCGGCAAGCATAGCCGGTGATGAACCCCTAGCAGCAACAAAATGCCATCGAGACACCAGCTTCGAATCAATGTTGACTGCGGCCACATCATTTACAACCACACCTGCGTATTTCTTGCGAACGACATACTGCGAAAGCACAGCAGGAAAAACAACCCTCACATACCCTCAAGATTCAAGATTTGTGTGTGGAACTATGTTATGTGCAGTTTTTGACGAACTTGGGTTGACAATTTTTCAGCAGTCCGCGTTGGCAGCGCCTATCCGATCCGTGGAGTTCTCAAGCCAATGTCGGAGCAGTGTCGTCTTCCCAGTGCCAAGAAAACCGCTCAGCAAAATCACTGGCACCTTGGTTTTTCATTTTTTTTCAGCTGATGCCTTTGTCAAAAAAATAGATCCCAATCCGGCATTCAGAATCATACACCAGTCAAACCTTCCATTTTGGACATTGCTGCTTCAACATGCTTGAACTCGACATCTACCATCTACCACTTGTAAACCAGCAGAATCTGCAAACAACCACGAGTTTCCCGACGGGTTTGGGTGGCTCCACGTCCACTTTCGTTGACTTTGGGGCCACTTTCTGGCACTTGACTGCTTGCCTGTTCCGTGTCACATGGAAACTGCGGGAAGCATGATTGAATACAATGCAATTGCATCAGTTGCATCAATTGCCATTTCATTTGCTGTTAAATCTTAGTTATCTTTATTGTTCTTTACTAAAAAAATTAAAAGAACAGATCTCCCGACCTTCGCCTTGCACGGGAAGTGCCATGAGCCACAAGAGCCGTAAGGCCCACCGCCAGGCCCCCTGACCGTTGATTCCAAGAGATCTACGTAGTTTGAAAAGTGAACACAAGATAGTATAATCAAGATATAAGATACGTGTGCAATCGTGTGTAATATATTCATACATACATACATACATACATGCATGCATACATACATGAATGCATACATACGTACATACGTACATACGTACATACGTACATACGTACATACGTACATACGTACATACGTACATACGTACATACGTACATACGTACATACGTACATACGTACATAC
>Ga0126342_10020162_pt1 | contig 11238 bp, 15 predicted proteins | sample Cyp1metagenome_FD_92528 | JGI IMG/M metagenome (GOLD analysis project Ga0126342, IMG submission 92528) | Coral microbial communities from Lord Howe Island, Old Settlement Bay, Australia - Cyphastrea 1 metagenome | ecosystem: Host-associated > Invertebrates > Cnidaria > Coral ...
AATGTAATGTAAATGTAATGTAAATGTAATGTAAATGTAATGTAAATGTAATGTAAATGTAATGTAAATGTAATGTAAATGTAATGTAAATGTAATGTAAATGTAATGTAAATGTAATGTAAAGGTAATGTAAATGTAAATGTAATGTAAATGTAATGTAAATGTAATGCAATGTAATGTTAATGTAATGTAAATGTAAATGTAAATGTCAATGTAAATGTAAATGTAAAATGTAAAATGTAAATGTAATGTAAATGTCAATGTAATGTAAATGTCAATGCCAATGTAATGTAAATGTCAATGTCAATGTAATGTAATGTAAATTCAAATGTAAATGTAAATGTAATGTAAATGTATATAATATATGTATATGCATATGTCGGGCCCGCAAAAAAATTGGTCAACACCACCTGAGGGCCCCACTGACCCCCAGGCGCTCCAGTGCTGCTTGATTTGTGGCACATCGCCTGGAGGAGTTCGACAAAAAGAGCACCGGCTTCCTGCGCGCCAAGCACCACGAAAAACGGTGGGTTCATTGGGAAACCAATGAAACCAATGGAAAGGACAAGAAAATCCAATCCTGTTGGCTATTGTTCATTCATTTGAGGATGTTAGCAATTAGGAAATGATATAAAATCAGCGATGTTGTTGCCATAAATCTAAATTATACTAAATTCATAAGACTTGTAAGATACACTCAATTACCAGCCAAGTGTTGTTGTTTTTCCATTGTCAACTTGGGTTTCACCCTGTTCACCGAAAAATGGAGATATACCCTGTTTCCAAGAATTATGCTTGACATATGTTGCAACTATGGCTAAAGGATGGTAATACGGTCTGATTTTACCATTGGTTACCATGCATCTCCACACTCCTTTGCCATTCTGAAGTTCATCAGTTCATGCCCTACTCATAGCCAAATGAAAACAGTTCGGCTGGAGAAGTTGCCATTTTGTCATCACCCTGAAGTGTCTTGGTCTGAGGGACTCCCCGGACCCCGTTTTTGGGCCGAAGCTCTTGGGAGCGGATCCTAAAAACTAGATGAATGCAGTCACTGCCCATGCGCTTAAATTCTTGTGACAAATACTACGGCCAGTTCATTCCCATGTTTTCCAACCTGAAAAAAAAAACTGTTTTAACACGGATTCACCATGATTATATAACCTGGATTAACATGAATCAACATGGATTCACCTCTTGTAAAAAAACCTCTGGATTTTCACTTCTGCAGAGCTTTTGGATTCAAAAAGTGACTGGTCTGACTGGTCCCCGGAAATTTCACCTGCCTCAACTTTTTCAGTTCCACCAGGCACTCTTTGGACCAGGGAAATGCCACCGAACCATTGTGCACCACGCCCCACCTGCGAGATTTGTTGGCCACCAGGAAACCAAGATGGCAAGGGAAAAAAAAAAAAAACATCTTTGGTATGCAAATCATCTAATCGTCAAAACATCATCATCATCATCATCATCATCATCATCGAGGAAGAAAAGCGGAATATCGGGTATCTTGTAACAGCATGTATGATTAGAAACCCCGGATCGCACATTTGGAGCCGGCGTTGCCATTTCTTGAGATCCAATAGTCACGATCCATACTTCATTGGCAAATTGGGCAACGTCAGCCTAATCATAAGAAGTGCATAAAAAATGCAAGTTTTTAAGTTATAACTTAAGTTACAACATCTTATAAATTCTATCAAGACAAATACCATTTATATACACTTCATATACCATGATATGCCACGTATCCCCTTTTATAAATACCCATTTTGGTCACCATCCGCGATTTGGCTTCGGCTGGATCCATCCCCTTGGGCCCTGACAAATCAAAGATGAAAGCCTTGGGCCCGTCGAGCAACGGCGACGGCTGTGCCGGCTGGTCATTGAACATGTGGAGAAAAATCAAGAGAACGGCTGCTTGATGATAAACTGTAACATCATTCTGCATGATGGGCATGCCACGTGCATAAATAATATAGTTAATATATATATATATACAAATCAAGGTACAGAACAAAACTCACAGAACCAACCACAATTGGAATAATTAGTCTAATAGACTATCTATCATTATCTATCTATATCTCTCCCTCTCTCTCTGCTTCTAAAGACGGCTCAAAAAGGGTGCTGACCAACCAGCCCGAGCTCCGCACATCGTAATCCTCCGCGATCTCCCGAAGACCCTCAAGCCACTTGACATTTCCCATCCCAGGTGGTCCTTGCAGCTGGGAAAAAGTTCACGCGGCTGGAAGCATGAGGAGCATGACCAATAGGATTTTCCAAACAGGCCTAGCAAAGCATGGCATCTTTTTCCAACTTCAAACTTCCAATTCGTGTTTCTCATTTTCCTTTCATGGAGTGTTGAAATCAACCACTGTTTTTCACCAGAGTCTCTTCTAGGTGTAGCAAAATCATTCACCGCGTAGCTAAATCCTTGTGCTCTCGGCAGCTTTCCCTTCCGGCGCCGTAGCACACTGCAGACCGCGGCAGCCAAAACAGCCCCTGAGGATCAGTGGAAAGAGATGGAAAGAGGGGAAGGATAAACCCGGCCCTGAAGCTGATGGACATGTTCTCCTCCCAGCGTTTCATTGAACATCCCAGATTTGTTCCATTGTGTTTACCCTCCGGGAATCAAACGTGGCCATGGAAAATCGCCTGTAAATATCAACCATGGAGGTTTTTTTGGGGGAAATGGTCTATAAACGGGTGATTTTCCATTGCCATCTTTGTACTTTTCCAACTCCATCCATCTCCATCCTGTTGGGATCCCCTAGACCGTTGGACCCATCGAAGACAATGCTGGTGCCTTTTCCAGCCGTTCTTCGGCTCGAAAATGTGGCATGCCGCGAGTCACTGCTCCGTCGGAACCTCATCCGATGTTTGATTTTTTTGTTCATGTATATATATATATATATTATATATATTATATATATGTGTGTGTTATATTATATATATAATGTACAAATGTATGTGTGTATGTATGTGTGTGTGTGTGATACTTTTATATTTTTACAGTTTGCATATATACTGAATATGTGTCCGTTTGCTTTTGTGTGAGTATGTGTCTCACCAACTAGTCGTACATGTGCATTGGAAAAATGTGTATTTGTGTGTGTGTGTGTGGGGGGCCACATGCTATCCACTTGGATCTGCACATATATTTCTGCGGTACCCTGCTTTAAGTGTGGCTCCAAACCCTGCAACAAAAATAACAAATGGGAAAATTCCATGAACTCGATCATACCGAACTATATGTATGCATTCATATTGAGTAGACTAGATCGTAGTAGATCCAGAAAATACCAATTATATGAAAGTCAGAAAAATATACCATTACATACAAAATACCAAGTATATATAATCCTGCATACCTACCAATGTCATCGGCTGTTCGTGTCTTAGGCCGAGACTGCCACCCTGGTGCTGGCCGTGTCCCATGGCGCCATGGGGGCCACGGCTTCACGCCCAGCCGGGCGCTGGAAGCAACGGCGCCCTCCATTGAAGCCTGGAAGATCCTGGAATCTTACCCACCACGTGGAAAATAAATGATATGTATATAACTGTATACATACATAACATAACATGACATGACATGACATGACATGACATTACATTACATCATGCATGTTTGTGCTCGTATTGAAGTAAATATTGTAACTACTAACTACAGTATATACCATATTATATAATGTTATAGTTTCCAAATGTTTCCAACAAGAAAGTCATTTTCCAATTGCTTACCACATGTTCCAACCCTCTCTTAGCGATTTTTCAGGGAGTTCCATGTTGATTTCCCATGATTTTCCAGGGTATTCGGTATTCTTGTGTTTTTTCCAGCTCAGCTTGAAGAGTCCAAGCCGGCCACGGGTCGCCAGCTAACTGGGATCAGCCAACACCGTTGAAATCCTAGCAACCAAATGACCAAAGCTGAAAATTAAAGCTGGAGGTCTGGAAGTTTCTTATTAAAAAAAAAACACTTTTGCCAACGATGTCCAATTCGTCCGCATGTGCGTGTCTTTGAGACATCTCTCTCCGGTTTTTTTGCTCTTACGCCGCCCTCAAAGTTGTGATGAAGCAGCAGAATCAGGAACCCATCTGATCAAAAAAAAACATCCTGATTCACTGTCACCGATCATTGCTTCTGGTAAGTCCATCATGAATGGAAGATTTCCACCCAAAAGCATCCTCACATTTGGATACATTTAATGTGGGTTCCTGGAAACATTCCCTAACCTTACGTCTTTTGAACTGTGCAGGTGTGACACATAGGCACCAAAGATCAGGCATTGGCCTTCTCCCAGATTTTCTTCGCATCACTCTGCACATCCCTGCACATGGTTCATTGGGGGTTCCCCATGCAGCCCGCTAGACAGCCAGCGAGCAAAAGCAAGCTGTGCAGCCTTCTGTTTGGCGGTTGTGAAACAAAAATCAGCAAATTCTGTCTGTACAGCGCTGGTTTCCTTTACATTGACTTCAAGCACATGTCCCCAATCTTTGCCACGGTTTTGAAGAGGCTTCAACATGGCTTCAACGCTTGGAAAAACCAGCACAAATGGACGCACCATTCACAAGTCTCAATCCACACTGGCCTCAGTTCACAAATCTGCCGTGAAACCCTGCCACCAAAAGCTTCCATGACCTCCATAAAACTGACCTGGCGATATATCATTGTGTATGTTATGTGGTCTACACCTATATATATATATACACTCTATGTGAATCATTATCTATACATATCTATATATACATATAATATATATATATATTATATATATATTATATATATATTATTATTATACTTAATATATATATAGAGAGAGAGAGACAATACACAGACTTCCCGAACAAAACTCCTGCGCCAAGGCGCCGTCACACTGCCAGGCGTTCCAGCAGCTGTTTCACCTCAGCAATCCGCGCCACATCCTCCAGGTGCTGCCGCTCACGGCGCCTGTCAGCATCAGCTGCGGATTTCACCAATGAAATGATGAGTAATGGGATTTCACCCATGGGATTGACACGGTGAAATGATGAATAACATTGAATAACTAAGTCTATATGTTGATTTTTTGTGTGGCATCATATTGACAAGTGTTGAGATATGGAAAAAATGAAAAAATACGAAAGAAATGAAAAAATAAGATTTCACGCAGGAGTACGATACTTGGCCGCTGGCTTGTGGCAAACTCACATGGCTCCCAGTGCAACCTGACCTCCCAGATCCTCCCAGCAATCAACAGGTAACCCCAGCGCACGCCTCAAGTCTTCCCACTCCACAGCCTCCTGTCGGGCCTGCATGGGTAAAAATCAATATGTTCAATCCATCTGCACCCTGAAAAAATGAGAAAATGAGAAAATAAAACAAAAGATTTGATTTGAAGAATATTGAAAATATAATTAAGATCAAACCTGGCAAACGGAGCTGACAAATTGTCACCGGCGCATCTTCGGGAGAGTATACTATTCACAATGATTCATATGCATAGTTAGCAAAAGTGTTCTTCTTCATATTGTCACTCGGTCGCATGTGACCCTTCAGCTGTGTATCTCATCTCCAAAGTGTGAATCAACTGCTTTGAATCCCACTTCACTCGCTGTCCTGGTCCTCCAAGGTTTTTGTAGTGACCAAGACCTGCCCAGCACGTCTTCACGTCTGGGAGTCTGGGAGATGGGGATGGCGATCCCAAACGTAACTCGATGGATCTGCTAACTTCTCAAAAGAAAAACAGGTCGCTCTGGTGACCCGTCAATTCGCATTGCTTGGCTTCACACTGCCTGGCAGGACCTGCCATCCAAAACACCGGTTCGTTCCCAGTACCACCTGCTTGGGCGGTAGGAGCTTCGGCTTCGGGATGTTCTTCGCAAACTGCATTGCCTGGCAGCCGGCTTGGTATGGAGTGGATGAGACCCTGCATGCCTCAGCAAACGCCCTGACTGATCATAAACGCTATAATATACATATCTATACATATCTATACATCACATAATGCTTTATCATGCATCTCTTTCCCAACTCCAAATCTTGTCACCTTTCTTGGTCCACACCCATGTTCCATCATGTTCCATCATGTTCCATAGTCACAACTCTCAGAATCCCAACCTGTCCCCATCTTTTTCCAAGCGTTCCAGCACCTGTGCCAACTCCCATGGCACCGGCGCCTCCACTATGAGTTGCTGCCCTTGAAGGTCCAGAAATTGGACGCCACGACAGTGGAGGAACAGCCGCTCCACCGGCGCTTCGCTGTGGCCATAGGTTAAATCCCCAAGCAACGGCCGGCCCAGGCTGGCCAAATGCACACGAATTTGATGTCGTCGCCCAGTTTTGGGCCAAACTTTCAGATACATCAACTCAGAGTTGGAAGAGTTGGAATCGATGGGCGAATATCTCTCAACGACCTCGTAAAGGGTCATAGCCTCCATGGACGCACCGCTGATGCCCCGAGCTGAGCTGCCCTCTTCGTACACCTCGCTTTGCCAGGTGTCGTCGTCAATCTGCACGCTTTGAAGAGGTGCTGAGATGTTCCCTGCCATCCAACTCTGTATGGTCAAAGTATCAGCCATGCTCATGAAAGATGTATTGACACATTGATTTTTTATTGTCTGCGCACATGAGGGGTGTTGAGGTGCAGTGGCTTGATACCCTTAGGGTTTACTTTGGTGGAAAGGCCGGTAGAGCAATACCTTTCAGGTTTGAACCAGGTGGTCATGCAGTCGTGCAAAAACGAACCGCTTGAATGGACCAAACCGTACACCTTCCACATCCAAACAGACTTGGATTGTAATTCAAAGTAGAAGAAAACATACAGCAGCCAAGGCATCCAACCTCGTGTTCCAACTTCTCCAAGTGCTGGACCCTCACAGAGACACAGATATTCCTTGCGAACCAGGCGCCCAGCGAACTGTGCTCTCACCCAATGATCTGCCGGTGAGTCCTCCCCAATGGCCAGAGGCAGAACACCTGAAGTTGGATAGTCCAGCCGTGAGACAATTGACAGCTCCACCTGCAACTGGGCCGTCAGCCGGGCCACGAAGTCTTCCGTGCTGATCCCGGAATCCTGGCGGAGTCCAACTGAAAACCAGTTGATCAGTTGATGGGTTTTACGATGTTTTACGGCGCCATGGAAAAGAGAGCACTGAGAGCACCAGTTCAGATTTCTTGGACCGCACGTGCACTTTTCTAAAAATGGCTGGCTCGTCCAGATCACATAGATTTTGGGTGCCAACTCCACTGCCCTGCCCCCCTCCCACCTTGCATGCAACGATGATCCCAGGTCGACTGCTCAGAACCTCTGGGTGCGACGGCACCACCGGCTGCTGCCCATCAATCTTCCACAGGCTGCGGAAAGCATCTAACAACATCAGCCCGGAACCCTCACCTGCACAGCAGAGCTGGGCCGATGGGGGTTCAAATATGGCTATGGAATGTTATGGATGTTATGGGTATGGTATCATCCTTTATCATAGGATATCTATCAATACCTATGGTATCCTATGGTTATGGATGTTATGGGTATGGTTATCATAGGTATTGACCCAGCCCTATCTGTTCAGCTACCGTTTACAGCGGCCTTTCTCCTTCACGAGCGCGTGCACCGCAGATCCCACGTGCATGGCTGACGGCATCTCCTGCTGCTTCAACATGTGATCCAACACCTGCAAGCCAACTTCCCATTGGCCTGAGGTTGCACAACAAATGCGTCAGAAGACCAGAAAGAAACTTGGGGAAATCCAAGAACGACTTGGCGATTGCAATGATTGTAATGGGTTTGCAGGACAAAATGTCTCCGCTTTCCAAAATGGTCTGTTCTACTAGGGCCATCCTGGTTTCGGGCTCCAGAACCCACATCCCAGGCCGAACAAGTCCCAGGAACTTTCCCTCTCGCAAGCACTGAGAAGACCTTGATAGGTCACGCAATTGGGTAACTCGGAGCCTCCAAGCTCCATCTGATTGAAGATGGACAGTGCCAAAGCCCACTGGCCACCCTTCTCACATGCACTCACCACTGCATTATACGTGATGAGATCAGGGCTCACCAAGGCAGAGGCACTTGCCTGGGAAAAAGCTGAAAAGATGCGTGGCCTGCGTGGCCTCGAGTCGTCATCTTGAGACAACCTCTCTCTGGACACACTGCGACCAACTGGACCAACTGGACCAACTGGACCACCAGCTGGCAACATCTGAGAGAAGATTTCCAGTGCCATCTGCCAGTGCTGTGTGCATGCAGCCACTGCAGCATTGTAGCTGATCACATCGGGCGTCAGAGATGTGGATGGCATTTGCCACAACAGCTCCACGGCCGCCTGCCACTGGGCTGCCTTGCCACATGCCGTGATGGCTGAGTTGAAACTGATCTGGCTCACTTCCAAAGAGCGGCGCAAGATTTCACCTGGTGGCTTACCCCAAAAAATGCCGAAACTGTAAGGGCTCATGTATCATTCCCGTCACAGAGGTGGAAAAGTCTTTAATTAAAATATTTGAGAACATGAACCAGGTGGATGGTTTATCACTTATATCAATGCCCCTTATGTTTCCACCAGGGACACTGATTCTTGGTAAAAGAAATCTCCCATCTTGTTCTGGCTGGTGGTGTCTAACCCATCCCCAAAATATGAAAGTCATTTGGAATCATCATCCCGGGGCCCAAGAAGGGAACAAGTCAACAAAAACCCAGGTTTTCTGGTGATATTCCCATTTGTAATGTATAGTATACATATTGATGAAAATCCCCATTGCTGAACCAAGCATTCACTAGTTTCAACCCCAACATTGGTTTGAATGGTTAATGTACAGGAAACCACAGTTTTGTCATCCAAATCAAGGGGGGCTCCTGTACCTTTTCCCCTCACCAGAACCATCATCCATTTCTCGGGTTTCAACATCAAAATAAATGGATAAGGGAAATCTAGAAGAAACTCCAGTTTTTTCCCACTGGCTAAACTCTGAAGGTGTCTGGTTAAAATTCTCCGTTCAAACGATTCCTGGAACAAAAGTGAGTTATTGCTCGCCACAAAAGAAGTCGACCAAAACAGCACGACTTGGGGTGGGGCTAAACCGGTTCTGGATAATGTGGTTGACCCTGCACTAAACCTCCCATTTGGGAATGGTTTGTTCATCCTTTTTTTATCACTCGTTTATGCTAACATTACCCTCTGGTAGACTAACATAGCTATGGAAAATCACCACTTCAATGGGTAAATCATCTATAAATGGATCATTTTCCATAGATTCCATAGCAATCAATCAAAACACCGAGAATGAGAAGATAAAGGGACTCTTTATCATTGGCGCCACAAGTGTGATCACCTGCACAAGTCACTGAGGCAACTGAGGCTGATCCTCCATGCCCCAGGGCTCTCGCAGCTGATGGCGATGTTAAAACAGATCAGGTCTGGCTGCAGCGACAAATGCGGCAACTGGGCCAGCAACTGGAGGACACTGCGCCATTCGTTGGCGTCCTAGGGATGTTTTTTTGATAGATCGGTGGTGTCATGGAATGTTTATGGGATTCATATGGTTTCACATGCTTTACCAAGATTTAACATGGTTTAATACTTCAAAAAGATGACCAAAATCTTTAGTTCGCTGGAGGTGGAAAAATACAAAACTAACCAAAACTTGTGATTTGTTGGGCCTTCAACTTTTACCCATGCCCTCCTGGCAAGCTGACATCACCGTGCCCGCAATGATGCTGGAGGGCACGATGCTGGCACCACACATCTGCGCCAGCAGGGCCACGGCCAAGGGCCAGCTGCCCACCGCTTTGGCGCTGCCAATCATGGCATTGTAGCAGATGGCATCGGGACTCGCTTGACTTTGAGACATGGACTGAAACAGCCGCAAGGCTTGAACCCAGGCACTCGTCTTTTGACACGCCCGCAGGGCAGGCATGTAACACAAAACATCGGCCACTTGTCTTGCTGCGCGCATCTGCGACAGAATCTTTATGGCCAGCGGCCAGCTGCCCCTCCTCTCACAGACTCCAAGCAAAGCGCTGAAATGAAAAAGGTTCACCTTGGCCAGTCCTGCTCCATCTTGCAATACATCCAGCACCTTCAGTGCCACATCTGGACAGCTCAGACCTTTCAACAGCGCCGTGATGCTTCGTGGATTTGAGACCAACCTCTTGAGCTGAGGCTGCAGGACCTCCTTGACATGTTGAGTAGGGGTATGTTCATTGAATTCCCGCAGTTTTGCAAGCGGATCTGATGAAGGTCTTGGCTGCATGGCCGCCCGAACAGGCCGCCCGAACAGGCCGCCCGAACAGGCCACCCTACGGAGACATCTTGAGCGGAAAATGCATTTGCGCGGCACCTCCCTCACTGCAACAGGGATACGACCAACACACCATTAGGAAAAGAATCAAAGCAACCAGCAAGCATGAGCGTTCCACAAATCAAAGCGTTTGAGAGAATTTACTCTTCCACCTTGATACTTTGCAATTCACGATAGTCACACAGTTCCATTGCCATAGATGTTGAATCCCCATTTTGGAGGGCAACAGTGGCACAACGACCCCTTCCCACCCCCGGATCCTTCGCTCTTGCCGTCGGCTTGGGGTCTGCCTTTGGCTCTTGCTTTGGCCTGAGCCATGAGAAGGCATCTTGCAACCACCGTGTTACTGTATTTGTTTTAATGCTCCCTGTTACTGTTTCCATGAAGAAAATGTGCGCACCAAAATGTACATATATATATGTGTGTGTGTATGTATATATGTATGTATGTATGTATGTATGATCATGTATGTATGTATGTCTGTCTGTCTGTATGTATATGTATATGTATATGTATATGTATATGTATATGTATATGTGTATGTGTATGTGTATGTGTATGTGTATGTGTATGTATGTATGTATGTATGTATGATCATGTATGTATGTATGTATGATCATGTATGTATGTATGTATGATCATGTATGTATGTATGTATGTATGTATGATCATGTATGTATGTATGTATGCATGCATGCATGCATGTATGTATGTATGTATGTATGTATATGTGTGTGTGTGCGACAATGTATATATATATATAAATAGATATAGGTTCGTGTATATATATATATGTATATAGGTTTGATGTGAAATATATATATATATATACATCTATATTATGCGAATCGGGGATTGCCTACCCGATTATGTTCCAGTAGATGATGTTGAGGGTAAATGTTCCAGTGACGACTTCACTCGGGCGACAGCTTCCGCATAGCGCTTCTTTACTCCGTTGCTGCAGT
>Ga0126342_10020163_pt1 | contig 11238 bp, 9 predicted proteins | sample Cyp1metagenome_FD_92528 | JGI IMG/M metagenome (GOLD analysis project Ga0126342, IMG submission 92528) | Coral microbial communities from Lord Howe Island, Old Settlement Bay, Australia - Cyphastrea 1 metagenome | ecosystem: Host-associated > Invertebrates > Cnidaria > Coral ...
GTATATATATGTATATATATGTATATATATATATGTATATATATGTATATATATATATATTTATATTTGTATATATATATACTTATATATTTATATATATATAGATATGTATATATATATATGTATATATATAAAAATGTAAATATATACTTATTTATATATAGAAATAGGAAGGCTATTTATTTTTGGTATTTTTTTGCGGCACCTTTTGGAATTATTTTTGGATTCTTGGTTCTATGCTTTCCTGCTTCTATGCTTTTCTGCTTCTCTGCTTTTCTGCTTTTTGCTTTTCCCGCTTCTCTGCTTGTCTGCTGCTCTGCTTGTCTGCTTCTCTGCTTTACCTGTTTCTTTTCTTTTCTGCTTCTTTGTTTTTCCCTGCTTCTCTGTTTTACTGCTTTTAAACTTTACCTGCTTCTTTTCTTTTCTGCTTCTCTGCTTTTCTGCTTTTGTGCATCTGCGCCTTTCTACTTCTACTAGTCTACTTTTTTTTTCCTTCAGTCATGTGTTTTTGCTGCTCTACTTCCTGCTCCTCTGCTTCTCTGCCTCCTGTCTTTACTGCCTCTTTGTTTTTTCTTTTCTTTTGCTTTATTCTTTCCTACTTGTAAACACCTAGGTGAAACCCAAAGAAACCTTCAAAAAATCCTGATAAGAACTCCTGATAAGAAACCCTACATGAAACCCTAAAAAAACCATTACTGAACCCTAAAGAAACCATAAATGAAACCCTAAAAAAACTTTGAATGACACCCTAAATGACGTCCTAAAGAAACCCTAAGCGACACTCTAAAAAACCCTAAATGAAACCCAAAAGAAACTCTAAAGAAACTCTACACCTAAAGAAACCCTAAATGAAACCTGAAATGACACCCTACATGAAATCCTAAATGACACCCCAAATGAAACCCCAAATGAAACCCCAAATGAAACCCCAAAGAAACCTTAAAGAAACCCTAAATGAAACCCCAAATGAAACCCTAAAGAAACCCTGCAGAAGCTCATGAATGCGTGAAAATCGTGATAAACAATCCTGATAAGAAACCTTACATGAAACCTTAAAGGAACCCTAAACGAAACTCTCAAGAAACCCTAAATGAAACCTCAAATGAAACCCTAGATGAAACCTAAATGAAACCCTAAAGAAACCCTAAATGAAACCCTACAGAAGCCCTAAAAAAACCCACATGAACGTTTGAAAATCCTGATAAGAAACCCTACATGAAACCCTACATGAAACCCTCAAGAAACCCTAAATGAAACTCTAAAAAAACCCTAAACCTAAAGAAACCTTAAATGAAACCCTAAATGAGACCCTAAAGAAACCCTAAATGAAACTCTAAAGAAACCCTAAAGAAACCCTAAATGAAACCCTACATGAAACCCTAAATGAAACCCTAAAGAAACCCTAAATGAAACCTTAAATGAAACCCTAAAGAAGCCTTAGAGAAACCCACATGAACGTTTGAAATACCAAAATGTAGCAAATACCATGCAAATGAGAGGTTGAAGTGCCAAAACGTGGCAAATACCATGCAAAATGGAAGGCGAACATGGCCAAACGTAGCAAATGCCATGCAAAATGCAAGGTGACCATGCCAAAATGCAGCAAATACCATGCAAAATGACAGATTCTAGTTCCAAACTGTTGCAAATACAAGGATGGTACCAGGAAAGAAAACCAACAACAATTCCAAAACCTGAGCCAACAAAAATTCCAAAAACTATTCTGCACCCATATAAATATGTATATATACATATGTATATCTATATTTATCCGCACAAATGATCTTGCTTAGATTCCCCACTGGTCAATGTTGGTTACATACCTTCTTATCTCATTGTGGACCCTGTATCCTGACAGGATGCCTCAGTGTCCTTGGGCCTCTCGGTGCGAAAATCGCCATCAAAGTGACACCTCCATGAATTTAACACAAGGCCCATTATTTTAGATACCAGTCTATGTAGATTGTTTACTATAATATATATATATATGTTAATGATTTATGATGCCCAATTTATAGATGAATTATAGATACCATTTACCGTTCTTAAACATGCTGATGTTCCATACCTATGTTAGATTGCCAGAGGCTAATTCCATGGGATTTGTTCATGGTTTTTTCCATGGGTTTTCCCGCATGTTCAGACTCCCGCATGGCTACTGGGATTTGGTACCTCCAAAATAACATGGTACCTGTTGCATGGCCATAGATTTACTGTTCCTAACTTTGCAGGGTATTAAGATTTGTCGACATCCAACTTGACCCACAAGGTGAACCACCCAGTAATGTCCCCTATGAATCCTTGTTGTATTAGATGTAAAGGCAAGCTCTCGTTTGGGGCCCCCACCTTAGATATAGGTAGATATGGATCCCATATACTCCCATTATCCCATCATAATCCCCACTCAAACCCTATGATTGCTGGTTAACATGATTGATATTGTTCTGTATATCCCTATATTTGTCATTGATCCCACTATAATCAAATCACACCACCATGTTTCAATATTTGGTGCTTACAATCTTATAGCAATTCCGGTTACCATAGATGTATTCGTTGTATCCCATGATATTCCCATTTAAATCCACCATTGAAATCCACTGAAGTCATGTGAAAAGCCGGGTCCTATGTGCCATTCATGCATTTTCCCACTAAAACTTCCACTTTTCCCATCAAAACCTCCATTTAGTACGGGTATTTCTTCCATTCAGCTCGGAGATCTCCCAGTTAGCCACTGTTTGGCGACACAGGAGGTTAGTTAAGGGTTGGTAAAAGTCCCAATTAGTTAAGACATGGCTATGGGTCAAAAGCTTGTACCCCTGGTGAACATCAAAATAGCTGGTAAATGGATGTTCATCCCCCTAAAAATGGTATTAATAGGTATTGATCCATACCCACATGATAGTTCATCTACAGATAGGGCCATGACTTAACAAAGTTGGACTATTCAACATGACCCAACAAAAAAGATTATAGTTTATCTGCAACAGATACTTGTTCAGGTGATGTTTGTCACAAACCAAAAAGGGACATCTACAAACCCCGGATGAATACAACTATTGTTCTTACATTACCTTGTGAAATACTATTGAAGTACAGTGAAATACTAGTGAAACCCTAGTGAACTAAACCAACCTAGCTATCGTTTGTGAACCCCTCCCTGTTACCCTCAGGTAATCAAAGATGGCAACGGAAGGTCCGCCATTTATAGATGATTTTCCCATTACATTAACCCATCACCATTATTTCATATAATGTGGGTAAAAACAATAATGAACCATCCCCCAAATCACCATAAATATCCATAAATAGGTTGTATGAACCATTCCCAAATGGGTGGTATATTATGGTTTTACCCACATTATATCGTATATCTGATTGGATCCATTTTTGGTTCATAAATCAGGCATTATGATGACACCAGAGGTCAAATCGCAAATGGCATGTTTGATGCCCATGATATCCCATGATAATCCATAAAATATCACCGTTAATCATCACTATATCTCATGGGATCCATTTATGGTTCATAATTCAGCCATTATATCCCATTATAACACATTGTATCCCATCAGCCATTGAACAATATCACCATTACTCACCAGTAATCACCATATTATATCCCATCATAAATGTATCCCATGAATTCCCATTAGCATCAGCCATTTATGGCTAGTAAACCCATAATAATCCATCTGGGTAAATGTTAATATTTCACCCATATGAACTAAGGCTGTTTGGGGAAGGTTTTCCTTACTAACCATGATTCTTGTGAGGAAGAACAGTGAGGTCGTGATCAACTTCACCCAGATTCATGGCTAATAAAGCCATGATAATCCATAAATTATCAATTAATGAATACTATCATGATAATTATCCACTGTGATGCCCATTATAATCCCAAAAAACTATTTTTAGCCATCTATAAAACCATTTTATGGTTAATAAACCACCAGGATAGATTATGATTTTATGATTTAAAATAGGTTATAAAGCCATATCCATGATAATTCATGGTTTAATCTATTAACCATAACCATTAGCCACTGGTTGGGGGTTTCAAATACTTTTTTATTTTCCATCATATCTGGGATAATCCTTCCCAGTGACGAGCTCATATTTTTCAAGATGGTTAAAACCACCAACCAGGTATCAATTATAATGGATATTTATTAGTATATCAATTACCATCAATATTTACTATTAATCTATTAACCATAACCATAGATTAAATGGTTTAACCATACCATTAGCCATATCATATTGTTTAATCATATAAGTTCTGGTTTAGTCTATTAAACATAGATATTGTAATGATATTTATGGGATAACCATTGATAACCATTACTTAAAGATACCCATTTTTCTATTATAACCATTATAACCATTAAAATATAATGATATCCCATGGCTCGCCTGGATCCATGGCACACCCGAGGCCTGCAGAGAACTTCCACGACCTCCAAGGAGATTCCCAATCTCACCCGTCGCCCAACCTCGATGGCGTGGGAACGCTGGGGGTGGTGTTTCTCTAAAAGTCATGGGGGAGACCTCAAAATGGTCATTTCATAGGAAGAATGATCCTATATTTGGAAGATTTCATAGTATTTCATAGGAATATGACCAGAATGATGATAGTCATAGTCTATTGGAATAACTATTATAGGTGATATATCTGTAGTGAATCGGTTATGATACTTATAACATCTTACAACTATATATGGAGGTTTCATGAGGTTTCTGTAAATGGGGGTAAGCCAAAATGGTTGATTGTTGATTTATAATGGAACATCCCCATCCAAAATAGGGATGATTTGGGGGTACCCCTATTTTAGGAAACCTCAACATTGTCATTTCATAGGAAGAATGATGATAGTATGTGATAGTCCATTGGAATTCGGGGTCCTTTTATTTTCAGACAAATCCATGTCATGATGATAGTTGAGGGTTTCTTAAGTCATAGGGGATCCCCAAGACACCTTAGGTTTCGGTGCTGAAGTGGTGTAATGACGTGGATGATTTGGGGGGACCCCAAATGACTGAGGAAACCTCCAATTCTCATTGGAATTTGTTGCTGTTTCTTTTTTTAGGGATTTAGAGGCATTTGTATGGTTTGTTTTTGATTGGTACAATGTGAGGCCCCCCAGTTATAAGTTGGTTAAGACTCGGCCCAGTAACTAGTTCGTTATTTGAGTACCATAAACCATATATTTATTGGAGTTATAAACGCACCAACTGAACGCTATCGTGGCCGGGGGCCTCACTAATTGTAGGGATTTAGAGGGCTTATATAAGACATTTTTTTGGATGAATATGGCCCATGCTGGGATGATGGATCAACAAGCCGAAGGATACCATGGTGAAATGGTGAAATGGTGCGCCGCTTATTGTGGGATGCGCACGACATGTTATGATTGCAAGACAAAATTACCTTCTTCGAGTGATCCCCAGCCTGATCCATGATTCTGACATAGTTTCTGACATACCATCTGGAAGTCATTCTTTCTGGCATATACATGCATATACGCTGACATTATTTCTGGCATTCTATCTGGCATCTATTCTGACATACCTTCTGGTATTCTATCTGGCATTCTTTCTGGCATTCTATCTGGCATATCTTCTGACATTCTTTCTGGCATTCTATCTAGTATATCTTCGGAGGTTGAGGTCCGGCGGGGAACACTGATCAGTTCCGGCGGGGAACACTCTGATCCTGTGCTTGCTGTTCGGGCCCGGCGGGGAACACTGCAGTCTATAGCGCTTGCAGTTGAGGTCCCGCGGATGACGCAGAGGATGAGGCGGAGGATGAGGCGGGACAGCTGACGTAAAATCTAACAACCCTCACCTGACAGGTGGGGAAATATGACCACTTGAACAACCAAGGACCAGGACAGGCGTGCATATTTGGAAGGAAGATGGTCCCTACTTTGCATGTTACCTCCTTGGTTTCAAGGCTTATCATTTTTGAAAACTGTGTCTACATACTGCATTGCTAACCTATCTGCCGTATTTGCCAGCTCCAGTCACCTTGGCATCGCTGGGAATTCGCTCATTTTAAGTTGTCACATTGTGGACTTTTTTTCCTCTACTTTAAAACCTGAACGCTCCCGGTGGACCTAGACAGGAAAACTGCACATTTTTGGGGTGAAATCCGTTTTTTTCTCTCTTCAATCCACGTACTAACTTGTAAACAAGATCTATAATTCCAAGTTTTCTACCGTTGAAATACCACAATGTTTGTTGCCCAACCATTGCACATAACTCTGCACAGCATCATATAAAACTATAGAATCATGTAAAATAAAATTCGCAGACATAGCATGGTTCTATGTATATGGGTGTGTCTGAAAATAGTGTACCCCTAAACCCAATGGTTAATGATCATTATGCCTAAGGCTAAAGGCTATAATTGGGAATATACCCTATTTTCAGACAAACCCATATATATATATATATGCATATATGCATATATTACAAGGAACACACCCCCAACTCACCAAATTTTCCGTTGCTTTCACCTTTGCCACGTCTGCTGAGGCGAGATCTCTGCTTTAGAGGTGCCCAGCAGCACGACGAGCGCGGCAGAGGATGAGGAGGTGAACGTTCAGGCGAGTGGGGAGGATGTGGATAGAATATTATTGGGGATTATGCGATACATATATATATAATTATATATAGTCATCCCCAAATAGATGGAAAAGTAAATCACCATCAAATTAGTAGGGATTTACTTTTCCATCTATTTGGGGATGACTATATATAATTATATATATAGATAGAAAGTAGGATATAAATGGATACTGTAATAGGATGATACTACTTTCTATAATAATAATATATATATATACCCATAGGATCCATGGTGCTGGTATATATGCTAACATAAAGGGGGTATATTGATGGGATCCATGTTACCATATATAGCATACATGGATCCTATGGGATATAGAAAGTAGGATATAAATGGGAGAATATGGAGTGATATAGGAGACTACTGGGATAATAGTGGAAAATAAAGGGAGAACTGTAATACTTACCATCCCCCTTCGCAATGGGATGATGGAGAGTTACCACCCAGTCATGGTTGGTTACTGTAATGGGATTGTTTATTATTGGGAAAGGGATAAGCACCTAGCATTTTTATGAAGCTTGAGCCAACAGGGATTTGACCAACAAAAAATGACCCACTATAGGTTGGTGATGAGTGATTTAATGTTTTTTCCCAGGGTCCTGCAGGTTTACTAGCCATTTCGGTCTCCTGTGATTTTAATGGGATGATCCTCCCAGTATACAGTATTACCTAATGACATCATATAGTTATAGGACCTATATACTTATACTTGGAGGATCATCCCACGAATCGTAAGTGGTTAGTAGCCCTGGTTAGTAAGTCCTCTAAGATGGTTAACCCGTATACAAAAGGTTGATAACTATGGTTACCCACATAGTTGCTGGGTGGGATGATCCTCCCAGTATTACCCAGTATAGGAGGATTGGTCAACTATTGTACCCAACTTTTTTTGGACCAGATGTCTCCACGCCTAAATCCTTTCCTTCCTTCCTCCCTGCCTCCCTCCCTCCCTCCCTCCCTCCCTCCCTCCCTTCCTTCCTTCTTCCCTTTATTTTTGTTTGCAGCATTTATATTTTTTTTGATGATGCTTCTCCCTCTCCACGTGACGTTGGTGGATTTTGGTCCTCCCGGACCCAACCATGTTATGGGGAAGATGTAATGGGCATGTAGTGGGTGTCTTGGAAATCCAATGGGGATATCATTGGGGGACTCTCCAATTAATGGAGGCTTAGCCTGAACTACTAGGGATTCCATGGGTATATACTCTGATATGATGGTTGGTTTAATGGGATCTATATATAGAAACCAAACAATTTATGGCGATTCAACCAACAAACCGGATTTAACCAACAAGAAATGAATGATGTTACGTTAGTCTGGGGATCATGGCTGATTTATCAAGCATATATGGAAGTATATGTATTAAAACCACTTAGGATTTGTGGCTTCCGGAAAAAAATCGCCTGGGCATTGAGAATCAGCGCCGTCCGTGCCCAGGTCTTTGTGAAGGAACCTGAGAGACGGGGTCACCTGTCAAAGATGGCCGGTGAGTTGGCCATGGAAAAGTTCGAGAGATGTCTGGGTATGTTCTATTAATCAGTATCAACCATTCTTCATTCAACGCCATTAACCTTTATTAGCCTATAGTAATATTACTATAATCATAATAATCTGGTTGGTGGTTTGGAACATGAATGGATTATGACTTTCCATTCAGTTGGGAATTTCAATCCTAACTGACGAAGTCATATTTTTCAGAGGGGTAGGTCAACCACCAACCAGTAATCATTGATAAACCATATTATTCAAGATCATTAACCATATAATAACCATATATTAACAGTATATTAACCAACATGGGAATATGACGGGACCCTTGGTGATTCAACGAAAGACACAATATGGGATATGATATGAAGCTAATGAACGGTGGGGTTCACCAGCCAAAAAACCACAGTTGCTCTAAGCAACAAGAGTTGGAACAACCCTGTTGGTAGTGGAATACACGCGTGTAAAAGGGAACCATAAAAATCATACTAAAACGTTTTCTCTTGGCCAGATAACATGACATATAAACCACACATGCTGGTGAATATCTGGTGAATATAACGATACGGATTCAAGTGACTTATGCAATGAACATGGACATGGTCAATGAAAAACATGTTGTGTGATGCAATCTTTGGTGTTTCCAAACATCAAACATAGGATACAGTTGCTAACACATGGGAAATATTGGGTGACATGATATACTAGCGAAAGTGACCGGTGAACAGTTGTGCACAGCAGAAGGTAGCAGCCATGGGTCCATGACGGGCAATTTTCTTTTACATCACTATTATATGGAGGTGTCCTAAAATGGGGGTACCCCTACAGGATGGGGCCTCCCAGTTATAAGTTGGTTTATAAACCATTACAACCACCGTTAACTAGTTCGTTACATCTACCATAGACCATAGAATTCAACCACTTTTTCAGGCAACTGAACGCTATCTTGGGGGCCCCATCCTGTAAATCATCCATTTTAAATGGATGTTCCATGAAATAAACCATCCAGCTATTGAGGTATATTGAGGTACCTCCCCCATGGAAAACTCCATATGTAGCAACTATATAGCCCTAAAAGTCGCCAACTGGACGAATCTTCAGCATCTTGGGATGGCTTCACCTTTGGGAGTCCTGAAAACTTGCGTGGCGTTAAAGCAACTCTGAGCATAGGCAGATAAGAATGTTGGAAGCCTAGGAGATCATGGATCTATCATGATATGTGGATCTCAGATTTATCAACTCTACCAATAAATAAATGATATATCGTAAATCTGATATCATGATATATTTATGATTTATCTCAGATGATATCAGATGTATCACTGGTTGGTGGTTTCATTTTTTTGAACTATTTTCCATAATATATGGGATGTCTTCCTTCCCATTGACGAACTCATATTTTTCAAGATGGTTTTTTAAACCACCAACCAGTATCAACTTTCCCAATAAGACTTGGAAACCCCAGGAAACCCAGTAATCCATTAACCATAACCATTAAAATCATTTAAAATCATGATATCCCATGGCTCGCCTGGATCCATTAAAATAATGAAACCCAGGAAACCTCCGGAAAAACTCTATCTGGGATCGTCCTGAAGAGACCGGTTTTAATCGCGGCTTGCCGCGAGGGTAAATCATGGAACGAAGTGGCGGCTTGAATAATTGGCTGTGTGACATTTCCGGAGGTTATATATGTAAATATATATATATTAGTATTTAGTGGTTGGTTTATATATATATATAGAATTGATTATATAATATATATATATATACATATGTATGTACAACCTCAAACCATGACATGTATATCAACGATGTTTCATTTATTGTGTATATAGCAATTTCAATGGTATTATACACTTATGTTTTCCACTACTTGAAATGATGATCCCCCAGTTGAGGCATGAACGCTGGGCAGTTAGAGGCCTTCTTTGACGCGTAGCGTGGCTTTTTTTTGGCAGAACCGTTTTTCGGGTTTTGTCGTCATGCTGATCCTGGAAACCAAATTTTTCTTACAATGGATTAATCAGATTATATCCCATTAAATCAGATTATATCCCATTAAATCAGATTTTTCTTAAAAAAAATTGGAGATAATCTGATATTAATCTGATTTAATGGGATACAATGGAAGGATATCATGGGATTGGTGGAATACCGTTGGATTCACCAAGACATTGTGACTGGATTCCTGGATCCTGCGGGATGACCAACTTTTCGGGAGCCCAAAACGGGAAAAACTGGGAGATTTATCTACTGGAGCGGCTCGTAAATAGGAACATTCCACTGGAATTTCACAACAGAAATTGGAATTTCACACTGTTTTTTGGTGGATGTTCTACTGGAATGTTCCTATGGAGCGTATGTTCTACTGGAATTTCACACTGTTTTTCTTTTGGTGAACATTTTATTGGCATGTTAAATGATTGGAGCGTAGAAGGTTCCGAAAAAGAGTCGAGAAAGAGAAAGAGAGAGAGAGAGAGAGAGAGAGAGAGAAAGAAAGAGAGAGAGGGGGGTTCTTAAATCATCTCTAGTAACCCATTTTCCCAGCATTGATGATTTAGGTAGTTAGAATCCCCATTTCATCTGGGTCAGCATCCGGTAGTTAGAATCTCCATTTTCCCAGCATGTTCCCATCATTTTCCCAACGACTGATTTGGTCACCAGCTCCAACGAGAACGGAGTCATCAATGCCTGCCTTGGCTTGGCCAACCCGATAAAGTATGGACTAGATGGAGGTTTACCCTCTGGTAAACTGTCCCATAACTATGGACAATCACCATTTTTAATGGGTAAATCCACTATTTCGACTGGGCCATTTTCAATGTCGCAAACTGTTAGGCATAACCAGAGGTTTAGTTTGCTGGGAAAATGATCAAACTAAACGGTGGATTTTGCAGCTTAAGCCATGTTTGATGAAACCAGAGGGTAACATCATTGCTGGGTTGAATTCTTAATAGACTAGCTAGATATCCTCTAGCAAGGTTTTGGTGTATATATATATATACCAGTAGTACCGCACAAGGCGGTGGCGGAAGTTTCAAAAATAGGAAACCTATAGGAGAGCTTGGTTGTTGTGAATCCGGGATGGCAGAGCGAAGCCACTGATGGACTGA
>Ga0126342_10020164_pt1 | contig 11238 bp, 10 predicted proteins | sample Cyp1metagenome_FD_92528 | JGI IMG/M metagenome (GOLD analysis project Ga0126342, IMG submission 92528) | Coral microbial communities from Lord Howe Island, Old Settlement Bay, Australia - Cyphastrea 1 metagenome | ecosystem: Host-associated > Invertebrates > Cnidaria > Coral ...
ATATGCCAGATAGAATGTCAAATAGAATGTCAGAAGATATGTCAGATAGAATGCCAGAAGATTTGCCAGTAAGAAAATGTATAAATGTCATGGTGGGGATCACACGAAGTAAAGTAATTTGTGTAAATGAATATCCACCAGCCACTGGCTGGGGAGGTTAGTGGCAGTTCCTCAGAGGACAACTACACGCAGGGAGATTTGGGAACATGGCCGTGTGACAAGCAGAACGTCATGGCTAAACCATGCACCTTTTCACCTTTTTGTACTTCTGTATACTTTTGTATGTATCTCACATTTACCCGGAAAAAATGCTGTGTTGGTACCGTGGACATCTCAAATATATAGCCTATAGCTAATAGCATCTAATAGCCATGATCATGCGTTTTCCAGGACCACTCACTTATTGGAACGAAAATGCCGCAGTGGTGGCGCAGGTAATCACTTCCTGGACCTCTTGCCACGCAAACGCGCCAGGCGGGGGAACACATGGGCGATACAAGTGATACACCCCCAGGGCACCAGTCAACGGTGCCCCCAGTCAAGGGTGCCTTTGAAAGGTAAATGAGGCCGTTGAGGTCAACGTCTTTGATTGAAAGGACTTATGGAAATTATATGAAATTATATGAAATTGTGGTTCAGAACTCTCAGAATTTAAATCCCAGAAAACCGCAGAAAACCGTCGGATTCGCCAGGCAGGATCCAGATTTTCAGCCGATCCTTTGTGACTGGGTAGCAGATTAACCTGGTTTTACCATTGGATTATCCCCAAAATTGTTGGTTTATAATGGAAAATCGATGAACATCGCATAAAAATGGATGATTTAGGGATTTTCTGTAATTTTGGACAGTGATTAATTTATATTCTCTAACAGAAACATGTACCAACTGAGATGTATCATACTATCATTCTTGGATGTCAAGTCACCGTTGATGTTTTTCTGATGTCGCCCTCGCAGATATTTCATTGAAACAATGCAGTACAATCGGTTCCAAGCAATCCTGAAAGTCTCTGGCATCAAGTAGATTCGTAATGAGTCGTAGATGAAACATACTCTCATTCGCCCTTTTAATAGGTACAATATGACAATATGATACATTAAGTACGACAATACAAACAGAATCTTGCATTTTATGTCAAAACAACCCACACACACACACCCGTTCCAGCTTTGATGGACAACTCTATACGGGTTTGCCAGAGAAATTGAGCAATTTCACATTGTTGTAAAGTAGGTATATCCTCCCAGGATGGCAATGTAATTCCCCCAACAAAAAGGGAACCACATGACTCACATGACATTTATTTTGAGATATTTTGGGTACTGTACCCGCTGGATTCTTCTGGCAATCCAACATAGCTATGGAAAATGGTCTGATTGTAGATGATTTACCAATAAACAATGATGATAATGATTGTTTTCAATAGTTATGTTGGATTACCAGAGGGTGCCACATTTTCAAGACACCTCCACATCAGTCTTTGCGCAGTTCGACTTGCGAGGTGTACAGCATCCCGGCGTTCGAGCCCCAGTGGTTTTCGTTTCTAAGAGCTCCCTGTTGGCGGTCCTTGGAATTGTTGTCCTTGGAACGCTCTCATGAGTGCAGCAGGGGGTTGTTCAACATGTCCAAGTTTGGGTGTGAGTAATTAGTTCAATCCCACAATACCATATTTTTGGGGGACATGAACATCCATTTACCAGCTATTTTCGCGTTTGACCGTTTGACCCAAAGCCATTTGGGTGAACATGTTTCAGCTTTCTCAAGATGTGGTTGGACATCTCACCGCCTTGATACCAGCGATGGACCGAACGGCATGACGTATTTCTATTCATGTTTGGGATGGAAAAGTATAGGCTACCCTGTTACCTCTAGTAATGTAGCATGATTTAGCAGCTAACCATTCAAGTCACCATCTGCAAATGTTTGGATCAAGAGCACCCATTCATACTAGTGGATTTGCGGGGAGTTTCACATGGAGTTTTCCATGGTTTGCCAGACGGTACCGGGGTGAAATTGGCTCCCCTACTTGGATGAACTGGGAAATCGTGAGTCATAAGTCTGAAGTGGTTAGTTCACCCACAAGTGGGATTTATAATGAGTGAGTCAGTCCATGGGTACTAAATATGAACGAATCAAGAAACAAGCTTAAGTTGTTATTCATATAATTAAGTTATATATATATATACATATTGGATATTGAAACAAAAAAATATCAACTTGCTTCTTATCTTTCAAAAGCAAGCATTGCAATGATTCAACCCTGCTGTCCCCATCCCCTTCGCATCGCAACGCAGGAGACCATCTTTGTACCAGGCAACTGGTGGCATTGCGTGGTGAATTTGGACGACACCATTGCCGTGTCCCTCGGTTCACCAGTTGAGAGGTGGACAATCCATGGGTTTTCCGGTTCGGAATGTGATCTAATGGTGGGGTATGGTGGGGTTTTCCACATCTATGTAAACGTTACCCTAGGGTAATATGGAAAAAAACTCAGGAAAACATCAATCAACAGGAACAGGAACAACCACAAACGGTTTCTTTTTTGGTGGCATGGTTTATTCAAAACCGAAGGATATGCCATGGATATCTTTGGAGGGATGAACATTTACGCAGGGAATCGCAGCGGTAGAACTGAGGCTTGGGTCAACGTGTTAACACCTGTATTAATGTCACCTGTATGTGTAGATAGGATCTAGATAAGATGTCAATGCATTTGGATGTGTATAATATATATAAATCGAGAGAGAATGTAGGTAAAACATGCTATTTATTGGAAGTGGTGTTCCCTTTGGTAAAGTTTACACGAGCCCCCTTTGAGAAAAACCACTGTTCCCAGCTTCAAATTTCCTCAGAAAACCAATCCATTAGTCCCAATGCTTCTGAATCAGATCCCAATCTTCCATGGTGAAAAAAATACATTCCAAACTACGATGAATCATGAAATGAAATGGAATTAATTTTATGAATCATGAAAAATCTCTAAATCACATGTCTCTTTCAAACTAGGATGAATCTCTCCTATATTTTTGTTTGGTTAAATCCCAGATCTTCATTTCATCCAGGACGCAGAACTACGTGGGGCGCCACAACTTTCCGCAGGTCTGGCGCAGCTGCCGAGTGGAGAGGTGCTATCTGATAGCCCGGTGCATGGTGAATTCCTGATAGCAGCACTTTTTGCCCATGGGAAACATGGGGATTAACCGACTAACCGTTAGATCAGTGGGGGATTTACCATGATTTCATGGGATTTCACCAATTTTTACATGGAGATTTCATTGGATAAATCGGATAAATAAAAAGCAACAGATTCATGGTTTCAGCAATCTGTGATGAAAAACCAAGAAGATGATGGGATTCAGCCAACCACGGAGATGGGGACATCAGGGAGATGGGAGCCACAACTGGAGGACTGTACTATAGGGGTTAGTTGATGAGTGAGATTTATTTTTTTACCTAAAAACGGAGGACATATGAAAGTTGAGTGAGATAAGTGAAACTTATCTTACTTTCACTTTCAGTCATAGCTGCTCCAATAACTTGGATTTACATGATTCTACTGGGATAATCCAAGCTTTATTTTAAACCAGAAGCTGCATTGATTACAAGACAGCGCATATCTAAGATGAACTATGGGCATTGGCCGCAGGAAACAAAACACTGATGCCCTTCTGTTCGCACCAAAATCCTGTAGCTGGTAGTTCTGGATGTTCATTTCCAAAAAGATGGCATATAATGATGGTATATACATCATGTGTAATAAATCGATGTCATCTATAATGCGTTCCATACCCATATACCCTCTAGGATTTCAGCACAGCTATGGGACATGACTGATCTACTTCGATGATTTACCTGTAAAGACCGGTGATTTTTCATCGCAAAGTGTCAAATTATCAGAGAGTAAGCATCATTTCTTATGAAGCAAGAAAAAAACGTGTCATGGGTTCAAACTTCCATAGCCATGTTTGCTTCACTGATTGGTGATTTCAGATATTTACTGTTTTCAAGCAGACGTGGGATGACTGGTTGATTTTACACATTTTTTAGGATAGCTTAAAACCAACTATATAGGTCATTTCTGAATTTCTTATCAATCCGAAAAAAGAACATGTGTCATCGAAACTTCCGTGGCATACTTTCGCATCATATATGGCGGTGTCCACAGTCATGGTGGTACCCAGTGGTACCCAGAGCTGGATGGTTAGTGGAAAATCCTATTCACATGGATGACAAATGGGGTACCCCATGTATGAAAACCTCCTTGTTGAAGGCCCTGTTGGTCTCATCGCTGGCTGCGGTGCATGGAAGCCAAATGCCCAGACCTAGCTGCCTGGGCCAAGCGCTTGAACGTGGAGGAGCCCGGGGGGGCCGATATAGGCCAATGGGGAGGGGAAAAAACCCGGCAGTTTGGTTATCAAACTGATCAAATTACCTGGAAATTATTCTAATTATAGTGTTATTATATTCACCACTGTATATAGATATCTAGAAAATACTACTTCTAATATATTCTAATACATATATGTTCTAAATAGTTTCTCACTGGTATTTGCCTATCTATTCTACGATTGGAATCTCAGATTGATCGAGTTTAATCCAATCTGATCTATCTTTCTATCCGTCCATTCATTAATTGCTGTACAGGTGATTTATCTATGGAAAAGAATGTGCTTTTTTGCATTAAATCGGGAAGACAGAGTAAGTCTTCAACCTTCGACCTTCAACCCCTTAATTTTTGCTCTCCCTTGGCATGGAAGCTTGACACTAGGACGGATTCGACATGAATGAGCTTCGCCAGAAAAATCGTTCCTGGGCAGAAGGGATATCAGCAAAAGGGATGAAAGATGATGAAAGGAGGGATCAAAGCAGCAAAGGAGTCAGGAGTTTGAGGATATTTGAGCATCTAGATTTTGGAGGTTCAATCATTTTTTTTGCCCTTTGCATCTTTCTTGGCCATTTCGGTTTTGTTTCCCAGTCATCCCAGCAACCCCAGATGCACCACCTGAGCTGCGGCTAGGGATGCGATTGTTGCAGCACCGCCGGCGGCGAGCCTTGAATGCCTTGAAGCGGGCCAAGCAGCGCAGTGCTGCCAAAGGGCTGGAGCTGGACGAACAGGCCATGGCGGCCATGACTGGGGATGCTTTATTTATCCCAACCACAAAAATGGTGATAATGATTAATGGATATTAATGGTGGCGGTTTGACACATGGGTGATTTTGGCACTTTGCTGGAAATTTGGTGTCATTAATTCGTCAAATGGATTCCAATGGCCCATTTGTTGATGTTGAACGACGATCGTGGCACAGGCTTTCCTGGTGCAGTGGCAAGATTCCCAGGTGCGAGGGGGGTTTCGCGCCCAAATCCTTTGGTTGATCGGTTGATCAGCATTTCCCTATTGAAACGTCACTTTGGCTGGGTATATGATGCCATATTGATGCCATATGCTCCAATGCTTGGACCCAAATCCATCCAAATCCCCAAAAAATAGCATCATTCATCCCCAAAAAAAATCCCAACCATATGGGATCCATGAATGGATCCCCAACCATGAATCATAATGGTATAATGGGGACCCAATATCCCAACCATATCCCCATAGCTCCATTCAAGCCCGATCTCCCCCATCCCCGTTTCGGCAAGGAGGCGATCAATTCGGATTCCACGGCCAGCACCACGAGCTCCGATTCCAGTGATCTGGCAACCGGACAGGGACCCTGGATGGTATCCAGTAGCTGAACTAATGGATGTTTATTCATGTTTATTCCCCCTATTTTATACTATTTTGTTTCCCCAAATTTATCATCTAATATCTACTAATTAATAGGTTTTGACCCATCCCCATTTCTCTGAAAAAATGAGGGACATCTCCAGGAATTTTGATTTGGGAGTTTCTTTTTGGAAAATGGGCTGAGATGATCTGAAATGACCTGCAACATTGGGGATTTCCGGGATTCCCGCAGAATTCGTCTGACAGGAATTGGGGTATTTGCATGTATTTGCATCATATCGATTTCCACAACATGAGATGGTTACCCTCTGGTAATTTAACATAGCTATTGAACATGGCCATTTATAGTGAGTTTTCCCATTAGAAATGGTGATTTTCCATAGTTATGTTAGTTTACCAGAGGGTAAACTTGAAACACGTGTGAGAGTGATTGGATATTGAGATGATCCTGACGATCCTCCAACTCAGCCTGGTTCCCAGTCGCTACACAGCCAGGTGAAACCTCCGCCTCATCATAATTGAAACGAAGCTGCTTGGAGGAAATGGAGGGAACTGGTCAAACCTTTGGTAAAGGATGGTAAAGGGTATATATACGTAGTATATGGTTTAACTAGCTATAGTTTTTCAGGGAACTGGGAAAAGATTGGTGAAGGCCAGTGAAAGGGTTGATTGTTATTCTTACAGACATTTATAGACATTTGTAACATTTTGTAACGTAGACTTAATTATAGATTGGTGTGTGTGTGTGGAACATCTGAAAAGATGTAAAACTTCTATTGGATGATTTCGGTTTGCTGCTCAATTTATTTGATTTCACATGATTTGCGGTTAGGTTTTCTTCTCTTCTGGCCGGTTTTGTTTCATTTACACAGCAGGGGGACGTGGCATACAATCAGGGACCACGTCCAACGAAGCTGCCTGATCAGCTCTGCGTACCTGCTCCAATTTTCCACTGTCTATGGCGACCGGCTAAGCCAAGTACCGGCATGTCGTTTTCCAACTTTTTTCAAACAAAACAACTGTACGGTTTTCGCAATCTGACTGAGCTGCATCAGAACCATAAATCCTTCGAGCAAGGACGTAGAAAGATTTCCTTCGCACAGTTTCTCACTTCTAATCATTCACTCTTTCCTGTCAGGTTTAACTGAAGTGTTTTTGCACGTGCGATGCATTCCACATTAGTAATTAATTCGATAAGATATTTCTGAGCAAGTGTGTGTGTGTAGTATGTGTAGTGTGTGTAGAATAAAAATAAATATATAATAATGATGATGATGATGGTGATGATGATGATGATGATGATTATGATAATAATAATTTAATGATAATGATAATAATACTAATACCCAGCTGAACATGCTTCTCTTGGGTGGCTGAGTTTAGCCATGCCCTTCCCTCAGGTGCTGAGTGCCGCCGCCGTGACGTTTCACAGCCGGCAGGTGCTGAGTAGACCGGGTGCGACTCTGTGCCTATGATCCCAGAGGGCGCCAAAAAGACCGAGGGACTGGAGGCAGCATGCCACTGTCAACATACCCGGTTACCCTCTTGTCAACTAACAGGTTGCGAACTGGGAAATCACCATTTTTGGTAAATCATCTGTAAATGGGCAAAAAAATCCATAGCTATGTGAAATCACAGGAGGGTAAACCACCTTCCTGGAACTGGGTCTGCCGGGACTTTGGACCCTCTGAGGTGTGTCACAGCATGCAATCCGTCATGCTGTGCCAACTGCATCAATCTCCAGATGGGGAGGCCCGGCCCTAACTGCGAAGCCCAATTAACTGCCAGGATCCTGGTTGAAATCTGGTGAAGCTTCGCGATGAAGTCAAGACATACCAGTGTGGATGGAAGAGAACCTGACCATTATGTTATATTGAGATATATTGATAATATCCAATGGTTATCATGATTCTTGTTATTGTATCAATGATACCAACAAGGTCATCGTCATCGTCATCGTCATCATCATCATCATCATCAGAAACACAGTCACCAATTCTCAAAAAATGAAACACCGGAGTCGGCTTGCAGGGAGGAAGCAGACGGCGACAACAAGCCGCATTCTCAGTCCTTCGCTCGTTTGAAACTGTGGATGAAAGTCAGCCCGGGGGTGCTTGGCTATTGGAAAATCCCATGGTATCCCCTGGTTGATATCCATTTCTACATATTTTTTGTTAAGATTGGGGACTATTGAGGTTTTCACTTGGACATGTTTGTTTCCTGCAGGGTAAGTTTCATCTGGTTGGTGGCTTCGAACTGGAAATCTCGTCCTGTGACTGCCCCAGGGGCAATGCCTTTGCAAACGCTTCTGCAGTGTTGTCGTCGGAGGGCCAGGAGAGGTTGTGGGCCTGCAGAAGTGACAGCTTGGCCAGACCTGATTGGTGGGTACCGCCAATTGCTAAGACCCAATTCAACCATCAGGACGTTGTTTTCCAAGCATGAATGTGATCCTATGTAGAACAGCACAAGCAAATGAACAAACTAAAGCTGGCATGCGACAATGTCAGTGCATTTCAAAAGACACCATCTGTCAATCACAATTCTTGATTCTTGATTTGTTTTGGACAATTTCATTGCGGTGGTATGTGTTGTATTTAAGTAATATTTTCTAATTATTTTGTATGTTTTATAATGATAGTCATTGTTGTTCTGAAAGTTTGAATCCTTTCCAGACCATCAGAGCTGCCTGCCACATCTCCCTCGGGAGATCCAGGAATTCGCCGCGCATTTCAACTTGGAAAAAGAGTTGGCAAATGAGGCGCTGGTCAGTAGTTTTTTGGATCTGAAATGATGGGAGTTCAGCTGTCATATATATATATAATATAATTAGATACACAAATGATAATTATAGATATTCATAGGGGCTTTAATCACTTTAATCATCACACATATGGGAATCTTATTGATGAATGGTGGTTCGTCCATCATTATAGGTGCTTATAATTAATATCTGGTTTGGTTTTTCCTTGGAGGGTGACCCATGGTCAGCTATTCTACAGCGTTTTGGAGCGGATGACGATGCAATGCGAAGGCCCTCAAACCCTCAAACTTGAGCATCAACAAAAGGTTTTCGAGCATAAGATTAGGATATGGGTCTGTCTGAAAATAGGGTATACCTTCCAAGTGGCCATTGAATATAGGGAAAATGATCATTAACCAATGGATTTAGAGGTACCGTAGACAAACCGCAGAACCAGATGCCTTGCCCTTGCCATCGGTCGTGGAATCTGTGTGGATCGCAGCTATTGGGATCGCTATACATCTGGATAGCAATCCACGAGCCATGGCTCATGTATGCTCATTGTATTTGCTGACTGGTGTGAAGATGTTCAAATATGTTTATATATTGTTTATATGCATTTATGTTCTACTATTTTCTCTTACCCATTGGATCGTGATCCAAAAGTACTCTTATGTTGGGAATGAAGTGGTCGTGTCAGGTCGTGTTTTCCTTCGGAAAATCCACCAACTCATTGCCCTCGGGTCCATCATTGGGATGGATCAGAATCCAATTCTCAGCGTCAACGGTGGATTGATACACCCAATTGGGCTGTTTATCTCTCGGAGTACCAATTGAAGATATTTAAACATCATATCATATATTATCACTATTTGGAGGGTACCCCCATAATTAATAAACCATGGTTTATGAATCCGGAGTTGAACTCAAAAACCTACTGACCTACTGTTTCCATGCTCATCGACGTTCCACGGCGCAAGGTGGAATTGTGGCGTTCCAGCTCTGTACTGCCATCAGAGGCAGATGTTTTGCCAACAGAAAAGGGTGGATGACCTGGTGGCATCTTGGCTCCCCAAAACAGCACAAAACAACTCGAAAAAGCAAGCGATGAAAAGCGATTTTTTGCCTTTCTATTGTTCTATCGTTTCTTTAGAATCATTGTGCAGACATTAAATGTGCCGTCTCACTATGAGCGCAGGCTGCTCGAGCTCGAGATCAGTCAAGTCCAGCACGAGGTGCTTCGTCAAACGCAATCATAATAATCATAAACCATCCCAGTAACCATCCCAGAAATCATAAACTTTATAAACCTCAATTGGAGATTGTTTATTCAGTTTATTCATGGGTTTAGCTGCTTAGCTCATTGTGGTTCGAAACTCTGGCACTCGGGGATTTGGAGAGCAGAATTACCAGAGGTTTTGACCATAATGTCACCCTGACAATGGGATACAATGGGAATATTAGGAAGCTGCTGTGCAGCTAAAACGCGTCAGCGTTTCAGCATATAAGACATGTGAAGACATAGGCAAACAAATATCGAGTGTGGTGACAATTTACGTGTACATCATGTACCATTTCATCCTTTTTCACGCCTGGCGCTTGCTCCCTCTGCTCTTGGGTAAGTGGGTTTCTGGTCTTACCCAGAATTACCTGTGACAGACAGAATCAGGGCACGTCAGATCAGAAAATTCCCCGTTCGTGAAAATGGATGTCCATTCCAAGTGATATCAAAAAACCGTGTGAGTTCCATAGAGTTCCTAGCGTATATATTGACAATTATTGACATATATTTACATAATTGTATAATTTGTAAAACGCTACGCTACATATATATATATATATATAATATATATATATATATCATACATATATATATATATCTATACTGTATATGTGATTCTATCTCAGTATCTTTGGCTATGTATCTAATCTAATATAATCTAAAATAAACTAAGCTAATCTAATCTAATCTAATATCATCAGATCTATTTGTCTATCCCTATCTATATCCCTATCTATATCCGTATCTATATCTATGTCTCTATATATAATATACGACACGCTATATCACACTATCTGGGTCCATCTTGGGTGAAACTCCAGGAAGACCCGACTTTCGCAGCGATGGCTTGGCGGGCGCCATGAGGCACCGCGTCCCGGCGCGTGGCGTGCCGTGCTGTGGAAAAATGGCAGGGATCCCAAAGTTTTCATGGAAAAATCCATGGTTTTTCCATGGAAAAAACCATGATCTCCAACAATTTTCCAATGATTTTCTAATGATTTCCCATGATTTATTGAAGTAGGATATATGACTTGATCCAAAAATGTGCGGGTTTTACCTGGAATCATGGCCCATGGCCGTTCCAATCGCGAAAATGATGATTAGCCACGAGATATTTTTGGGGTGTTTGCATCATATTTTCCAACAACCCCACACGATTTAGGCATGAAACATCAGACAATTGAATTGTAGCTTTCTGAAAACTCTCCGGGTCTAAAAGCCATAAAATCCGTGGGAAAAATGCTCTTCCCATCTGGAAGTCTCGAAAGGTAGCGGTGAGCTACCTGAGTTCCCCCTTGCGTAGCAAGTATTAGGGGGGGGGGGGGGGAAGTGCAAGGGTTTGGGCCGGTTATGTCCCGGGCCCCCTTTCAAGGGGGGGGGGGGCCCCCCCCCCTTCGATTCCCCCCAGGTCCGCCTCTAAAGCCGGGTTTGCAACATAGGCGGACTACAAGGAAACGCCAACAGCCGCACATGCACTTTCATCCACC
>Ga0126342_10020165_pt1 | contig 11237 bp, 13 predicted proteins | sample Cyp1metagenome_FD_92528 | JGI IMG/M metagenome (GOLD analysis project Ga0126342, IMG submission 92528) | Coral microbial communities from Lord Howe Island, Old Settlement Bay, Australia - Cyphastrea 1 metagenome | ecosystem: Host-associated > Invertebrates > Cnidaria > Coral ...
TACGGTTGGGAAACCAGGACCTTTGAGGAGGGGAAAAAGAAAGCACCTTTGATACAGGGAGGAGGGTTGAGACAGGCACATACCATTGAGAAGGTAGAAAACCCTTCATCCAGACTTTTGAATAATGTTAGATGTAATGTTATAATATAATAATATGTTATATATATAATTATATATATATATATATAATTATATACATGTCTTTATATATGCCATTATATTATATCCCATGTTTCATATGGTTGGTTCATTTTGGTTCAATCCCCCAGGTGGCTCTTCGTGCTGCTCGAAACCTCGGAGGCAGCACGTGTAGAGCAGACACTCAGCAGCAGTGTTGGTGGTTGGATGGTCAAAAAATTGGGGATTCAAATGGATTTAACATGGGAATTTTGGTGGATTTAACTAATGGTCCCCATTCAAATGGATATAATGAATCAAACATGATCAAACCCAGCTGCGTTGCTGATTTTTTCTGGGGAACACAAACTGAAGCATGGGATTTGAGGGATCTATCACGATCCCAGTTTTGGGTAACACCATTGTGTGATGCACCGGCAGTGTCTGTGGCGATTCTTACCATCAGTGATATTGCTCGACCACCACAACAACCACTAAGCTTCCAAAATTTCAAAGTTCGCGGAGCTCGCAGACAGATTTGGGTATCAATTCTTGGGCCCCCAAATTTGAAAAGAGTTCAGCAATGTTAAGCAATGTTAAACACAACAAACCACCCAAATTTAGACCATCTATTTGTGTGGCCACCCCAAGGGCTTGACCCACTCCGCCAAGGGAAGACCTGTTCCGACTGGCTGGAGCAGAGCGGAAGAATCCGTTCGTTCCAGTTTTCCAGGTGCCATCCTGCGTCAACCATGAACCTAACATAAGATCATCCCAACTTTGAATAGGAAAACCATGGAGCACCCATTTTTTGAGAGATCTATGTTAACATACACGAATTCATTAGAATTCAATCTAGATCTGTAATGTTACAGTAATATATTCTTAGTATAAATGGATAGCAGATTTCCACTGCCTCATTGCCAGATGGTACCCTATAGGATTTTCTTGAGATATCGACATTGAGAGATATTGAGATCCACTTGGATTGTGTGTGTTCTCTCCTGCAGGATGATCCGTTTTCTGGCTCAATGGATGTCCGGGTCTCAAGTGCGGAAAGTCGATGAAACATGCCTGGGCGGTGCGCTCTGAAGCAGAGTATAATAACACAGACTATGCACGTTGTCTCAATGATTATCCTACAAAGCATACAAAGCATGTACACATCAATCATCAATATGTACTGTATCTCTCTCTATGGTATAATATGTATATGACCATATCCTCGACCTTGAAACATACCTGAAGTTTTTGTAAATTCCAAGATTTCGAACTTAAATTGCGATGTTGCGAAAACAAACTCTTGTTAGAAAAGCGAACGTATATCCCCAAAGCACACTTCTCTGGATGGCTGGGCGAGCTCCACTCGCAAAACGTGCAGAAATCGGTGTGCAAAAAGCGCGCCAAAACGTGCAACATGCTTTTGCAAACATGCATCGGTGTCTTGTACAAATTCCAAAAAAGGTACGTTACAAACACGTTCCATTTGAACGTGGTGCGCGCATGAATTCGCACATAGCGTCCTAAATTTGAAGGGCTGTGCAGAATTTTGTCGAAAGGCACCTGAAATTTCACGTGCCCGAGAAATTTGCTACAAGACTGTGCCATATATATAATATACACAGATAGCCAATGCAACCATTTCGAGTGTTACAATCTCTAATTTGCCAGCGATTGTATAATACCATACAGAATCTCCGGGATCTCGTTTGATGTGTCACCAACCCCGTCATGCGGCCTCGCACCACTTTCTGCTTTCAAGAATAGTTTGAAAGTTTCTTCCATTGTGTGCAAGTGGGTCTCTTGGCTTTCAGGCGAGTTACGAGAAAACCGGGATATATGCAGATGCTTGGCCAAAAGAGCAGAAAGGCAAAGCAGAACGCCCTGATTCAAAATCGATACTTGACCTGTCCACGTCAAGTCAGCAGATTTCAACTCCAGCAAGTACATGCCCGAGGACGTAACAGAAGCGGCCACTGCCTAAGTGGAAGACAGTCTGGAGAGACTTGGAAAAGACTTGCGTTGAAATCCGGGTGCAAAATAAGAACGGGACGAAGTGGACCCACGGAATTGGCAATCCTTAGTATTTACTCATTCAAGTTTTGAGGTATATTTTTTTGAACCATACTCATTTGAGTTGCAGCCACTGCACAGGCCTTTTTTGCCGCAAAGGGCTCAATAGCTCGAACGGCGGCTGACAAGATTTTTCCCTGGTACTTGAAATGGTGGGGGACACCAGGCGCGAAATGGTCCCAATGGGATGCACTGGGAACAGATTCACAACTTCCAACTGGGCAATCGACCATCTGAAATTTTTGGGAACTGCCAGATATTCCACAGCCACGCACCAACTGCGGGTGAGAAGTGACCTTGGCCCACTAGTCACTGTAGTCTTCATGTTAGTGACGCTGAGGGCTCGATGGAATTCATTTAACAAGTACTTGGTCATGATTATACGTAGGGGTATATGTAAATATATGTCAATAATTATATGTCATGTAATCTCATGTTATAGAAATCCAACTTATGGGAGCTAAAACCATCTACAAACCGTTGCAAACCATGCAATGACCATGGTTACAACCATAGAAACAATCTCAACTGCTTCGACAAAACTCCGATGTGTTGACTTCAGGCGAGCGTGCAGAATATGCTTTGGGGACGGTCTATCGCACCTTGGGTTGAAGAGACTTCAGCGGAGCATGGTGAAGATTCCTTGGATTTCAGTACCAAGTATTGCTTAATGGGGGCGCCCCAAAATCATTTCCAAATGATGGTTTTAGAATGTTTTAGATATTACACCATCCAATTTTGGGGTACCCCCATTTCCAGAAACTTCAAGTGTTCCCCTCTTAACATTACGCTATAGACATGAACATTTGATGACATTGTGTAAAATTGCTGTCCGTAACATTTCCAGCGCGTGTCACGCACCTTACCCACCCTATGCTGTTTACTGCCACTTTCAAGGCTGGGTCACCGAGAATCCAAAAACAACCATTGCAAGTGCGGCAGCTGTCACTAGCGGACTTTTGTACTACTGGTCTCTTGGATTGATTCGGGGTGAACTGAGTCGTGGATTGGGCAATGCCAAGAAGGCATTCTTCATGGGTATAAGTTAGCTGCTGTGCTTGTGTGCATATCTGATCGGAAAGGTCTTGATTCTGCGAGGAAAGACCATATTGGATACTTATCCATACAGCCGTACTTGCAGCGTTTGAATGAGGTGTAAGCAGTATTGACACATACATGGACACACACCCACGCATAGTTGCGCGATTCATGTTCGCCAAAGTTTTCAATTTTCGCCCCCGATGGTTTAGATGTTGACCTTCGTGAGGTACAGGTCCAAGCAGCGTTCGACAGAGACAGTTGTTGAGGAAGCCTTACGCAAGGCACTGAACAGCACAAATTTGACAGAGGCGGGCCCCGAGGGAGGATTCCGAAATCAGAAAACTTGCCTTGCCCATCTTTGCCCATTTTGCCCAAAGAGGGAGGGGCCTGGAGGCCCGTGGCAGTGCCTTGTCAGACATGGCTGTAATTGAGCTTCACAGAAGTGTGGAGTTTGCACGAGCTAAAGAAAAGGTTTTTCTCTACTTTGTTGACAGCACGTGTTGTATCTTGGTTATTCTTGGTTTGAGGATGGTACAAAAGCTTCCACCTGCCAATCTATCCAACATATCCAACAGATTGAAAGCATTTCGATTTTTAATATGTTTTATTTTTTAATGCGCACGATCAAGCCTCGGTATGCGTCATTCTTGGGCAGGACATGGAGAAAAAGGTGCCTTGATAGCATCGAGTTGATGGATGACGCACATCCTTCCCACTTTCCAGGGTGAAGGTCCTTGCGCCACTACAGTCACTTCAGTACTGCTGGGTTCAGAAACGGGGTATTCGAAAATACCAATTTTATGAGAAAAGAGAACCCACGTATTTTTGAGGTACCCGATTTTGGGATAAATCTGGAAACGATTCTTTCCCAGGCTCCAGATTTCCAAAACTTCGTTGCAAGCGGGGAACTCCAAGCTGCACGCACCGTTGTGCTGGAGGCAGCAGCAGAAAGCGCTGAGCTCTTGGAAATAGGAAGTCTATTGGATTTACTCCTAATGATCACAGTGACAGTGATGTCCCTGTACTTTGAAGTTGAATTATTTGTTTGGTGGCAATGTATTTTCAAGATTATATTATTATATAATTCAAAACTGACTCCCATGAACTCCATATTGATGTATTGGTGTAGTGACAGGCGAATGCGTCCTAACCAAGACCCATTCAAAGGTTCCTTGGCTTTCTGATACCAGGAACTTGCCCAGATGGACTATCTTCAAACACCAGGGAAAGCAGAGTTCTCCGATTCGGGATGGCAGAGAATACAGTAGTCACATGCAGTCACTTGATTTCAGCCATGACTCGGAGACTTCCCAGATTCACTTCCTAATCTTCCTAGATCCATTGTGAATCCAAGAGCATTTTCTGTGAAATTCGGAAATTAAGGAAGTTGTGAAGAGAGCAACCATTGTGAAAATGCTCCAGAAGAAGGCCAAGGCGCGCAGTTGGCTTGTGCTGTCAAGCACGCCGACTTATGGCCATTGAACAATGGGGAACAGGACGATAAACATCGATAAACCGGGATAGCGTACCCGATTTTCAGACAAACCCGCTTCATGAATCCATCCTGCCTTGTGCTGTCACTCCTTTTTCATTGGCTGTGCAAGTGCCTTTCCCTATTTCCCTGAGCATCTCTTCACCGCATGAACCCTTGGCAAGAACTACCAGATATTGCAGGGGCGCTTTAGTCACTTTGCAGGATAGATTCGGATGGATATTGGACCCGTTTTGTTTGATTTGAGCGGACGACGAACGTGAAGACAAACTAGTGGCACATAGTGTGGCACATAGATAGCAACACGAAGCCCAACACGTTGAATAAATGCTTCTGAACATCTCATGTTCCTGGTGTTCTTTGAATAGAGCGAGTTGTTCCAAGTTCAAGAACAGCGGAGCTTGGACAGGTGGAGGAAGCAAAGCTAGCACCACTCTCTGCAAGGTCAGAGCTGCGGCTGAAGCAGTCAATATGTAAACATCTTCTTCAGCCGCACAGGAAACATGAAAGAATGTACAGGTGGAGTGAAAATTCAGAAAGGCTGGACAGAAGTGGAAGAACAGAAGTAGAGGAAAATCAATGAATCATAATGAATCTATTGAGTTGATTGCCAGTGGGTTGAAGGGGTCGCAGTTGAGAGAACGACGCTTCCAAAAAATCTTTCCACAGGTGCAATGGCCGTTCGATGGAGCTATCTTGGAATGGCCCTACGCAGGCGTACATTGTTTTGGTTACAAATGTTACAGGCCTGCGTTATGGCACATGTCGGTATACTCTTGGAATCTCTTGGACCACAAACCTGACCCGGGCCAGGTTTTGATCTTGCAGCTGAACTTGCTCAAGATCTTTGCTGCCAACACGCATGCCTAGAGCGAGAAAAAGTTGGGTGTTTTTTTGGATGCGTGCCGTAGATGAGATCATGCGAGGACTGCCAGTGCACCTTCTTACAAAGCACATCATGGCAATTTAGGAAAACATGAATACGAAAGTGTTGCATCTAACAAGCATAGTTCCAGGGGCACTTGTTAACCAGAGCGAATCAGAAGAAGAATCAGTGTGGATTTGGCTGAATAGGACCTTATCATGAATTTGTACAATCTATATAATTTCTGGAGCAAAGTGGACTTTGACAAGCTGACCGTGTTTCCCCCCCCTTTCGTGGTTTTCGCATGGACAATTTCTGCTGAAGAACAGTCAATCACTCATGCCTTAGGATCAGGGACCTGCAGATACCTGCAGTGTCTCTTTGCAGTCTCTTAGTGCTTAGGTTAGATGAGATCATTGACTATGGTCGTGGCCTCGGGGGAGACCAAAAAATTGATGCAAATGGAAGCTGAGCCGAGACAGCAAATGCAGCTGGAGATAGCTGGAGGTTATCCACAGATCCTGGAGGTTGATGTGCTAAAGAAGTACATCACCCAGGTCGATGTAGGGATTTGCCGTGCCACTCCAAGGGAGGGTGAGCAAATCGTTGGGGGAAGTAGAAGAATCATGAAGAATCCGCACAAGGGTTTTCTTGGGGGATGTATGGGGATGTACTTGGTGCAAACTAGCAGTGACGTATAGTCCGTATAGTCATGTTGTCAAGATTGCTTTCCTGTGCAAAGATCCTACAATCGAACTCTGAACTGTGCACTAGGGCGGTGCCAAGAACATCGACCTCAATGACCAGGAGCAACTCAAAAAGATTACGGTGCAGGTGCAGAAGGGCAACCATGGATTTGGAGTGGTTGCCTTTTGTAATCTTTGTAGGCGATATCCAACTCAACTTCACCTTCCATGTCTCATCCATCACTGAGAGTCATCCTTCATGATGAAACATGCATGAACAGTTCCATTAAGAATATTTAACAATGTTTAAGACATTTTAAAACTGGTAAATGTCGTGTATGTCACAGTGTGTGTCACAGTGTGTGTCACAGTGTATGTCACGTATTGTGTGTTGATGTGTTGATGTGTGTTGATGTGTGTTGTGCTAGCAAAATTTGATACATTTTGTATGTTCAGCCAGGCCACAGGGGTGTGCTCATGGCGCGCTGAAGGCATTAAGCATCGGAAAAATGAGGCGCGGTTGTTTGCGATTGAAGACACTGCAGACATCCTTAGTTCGAGGAATGTTCGAGGAATGGGGAGCTGAAAGATTGCATGAAAGTTGATCATACCTGAACAGTCCAGATTGAATCGTAGTTCCAAAACCGACTGGCAACCCAGGCCGCGAGAGAGCGAGATTGAAAATTGCATCCAAAGCTGTTCATGAGACGATTTGATCCATTCCACTGAATGGAAGTCTGCAAAGAATTAAGGTACTCGTAGCTGTATTTTTAAAATGTAAGTCTAGCATATGCAATAAAAAGTCGCTCTCCTGTTTGCAAGTGTCGAAGATTTCCACTGCCAATGTGAAATGAAAGCAGAAGGCACGAGAATAGAGTGACAAGCAAAAACTGAATGACACCTTTGAAAACTTAGTGTATCAACACTGCACGTGTGAATGCCCTTTTCTTCATGCCCTCCGCTGCAAGTCAGAATTGGGGCGCTTTTGTTGCGCTGCAGGTTTTCATTGATGTAATTGAAAAAGCGGGAAGCTCGGCAATGCCATGTGTAGGCATGGCATTCCGCCCCAGATACATGTGATATCATGTGTGATTAATGATTAGTGCTCAACGTGACACTCTCACCGACTCAACGACTCACCGACATTTCATGTTGACGGCTCGCCTGCCCTGAGAGTTCGAGCACCAAGGTGAACATTTTAATGTCAACGAAACGGGAACGGTTGAGGGCAGATGTGGAGGGCTTAGACAGGAATGAAGATCGTTTTCTGAGATGCGAGCCTTGTGGCATTTCGCAGCTTGCCCAAGGTATCTGGGGAGATCCTGGTGAATTGCAAGTGTGAGTCTCAACTCTGTCAGAAAGGCGGTCGTTGTGCAGAGCAATGTGTTCTATTCAAGTAGCAACAAGAGATTAAGTAGAACATACGTACTTACACCGACACATTGAACATGCCACACAGCTGGCAAAACAAATCAAAGAAAATCAAGCATCTAAGAATAATGTCCTCTACATTCCTCTACTCCATGTGATTGATGAGACTTGATGAAGTCAGGAAGCAACTGGTCTGGCGCACTGAGACGACGTTTTTTTATTTTTTTATGGTACTTGCACGTGCTGATGCATGCATGGAATGAATATTGAATGAATGATATCGCAACATCTCCGCTGAGGTTGTCAGGAATGCCCGAATGCAAATTTGGCATGAATGACAAGCTAATCATGTCCTTTGCTCAGCGAGAAAACACCTATGTCTGGACTGCGTTTGTGGTTTTCCCATGTTTTTTGCCTGTGTTGGTTCCTGATATGTACCATGTTGATCCATTTTATATCATTTTGTAACATTCGACATACGTACATACATATGTTGATATTATATATATATATATATAATTATATTTATTTATGATATAATATCTATAGATACATACATACGTACTATATCCTACTATATCCTACTATATCCTACTATATCCTACTATATCCTACTACATCCTACTATATCCTACTACATCCTACTATATCCTACTATATCCTACTACATCCTACTATATCCTACTATATCCCACTATATCCTATTATCTATATCCTAATCCTACTATATATTCTGTGTAATTTGCACATACTAAACTGAAGACATGGAAGCTCTGCGTGAACCAATGCCTCTCCAAGGACCGCTGAGGCGCGAGCGCGAAGTAGCGACAAAGGGATCGCCTTAGACGATTATAGGTGGGGCCACGTGGCGATGTCCTGCTCAGGAAAGGACTGGTCAATTGTGGTATATAAAAACATGTAAAAACCAAATGATTTGGATGGATAATGTGGTGGGAAAACCGGAAAATCTAGAGGACAGGTGCTTGCGATCTTACCTTGAGTTGATTCATGGTGTTTGAATCGTTGAATGAAAAAATGACATCATTAATCGCAGTGAATTTCGCATCATCCTCATAAGAATCCCCAAAAACCGCCTGCGATCAGTTTACATCTAGTCACAGCGCTTTTTTAAGTGCTGCAGTCGCAACATCATCTCATGGGCGGATGCGGATGCCTTGCCTTCGCTTTATGTCGCCAGTTTTTTCCGGCCGCCAGGTTTCACCAGTGCGTTCGACTGTCGAAATTCGACGTGGATCGCGAGATCACCTTCATTCCACCAGATGAGCCATTCCAGCTGATGACGCCAGAATCTGAGTCTTGCCTGTTACTTGCCTGTTACTGCGCCGTGACTCTCGATCATTCCTGCAAGGTATTTGATTCATGTTTAATATGGTGATATCTTCTTCAGTCACTTAAAGAATTGGAGAAGGGAAGTCTGCGAGCTTTGAAAATTCCCACGGTGCACAAGGTATCGCATCACTGAGAACATCGAGAGTCCCTTCAAGCTGCTGCCGAATGTGAAGGCACCATATGGATCCATATGGCACCATGAGAAATTTCCATTTCCCAGATCCTCACAGCCTCACAGCCTCACAGCGATTTCCCGAGGTGCTCGGTCGTAGCCGGCTGGAGCTCAGCCTGCAGGTCACCGCCATGTGTGGAACTCAGACCATACAGAAATCCTATGGAACAGTTGTGGTCTATGATGTGGTATTTTGATGTATTTTGCAAGTGGACATCTTTATGGCCTGGTTCTTGAGCAAGATGGAACCTTTGAGAGCAATTTGGATGATTATTTTATATTATTTTAACATATTTTGACGATGGTAGACAGATTCCAACCCTGAAAATGACATCAATTTGATGGAAACCATCCGTTTTTGTAGGTACGACCGCAACATTGAAGCCACAAATGCCGAGAATCTCAGATCCGGCGCATGACTGGGGTGTGATGATGCGAACAAGCTGCTGTACAGATCCACACAGTCAGCAATTTATACCCAAAATATCCAAAAATCACAGATTCCAGGATGCTGCTTGGTGTTTGGTGTACACTTCTTCGCTTTCAGATGGACTTCAGATGGACTTCAGATGGACTTCAGATGGACTTCAGATGGACTTCAGATGGGTGTCTCGCTGGTCGCCCAGGTCCGGATTGACTTTCCTTGTCCGAAAAACACGGCCAAGGCTCACATCCCAAACACCGCGCATCTCGGATGATGTGATGATGGGCGTTTTGGCCCATGGAAATCATAAACTGGGAAGATTCAAGATATTCTCAAAGATCATATAATATTATATATATCATATAATATCATATAATATCATATAATATTATATAATATAATATTATATCATATGATATAATTATATATATAATGTCATATGATCGGGTTATGATGTAAGTGGCTAAGAAATATGCATTCCAAAGGCCTGAAAGGCTAGTTTGATTTAGGCTTCCATCAATGCCTTCAAAAATCCTCAAGATTCAGCGATCAGCCCTTGGCATCACAAGTGCAGCAGCCATTTGTTCATGTCGGGCCCCAGACAAGTGGCCGCTGAGTGATTCTAAGTCCATATTCATCAGAGTTTGTTGCCTATTCAGCTTCCAGAACTGAAGCCTGATGCAAGGCTTGGATTGGTCAACACTTTGATTCTAGAATCAGTGTTATATGCTGATGAAACTACACGTGCAGTGCAGTAAAGCTGAATTTGATGTTGAAGTGGCCTTGACCAGAGCTATTCTTGCTTTTCCACTAAATTTCTTAGTCTGTCGTTGTTGCCGAGGCACGGCAAAGCTCGATTTGATCCAGCGCAGGTCTGGAAGGAATTTGGCCACAGACGTGTGTGTCCAGAGTATGTCCAAGTGTGCACCATGGATGCAAGCCGCTACTGAGATGAAACCTTGGAACCGTTACTGCTGTTGACTCCAAATCTGGTTCAGTACATAAATTAATAGATGTATACGATGTTAATATATTAGTATATCCATATTTTTATTTATACACCTATCCTATCTATGTTAATCTATGTTGTGTGTGTACAAAATCTTCGAAGATCAACCTGACCAGCTGCATGTGGCCAGGGGGCCGTGGTGTGGCGCATTCGCCGGTTCCCGGGGAGACACGAGTACAATCTCCTGGCAGAGGTGACGTGTGTGGATCCAATATGATGAAATAAATGAATGATTCCTTTTTTATATGGACCATCATGGATTATGGCTATGGATTAAATCCATATGGCTATAATTATTGTGGCCATCTGCGCCAGGTGGAGCTGGCATCCACCATCACTGACAAGCAGTGGGTGCGACACCACCCTGATCCTTGGGAATTTCCTTCGAGCCAGGTCAAATATCGTTGACATGCCGGATACAGTGGATACAGTGGCAACATATGGCAGAATCCATGTATTTTTGAGATTGAGGGTGTTGGCAATGTGCTGGGAGCATCCAATTATAATCATCTGCAATATTATCAAAGGAAGTTGGGAAGCAATACTTCCGTGTTACGGACAAATAGAATTCTGAGACTTGAAATGATGAAGGGTGGTGCGCGATTGAGACTTGACCTTGATGAAGGGTGGTGTGAGA
>Ga0126342_10020166_pt1 | contig 11236 bp, 12 predicted proteins | sample Cyp1metagenome_FD_92528 | JGI IMG/M metagenome (GOLD analysis project Ga0126342, IMG submission 92528) | Coral microbial communities from Lord Howe Island, Old Settlement Bay, Australia - Cyphastrea 1 metagenome | ecosystem: Host-associated > Invertebrates > Cnidaria > Coral ...
GCCAGATAGAATGTCAAATAGAATGTCAGAAGATATGTCAGATAGAATGCCAGAAGATTTGCCAGTAAGAAAATGTATAAATGTCATGGTGGGGATCACACGAAGTAAAGTATTTTTTTTTCATTTTGGAGTATCCCCTGGTGCGTTTTTGTTGGCTGTTGCAGATCCTCAGCCAGCCAGCCAAATTCCTTGCCGCGCAATCCCAGTGGCCGGATGCTCGGGCTCGGGTGATGTGATCCAGTGCCCTGAGTTTTTTTGGTTTCTGTGAAAATTGGTACCATGGGTACCCCAAAATCCATCGAATTCCACTGCTTCATCATCATTGTTCATTAAAGTTGCCATACATAAAATGGGTATTCCCCATCTTCAGACACTTTTGGAATGTTTTTTTGGAACGGAAGAGTGCTGAAGGGAAAAACATCAAGACATTGGACGGAAGAACTTTCAGCCTCGCCCATCATGCCATTTCAATCAGAGCTTGAAATATTTGCATAAGATAGACAATATTTCATCACAATATATAGTATATATACAATATATATATATACATTGTATAGAGTAAAAAAAACACGTCCACAAGATTGTTGAAAGGAAGAATCTTCAGAAGATTCGGGTCTGGGTATCCATCCTTTCCAGACAGGTCAGTTGCTGAGGTCAGTCTCCAAATCTTCTCACTCCGTGAAGGGCTCGGTCACGTTCATGGTCTCTATACAGAAGTGATGCCGGGGTACCCTGTGGTAGTCAAACACGGCAGGTCTCTGGCCGCTGCAACACCTACAGTCGGGGCGCCATGGAGGGCCGGGTTCCAGTAGCCATGGAGGTTTTGACCTCTGGGATCCTTTGCTTTTCCGATGGGATAGAGACCGCCAATCAGAAAGGGGGTTGGTGGAAAATTGAGAATCACAAGACCATCCGATTTTTGGATCAGTCCAGCAACCCTTGTTTCCAGAATCGTTTACACCATTCTTCTTGGAGGGAAACTCGGGAGTTTATAAAACTTCGCAGTACTGTTTGCTTGGTGGTTTCCCATAATATATATATACTGTTACACATACATGTATATACGTATAAATATACATATACATACACAGCATATATATATACAGTATATATGTATATATATACAGTATATATGTATATATATATATATATATATACTTACAGTATTATATACATATTCTATGTTCAACCCTATTTAGACGATGATCCCACTTGACTTTCATGGGTCGAAGCCATCAACCAAGCCACAAATCTCCCATTTTCCCACAGCAAGGACCCCCCCGTCATAAAATGAGTTGGTTTTTCTAACCCAATCTATACAATTATCCACCTTTCAATCCTGAATCGTTGGCCTTGTAAAATACAGCATCGTTACCTATCATCAACATCAGCTATAACTCCTCACATTTTTGTGTTGCTCTTGAATTTCTTGAATCCTGGATTTTTTCTGGGTGAAATCCAATTTTGCACTGGTTTTTGAACGGTTTTTGTTGAATTAGAGCAGGATTTTCATTGGAAATTATTGGCATGATATTGTAATGGAAACAGCACCCTATTCTGGAGCTATTCTCCATTGGAAATTATTGTTGTAATGTTGTCATTTCAATAGGCTAAGTGGAGGTTTCCTAAAATCGGGGTACCCCCATATAAATCATCCGTTTATAGATTCATTTTCCATGAAATAAACCATAGGGTAAATCATTTAAATATATTTAAATAGGTTTTTCCAATAAACCATCCAGCTATTGGCTACTTCCCTTTATGGAAACACCCTTAAATAACGGAAATGGCCAATGGTTTCCCGCCTTTCCCTTGGAGAAATCCAGGTGGATGCCTTTGCCTTGGCGGCTCCATCCTCTCCATCGTCCTATCGGCGATGGGAGCGCCTTGATGGAAATCGATGGCTTATAAGAACTGAAATTGGTAAGCCCAAAATTGGGATGGTTAACAACCATTGGTAAAAGGTATATATATATAAACAATATATACAATATATATATATATATATTATATATATATATATATATATTATATTTTTATATATGTATATACGTACATATATATATATATTCAATAGAAGCGGTGGAATAAAACATGTAAACGTACTAAAACGATGGGATAGTTGATGATAACCAGGGTCGCGCCAACCGTTTTTCCTATGTCAATAATAGAGGGAAGGAAGTAGGTCATTTTACCTCTCTCTGTTTACCCAATTATTATCTGGGGTGTTGGTAGCAGCCCTGACTGGGGTAAACAAAACTAAATACGCATACACATTATCATTATTACTAATATATTTTTTTTAAAACAGATCTGATTACTATTACTATTGCTATAATAATCATGCACTTTTGAATGGAAACATCAATTTCTAACCCATGACAGACCATGGGGTTGTTTGATGGTTTCTTGTAAAATTGTACGTGCCCATGCAGATTGACTTGCATACTGGAAAGGATGATGTTGCTGCATCTCCTGCGATGACAACATGGGACTATAGCAGTCAGGATCAGGGAAGTCTTCATCCCAACGACCAAACACTTGTACCCCAAACAGAACTATATGGTTGGGACTGGACCACTACCCATACAGTATGTTACCAAAAATTGAGGACCCAACGATGATGGACAACTGATCAACATTGGCAAATTTCGTGCGGAAACCAATGGTTATGGGATGTATTGGGGTTCCCCATTTTTACGAATCCCATAGGATCCAAACCCACGCTCACTTGATGGCAAGTGAATCTCCGAGGCAAGGCTACAGCTCTCAAAACTTGCCTTCCATGTCCAGCACTGAATGTGGGTCCGGGGTTTGGTTCGAGGCATTTCAGAAAGCCATTGCCGCCATTTTTAGTCGCAGCCTTCAATCTTCAATCCATCTTGAAGTTTGCGATGCTTTTCTCAGAGGCTTTTAAGCTTTCAGATGACTTCAGTTCGTTTTCAGATATCATAGTTGATTTTCCCATCTATTTTCCCACTCAAATCTCCATTCTAGGGGATTTCCGCTATGTTTTACCGGAGGAGATTTTCTCAGTGCCTCTGCAGGCCGAAGACGGCCGAAGTGGAGGATGAGGTGGAAAACATCCATGGAATCACACCGGCGTGATATTAAGCGTAGCCTCTGGTATTTTTTCACAGTTTGCTATTGAAAATGGCCATAGAAATAGTTGATTTACCATGATTTACCCATCATTTTATGGTGGTTTTCCGTAGTTATGTGGCTGTTTAGCTCAGGAAATCATAAGAAAAAACTCGTGATCTTCCTCCAAAAGGATCATCCCTGGAATGACCCCAGGAATGATCTGACAATCTGACGGCTTCATTATTGTGATTCATATATGCAACATATATGCGTCATATATCAACAGATACCACCCATTACAATCATGTCTAATTGCATATATATATATTGTCAATTATTGTCATATATTATAGGAATTGACACCACCCAACATTGTAGCGAATTGTAACATCCATTCTGAGCAATTGAGCACAGGTCAGCAAGGAGGAGCTTCGGAGACGAGCCAGGGAATGGGTGTGGGCCGACAGATGTGGATGAACGATAAAGATGAGTCAATTGGTGCGTCACTGGAATGATGGTTAGTCGGGGTACCGTATCCCCAAAACAGATCTATTTCATTCTATTTCACGGTGGTGAATCATCATTATTTATCCGGATCAATAGCGTAACATTATTGGGGTCGTATGTTGATTTGACGGGGGTCGAAAGCATGGGTGCATGGCGTGGGGATGCAGGGAAGACAAACCCAGAGGTGACCCAAATATGATTATCGCTGCAGCAAACGGGGGATCTAAATGTGTCTACATAATTCATCATAATACCCAAATGATGTACAGGAGAATGTAGAATGATTCTACCCAATCATTCTATTGATATCTATTGATATGTACCAATGATATTCATCATAATTCAGCAAAATTTCAAGTGATTTTCGAATGTTTGAGTTTCAAAATTGCTCTTAAAAAGTCTGTCCTGAGGTGAACCGCATCGTCCCAGTGATGGAGGATGAGGCGGAGCCGGGTGCCCCAGGTGCCCCAGGTGCTGGAAATGTCGATGATGGCTTTCGCCGGGGGCGAAATGGGGTGAGGCCCTAGCCAGCTGAGATTGTTGATGAATCTCTGATCGAGATCCATGAGCTAATTCAATTCATTGATATCTGAAACAGATTGCAAATGAATCCGTGGGTCCTAGAATATCTGAAATTTGCCGCAATGGCACTCTGCAGAGACGTTGAATTCCATGTCGTCACTTCGTATGTACAAGTGCAAAGACAGGAGTTGGAGTCCCAGACGTCTACAGATTCCATACTTGACTTCAAACCTTTGATGATAGGGGAACCCCAGGGCCCAGGGGGCCCCGTATGCCCCGTGATTTCCTCACCCAACTTGAGACGCGTGATCTCCAGGGTTCAGAGGATTCCTGGTCTGGGCTGGCAAAGTTTTCATGTTTGTCAATGCTGCGTGCCTCTTTCAAAGATCAGCTCAGCAGCTGGGTTTGTTCCAAAATGCACCACATCATAATAGAATTACAAAAACAATTACTATATAATTATATGTATTATTATATATTATTATATATTAATTCATACTGTTTCTTATCTTTTCAAATTCCAAGTCAAGTCACGCCTTTGTTGCGTTTGTTGGCTGTCAGAATGTATGGATGAAGTGGAAATCCATGAGCAATGGCATCCCTCTGGATGCAAGGAATCACAGTTATTGTTGTGATTTTGTGGGTGACTTTCCTCATTTTATGGGTCAAATCCCCATACATCAGCCTGATTCATCTTTTTTCTTGCTGAAAGCTTCAGAAAACATTCCGCATTCTGAGTGAAATACACCTAAATCATCCTAAATCCACCTGTTTTTTGTAGGAAAAGACTTCCTAAACGCCTCGAATTCCTCCGGGCACGGACGGTCCGGCAGCGAATGAGTTCTCCTTCGAGCCGGCGGAATGTCTCAAGGGATGCCTCACGAGAAACGGTGGAGTCGTCAGGGATGCCTAGTTTCCTGCCCATTGGATCCCATTGGTGGGGATTACTGGTGAGCAGTTGATTTACCAGTTGATTTACCCGTTGATTTACCGAATAATTTGACACTTTGCCATTGAAAATGGTGATTTGCAGTTGATTTACCAGTTGATTTATGAAAAAAATGGTGATTTTCCAGAGTCACCTTAGTTTACCAGAGGGTAGAGGCCATAGCCATAAGATGGGGCCATGGGACCCCTGGGATGTTGGGATGATCTATCAGCCTATCCATCTACCATCATCTACCTATCTACCAATCTATATCTATCCATCTTTCTGAATCTTTCTGAATCTATCTCAAAATCTATCTGAGTCTATCTAAATCTATCTGAATCTTCGAAGCTTTCTGAATCTATCTCAAAATCTATCATTGAATTGATCTATCCCTCTATCTGTTTGTTTGTCTGTCTACCTATCTGTCTGTCTGTATGTCTGTCTATCTATCCTATTCCATCCCATCCTATCCTACTCATCCTATCCTATGCATCTATCTACATGTACTGTATATATATATAACTATAGTTAATTATATATATATAACATAATATAGCGCACACATATATATATATATATATATATATATATATACGAGCGCTTTTTCAGTTTGTGCATCTTTTCATCCCGCCCCCGATTTGGCCGTGGCTGCCAGGCTGGTGCTACCAAAGGCTCGTAGAAGCAAGACCAATTTCGAGGCGGCAACGAAGCGTTGTGGGAACTCATGGAGGGAAGGATGGATGACCGTGCCATTGTAGTGTATAATAATGTATAATATAATATATATGTATATATGATATGTATATATGATTGTATATGTATATGATTATATATGTATATGAGTCCATACAATACAGATAATAAATGTATATATATATATATAATGTGATGTATGTACTTATTTATACATAAACATACATCTTTGCTGTCGGCTGTGCGGATCAACAGATTTCTTGGGATGATCTACAAGCCACTTGGAATAGCTGCTGTCCAAATTGGCATTTCCCAAGGCCGTTTCCTGTTCCAAGGAGACTTGTAATAGATGCATAAGCTCCTTGAGTTTGACAGAGACCTGAGAGATTCGGTACAGAGATACCCGAACTTTTTGCTGACACACCTTGAACTGGCCCGAGGGCAATTTGATACCCATCATCAATTCCACTTTTGATGATGCGGTTTGCATCTTTATTTTTTGGTCGTGTGCATTTTCATCCTGTATCCATTTCATGCCATGTTACCCTGCTTCTTTTGGATCCCTCTTGTCATTGGTGATCTTGAAAAAGTTATGCTCACCTGCGGCTGCAGGTCTGGGATTCGGACGAGGAAGGCGGGTGCAGCCAGAAAACATAAAAGAACACCAACGAAGCCAATCAGCAACTTTTATAGCCTAATGGCCTAATGACTATGTTTCTTATCTTAAAATACACCACCAAGTTTTATAGTCGTGTGATTCTTAACATCACCACTGGAACGCACTCAGATGCAGCACCTTTCATCTGTGGCCAGCGCGGTCAGGTGTGGCCACTAGGGTGCGTGTGGAAGCACAACCTGAAGCGGGTGCTGGAGGGTTTGGAACCCCAGGTCTCAGGTGGAAATGGGTGAATTGTTCAGCAACAAAAATAGGGTATAAAGAACCAACCATAGTGGAGATATCATGGGGATATACACAGTTTGTTTTCTTAATATTTCTTAATATCTAACCAGCAATTCGGGGATGCTTTGCGATATGTAACGGACCACTCATTCATGGGGAAATTAGGAAGGCAGCCATGATTTTAAGGGATTTATGGGATACAACTGACCAACAACATGTTATGGGTTTGAACATGGGGAAGATTCGGATATTCCAACTTTTGTCGCAATTTCAGTGGGAGAATTGATGTTTTTTCCACGGGATTTTGAATGAGATTCGCTGATTCACAGGATGAATATCTCTCATTAGAGATGGTCAAAAAAACTCCCTCAGCCTGTAAAATGTCTTTTTGAGGTCTAAACTCTAAACCTATTTGACTGATTTGGTACACTTGGACTTGACTCTTGCCAGATATGTTTTCAAACATTCTCAATCCATGCCAGGGTGATTTGTTTGTGGATGAAATCAACATCACCATGCTTCTGGGCCATATATATAATATAATATAATATACAATATATAATATAATATAATATAATATAATATACAATATATAATATATAATATACAATATATAATATATAATATATAATATATAATATATAATATATAATATATAATAATATACATTATATAAGTTGAAATATATCGACCCCTGAGCCCCACCATGTATAGCATGTTCAGGTAGGTCTAGTGTAGGCATAATGTAGCTATGAGTACCAACGTAGTTCCAAGTAGATACATACTATAGTATAATATAATATTATAATATAATATAATATATTATATTAGAATACACTATAATGTAATATAATTTGAGATGATATGATATAATATGATCTGATATGATATAATATGATATGATATAATATGATATGATATGATATAAATAAATACATACATAAATGAATAAATAAGTAAATAAATAAATATATATATATATATAAATACATGAACAAATTAAGACTAAATATAGATGTTTCATGGATAAAACCACCCTTGTTGGTCATGCGTCATGGAGTCAGTGGCCAATGTGGTGAGACCGTGTCAAAAAGCCAGGCCGGCTGCTGCTACTCCATACTTTATGCAGGCAGCCCTCCTGGTTATGGAGATATCATGGGATGCAATTACCAACATGGGAGGGATGGGTCAAAAACATCCAAAACCATCCAGAACCGATTGGATTTCGATTGATGTACCATATGAATGCGAACATATATCCACAACTAGCAGCTAGTTTGGTGTGACAATCATGCTATGAAGAGGGACATGACGAGTAACAGACCCCTGCTGAACTTCAGAATATGCAATGCAATGCGTAAAAAGATTCCATTGCATGGCCTTGCATGGCCTACATCCCAATGCAGGTTCTGGGGAAGCAGCTTGCCTGAAGGGCCCTTGGAGATGCCGATGCTGTGAAATCTCTGTTTTTGATCAAGCGGAACAGGGAACCAAGCAGGATCCAGATGCCAAAAAATGGCCCGGTGGCCCCCAAAAATTGGGGACCTCCAAAATCCAAAGTGTACTAGTAACATCTAGTAACTAAGTAGCGCATGATCACAAATTATATGTTGACTAATGTACTCCATACTCGAAAAATGACCCAAATCTGTGCATCTCTGATCTGAAGGCTGGCCCTGCCAATCTCCATAGACTCCATAGTCTCGCCAGCTGACCTGGCATCCAATGTGCAGATTTCATCAGATGGTTATTTTCCCTGGTGAAGAGCGGCAAAGCCAATTCTCACCATAGCCAAAAAGCCAAACCTCCTTTGAAATGGGACATGTGATCCGTACTAAAATGATCTGAAATGCTTAATTGAAATTCTAAAGCAAAAATATTTGAATTTCACGAAAGGTCCTAGCGGGCTACCTTGAGTTTTACTTTGCGAAGCAAAGGGGCGGGCTGGACCCCTTATCCCTGAACGACCAGGAGAAAGGGACCCCCCCTAAAAAATGTAAAAAAAAAATGATTCAGTGAAATTTTCTAAACTAATATCATAGCAGTACAACAAATCAAAATTTATTCATTAAAAAACATAACAATCCAAAAAACCAATTTATATATTGTTAATTACTTCATTTTTCTCAACAATATCAAAACATAATTACCTCATTTAATTTTTAATAATCATAGCAGTCAAAACATGCTTACCTCATTCAATTTTTCAAAATCATAGCAGTCAAAACATACTTACCTCAGTCAATTTTTCAAAATTATAGCAGTCAAAACATACTTACCTCATTCATTTTTTCAAATTCATAGCAATCAAACGCATTATTACCTTATTCATTTTACAAAATCCTATCCATTAACCGTTCCTAAATTCCTTTTATGCTTATCTGTTTTTAAATATTTTGAATAACATTGTGCCTTTATTGATGAATTACATACATTACAAAAGGTAATTTTATCACGATAATTTTGTATTTATTCCTGTTTCTTTTTTTAATATTCTTTATTTTCTTTATATTTAATTCTTCGTATTTTATTTACTTTATTTTTATGTTTGTTATAATTCTTTCTTTTGTATTCCAAATATGTCTTACAAATCTTTAATCCATCTTTAAAATTATTAATTGGTAAATCTTTAGCATAATATCTACAAAATTTATCCATTACATATAAATATGATTATTTTCTTAAATGTTTTTTCCAAGAATTCCTATAACAACCAAAAAACAAAAACAAACCAAGCGAAGAACATAAAAAACAACAAAACAATAGACAACAATAAACATTATTGCCTACCCTTTAATAACCCTATCTTACAAATCCATAATTCTAATAAATAAATATTATTAGAAATATGTTAATAATAAATATCTTCAATAATTATTAATTCAAAATGAAATGATTGTATTCCTATTATACTATCTTTATCTTGGTTTTCTTCTATGTCGGTATTTATTTTTTTATCTGCTTTATTCAATACATGTTCTATATTATCTTCATCTACATATTCATCAAAATCATGCATGAAACAAATTTCTCTATAATTAAATTCATTATCTCCATATTCTTTATCTGGGAATTTTGCTACTATTTGGACTTCAATATCAAATTTAACTCTAAAAATTAAATTATCTTCTTCTACTTATTCATAAATCAAAGATAGTAATTCTTCTTTTTCTTCTGTTATGATGTTTCCTATATTTTTTAAATCAAATGGCACTCCCTCTCTCACAATACAATATTCAATTACATATTTTTTTTCTTGGTTTCAAATGTCTTGTTATTTTAGGACCAAATCTTGATATTTTATGTTTGTTCCGTATTCTTTTCAATGCTTCACTATGCTTTATTGTCAAATATTTAGGGTCTCCAATTTTATAAGGAACGATCTTACGCAACGCATCAACAGGCAAACCTTTCATACAATTCGTCTTATAAAAACTTATATAAATAAATAACTTAGTCTTTCAATATATATTCCAAGATTAAAATGTAGAATTCTTTGAACAACTACTTAAAGATAAATTAACTAAATAAAATATATACTATTATATGATGAAAACGGTTATAAACTATTTATTGAGTAATGATTTAGCAGAAATACCAAAACGAGGAAGAAGAAAATTAAAGTCAATAATAATAAATGATAAGAAATTCAGATACGACAAAGACAAATCAATATCTAGTGTTTTAACAAAGAAACTACTGACGGTCAAGAAAACTAATGAATACAGAAATTATGCTTTAAACAAGGCAAAAGATGCGTTCAGTGAAGGAAGAGTGAGATAAATACTAACCAAACACGCAATTAGAAATAAATTTAGGGTCAGAGATATTTAATCAGCATTTAGAAGATACGCTAATTCAATAGTTTTAGAAAATAAACACTTTCAAGGAGAAAGGGAATTAGAAATAATTGCGCACCAAAAACAAAGACTATCAGATTTTTTTAAGAAATAATAGAAACATGAAACTGAACATAAGAACGGAAGGATTATTTGAAAACCTGAATTTAATAATGGAGGAAATGAATTAGGAAGTCAGGAACTTGTATATGCCCTACCATCAACCCGCTTCAATATTAGTAATGAGGATGAACTGACGCAAGCATTAGAAGACAGTATTAAACAAATCTTATTACGAATACAGAATTTAGAAGCATCAGCATCCAATTTAAGATTTAAGAAGATTTTGACAATACCCATTCACTATGACAAATATGACCTAACAAGAGCAGGGAGATACATAGAATTACCTGAATGGATTAAGCTAAAAAAAGGCATGTATCAACATAAAGAACAGAGACCAAAAATGCTTCAAATATTGTATTCAATCCGTAATCTATAACAAAATAAGCAAACACCACCCAGAGGAAATGTTCCACTATAATAAATTAAAAGATGATATTTTGAACTGGGATGGTGTACATTTTCCAACTGGCAATAGGGACATTGACAGATTTGAAGAGAACAATAAATCAATTTCAATAAATGTGTTTGAACCCGATGACTGCTTAAATGATAATAAGATTATATTGCATAGAGGCACTAAAAATAGAAATGCTAAATACGAAATTGATTTACTAAAAATCTATGATGAAGATA